>Ga0247805_1000889_pt1 | contig 14943 bp, 14 predicted proteins | sample UWRJL044104R1_FD_180930 | JGI IMG/M metagenome (GOLD analysis project Ga0247805, IMG submission 180930) | Plant litter microbial communities from Arlington Agricultural Research Station in Wisconsin, United States - UWRJ-L044-104R-1 | ecosystem: Environmental > Terrestrial > Plant litter >... | reverse complement strand
CATGGGCAATTACATATGCCTGCGCAAAGTCACCTGCAGCGCCGAAACGCTCTTTCAAGTCATTATAAAATCCAAGGTCTATATATACTTTATGATCTGCCGGGCAATAGAACGGGCCTACTGCGGCATCTGCAAAACCACATGCACTTTGTTCAGATCCTTCGAAAACCCGAAGAACCGGCAATTCATAGGTTTTACCCATTTCTTGAAATTGTGCGGTCCAGACTTGTTCAGTTGACTCCAGGACACCGGAAACAAACTCCAGCCCTGGCGCCGCTGCAGATCCTTTTTTAACTTCTGCCTGTTCGGTATTAGCGACAGGTAATTGAGAAACCAATTCGCTGAGATCTGTTCCGAAGAACAATCCGATTACAATGACAATGAGGCCCAGACCTCCTCCGATTGCCTTCCCGCCTCCGGAAAGTCCTCTGGCATCTTCAACATTATCACTTCCTTTACCGAACCATTTCATAGAAATTAATATAATATTTTAGCGTGTTTGCTGTAAACAAAAAAAGCCTCAATATCTATACCAATCACGATTTTCTGGTTAATATCCTGAAAATCGTGATTAATCTTTTCTGTTTATTATCCCAGTTGTTCCAATGCAGCCTCAATGCGTGCACTAGTCTCGGTTGTTCCTAGTAATACCGCAATATCAAAGACACCGGGTCCGAATTTACCACCAACCAGCATAATCCGCAAAGGCAGCATCAGCTCTCCTGGTTTTAGTCCACTGGCTGCCGCAAGATCTTTAAACTGTGTTTCCAGTTCTGTAGCAACTGGTTGTGCTGACATCTGACTGATCCAGCTCCTGAAAAAACCGGCTTTTTCTGCTGTCCATTTAGGCTGTACCGCAGCAAGATCATACTTCTCCGGTTTAACGAAGAAATACCCTGCCTGTGTACTGAAATCTGTCAATAAGGTACAACGATCCTTAATCAGGGTGATTACTGTTTCCAGTTGTGTATCATTTTCAGCGACAATTCCTTTTATAGCCAGTTGTTCTTTTACCAGCAACAGCAAGTCAGCAGCCTCTGTATGTTTAATCCATTCCTGATTATACCATTTTGCTTTTTCGAAATCAAACTTAGCTCCCGCTTTGCTAATCCGTTCCACAGAGAATTTAGCAATCAGTTCATCCAGGTTAAAAATCTCCTGATCCGTTCCATCATTCCAGCCAAGCATGGCCAGCAAGTTCACAAAAGCCCCTGGTAAGAAACCCAGTTCGCGGAATCCCTGTGTAATATCTCCCGTTTTTGGATCCTGCCAATTTTGTGCATAGACAGGAAAACCAAGACGGTCTCCATCGCGCTTGCTCAGCTTACCGTTCCCATCTGGTTTAAGGATAAGTGGTAAATGCGCCCATTGCGGCATTTCGTCTTCCCAACCCAAATATCTCCATAAAAGGATATGGATCGGTGCAGACGGGAGCCATTCTTCTCCCCTGAAAATATGTGAAATCTGCATAGCCCTATCATCTGCAACTACAGCCAGGTGATAAGTTGGCATCCCATCTGCCTTTAGCAATACTTTATCATCTACCAGGTTCGTATCAAAGGACACCAGCCCGCGAATCATGTCATTAAAAGTTACGGTTTCATCTTCCGGCATTTTAATCCGGATTACATGCGCAGTCTGTGCTGCCAGTAATCTTTCCACTTCTGCCTCAGGCAATGTCAGTGAGTTACGCATTCCCATTCTGGTTGCTCGTCCATAAAGGAAATTTGGCACTTCCTTACGTTTGGCGTCGAGCTCTTCCGGGGTATCAAATGCATAATATGCAAAGCCGTCTGCGACTAGTTGTTCGGCATAAGGTCTGTAAGTAGATTTACGCTCACTCTGACGGTAAGGTCCGAATGCGCCTTCCTTTTCAGGGCTCTCATCCGGGTGAATTCCACACCAGTTCAGGCAGGATTGTATATACTCTTCTGCTCCCGCTACAAACCGGGTCTGGTCTGTATCTTCTACTCTTAAAATAAAAGTTCCCTGGTGTTGCTTAGCAAACAGATAATTAAATAAAGCGGTGCGTACACCTCCTAAATGAAGGCCCCCTGTCGGACTGGGAGCAAATCTTACTCTTACTTTCTTTTCCATAACAATGATTACAAAGATATATTTTTTAAACGCTAACCGTTCTATTGGTGTCTTTTTGAATGCGAATTAGTATTTTGCCTCTATATTTATGAATCCATACGAAAAAAAACGGCGCTGGAAGTTCTTTCTGCTTTTCTTCGCCATTGTCATCGGGACGGCTTCTGTGATTTACACGGATTTCTTCGTCAAGAAAATGGAAAGAGAGGAAAAAGTCTCTTTTCAGCTTTACGTTAAGGTAACCGAACAATCACTGGTCATGTACGATGATGAGCGCTTCAATGATGTCATTGAGACCATCATGAAAAACACCAAACTTCCTGTTATCATGACCGACGGTTACGGGGTAATTAACTCTTATCAGGGACTGGATTCTACAAAAACGAATTATGACGTCGAGAAGCAGGATAAAAAGACCTATGACCCTGCCTATTTCGAGCGCGAACTTCATAAAATGAAGGAACAGCATCCTGGGACACCCATCATCGGTCTGGATGGTACGATCTGGCACATTTACCATAAGGATTCTTTCATTCTCACACAACTTCGCTACTTCCCGTTTATACAGCTTGGCGTAATTGCCTTATTTCTGCTGACAGCCTATGTCGCGTTCAGTTCGGCCAGACGGTCGGAGCAAGATCAGGTTTGGGTAGGAATGGCGAAGGAAACTGCACATCAGCTCGGCACGCCGATCTCATCACTGATGGCCTGGGTGGAACTGATGAAATCCCGTTTCGATGCTGAAGATGATCCGCTGATTGCCGAAATGGAGAATGACATCAAAAGACTGGAAGTCATAACAGACCGTTTTTCAAAGATTGGCTCCAAGCCTGTACTTGAAGATCATGTGGTCTATACCGTAATTAGCAATTTTATTCAGTATTTCCAGCTGCGGACCTCAGACAAAGTGATCTTTAAGATTACCGGGGACGATCAGGTGCGCGCATTACTCAATGTACCGTTATTTGACTGGGTAATAGAAAACTTACTGAAGAATGCAGCAAATGCAATTGAAAATGAAGGCTCAATAACAATCAATATCATTGAACACCTGGCCAAAGAAGAAGTATTTATTGATGTCACTGATAGTGGAAAAGGAATTCCGAGATCTAAATTTGATACTGTCTTCCAACCCGGTTACACGACCCGGAAAAGAGGCTGGGGACTAGGTCTTTCCCTCACCAGACGTATTGTTGAGAATTACCACAGTGGGCAGATATATGTAAAAGAATCAGAACTTGGAAAAGGTACAACATTTCGTATTATCCTTAAAAGTAGCATAACCTATGAACCGACCTCAACCTGAAGAATGCCCGGAATGGGCACTAAACTATATTAAACATGTACAGGGAGACCTAATTGAGCTTTTAGTACAACAGGCAGAAACCTGGCCCGAACAACTGGAAAGCATGCAGGAACTTGCAGACTATGCATATGCTCCAGGCAAATGGACCGTTAAAGAGATGGCGGGACACGTTATTGATACGGAAAGAATTCTGGTTTACAGACTTACGGCTTTTGCAAGGGCAGAAAAAGCTGCACTTCCTGGTTTCGAAGAAGATGATTATGTAAAAAATGCAAGATTCAAGGAAAGGACTTTGCAAAGTCTGGGTGAAGAGTTTGCCCTGTTACGAAAAGCGAACCTTTATCTTTTCCGGTCTCTTAATGAAAAGGAACTGGACCGCCTCGGGTCTGCATCCGGCAGGCAGATTTCAGTAAGGGCTATTCTGCATGTCTTAGCCGGACATGTTGCACACCATTCTCAAATTCTAAAAGAAAGATACTTATGATCTGGTTTAAAGATTTCACAGTTGAAGAGCTGAATGACAGGCCTAAAAATCATCTGGGTGGACTACTGGATATCCGGTTTACAGCATTGACGCCGGACACGCTGACAGCAACTATGCCCGTTGACGAACGAACGCACCAACCCGCAGGGATCCTGCATGGAGGTGCGTCTGTTGTTCTGGCCGAAACATTGGGAAGCATAGCGTCTTATATGTGTATAGATCCCGATAAGTACCAGGCAGTAGGACTTGAAATAAATGCCAACCACCTCCGTTCTGTGAAAAGTGGCAGCGTCACCGGCATCTGTTCAGTTATTCACCGGGGTGCTAAAACACATGTCTGGGACATTCGTATCTTCGATGACCGCGGCAAAATGACCTGCATCAGCAGGCTTACTGTCGCTATCTTAACCAAACAAGGCTAATCTTAATAACTGGCTCTGAATTAAGGTACTTAAAATTCACCTCGCTTTTCAAGCCACTGTTTTTCGATCCAGTAGGAAATGATCAGGCCAACACCGCCAAAGATGCCAATGCAACCAAAATAAACAGCAACAGACTGTTCTTCAGTTATTTTGGTTATAATAGTGGTAAACAAGGCAATTAGGATACCCAACCCGAGGCCAACCAATAGTAGCCCAAATTTAAGACTGATGAACGGTTTTGGCGCTGATTGCCCTTCTTTTGGGTTAATGCCGCGTTCGATCATGGCCATTTTTTCTTTATTAACTAAATAGCGTATTCCAAAAATCATTGCGAAGCCTGTAATAAACAGGGTAATTGGGACTAGATATTCCATATCTTTTATGTTTAAATTGTGTATTGCTGTATTTGTGAACTATGACCACATCAAAATCAAACAGGTTACACCTTCTTCTAAAGAATCTTCTTTTTTAGAAGAAAGGTTTTTTTTAATATAGATAACTGTATTATCTTGATTAGTACCGTGTAATACTGGGATCTTTCTTTTTGAAGAGACGGCAAACTTCTGTCTCTTAACCGCACATTAATAATTTCGATATGCCTGTAACCTACCTGCTAATGCCTGCGTCTTAGTTTACAGATGCTACAGCCAGAAACAGATTCCGTGATAATTGCAGCCATACTTAACGGTCAGACAGGCCGTTATACAGAATTGGTAGGCAGACATCAGCGGTATGTATTTACGCTGGCTATGCGCTTTACAAAAAACAGGGAAGAAGCGGAAGAAGTAGCACAAGACTGTTTTGTAAAAGCATACCGCGCACTGGGGACCTTTAAACAGGACTCCAAATTTTCCACGTGGTTGTATTCCATTACCTATACAACCGCCATGACCTATCTGCGCAAGAAAAAACTGGATACCCAGTCTATTGATGAGGATGGTGGTTTTATACAACTGGAAAATCATATTTCGTCCTACACTGCTAACGGATCAATGGAAAAGCAATCCGGTTATCATTATCTGAACAAGGCGATTAGTCTGCTGTCACCTGATGATAATATGATAGTCACACTTTTTTATCAGGGGGAACAAAGTCTCGACGAGATCGGACAGACCATGAATATGACCGCGAATACAATAAAGGTTAAGCTGCATAGGGCCAGGATCAGGCTCAAAGAAAAACTACAGGGTATATTGAAAGACGAAGTAAATGAGATGATATGAACACAATAGAAGAGCAAATCTGGAATTATCTGGACGGCAACTGCACCGCCGCAGAAGAACATGCGATTCAAAACCTGGTTCGGACACAAGAAGACTGGAAAACTGCTTTCGTAGAAATTCAGTCGCTTAATCTGGAGCTGAAACAAATGGAACTGGAAGAACCCTCCATGTCCTTTACCAGGAATGTGATGGAAAAAGTGAAACTTGAGCCGGCCCCGATTTCTCTGAAGACACGGGTAGACCACAGAATAATTATGATCATTGGGGGCTTCTTTGTCCTGATGATTGTAGCTGTCCTGATCTATGCGATTACATTGACTAAAACAGAGACGCAGATTAGTGGAATCCATCTGGCTTTTACAGCTCCGGATTTCTCATTCCTGAACAAAATACAAAGTCCTGGTTTACTACGGGCATTCCTTTTTGCCGACCTTTTATTAGGTCTGGTCTATTTGGACAGATTTATGCGTAGGAAACGCAAAAATAACGTACATACATCATAATAAAGGCCCTGCGCTTATATTGCGCAGGGCCTTCTATATTCCGATGTTTTTTTAAATTAACGAATAGTTACCGGCAATGTTGCGGTAAGCTTATCCCAGGCCAGGTGCAATTTAGCGCCTTTAGCATCTGGTGAAAATGTAATAGCCAGAGCTTCCACAGGGGTTGCAAGTTGTTCTACCGGAACAGTTACTCTAACCACATCTTTTGCCTGATCATAAGTATATTCTCCCCAGCGATCCGTTTGTTTATTTAAAATAAACACCCATTTATCTTGTTCGGGAAGTACAAATAAACTATAAGAACCTGCAGGAACCGCTTTACCTCCGATGGTTACGGGCTGATAAAATCTGATCTCAGTTGATTCATTAGCTCCGGCTCTCCAAACTTTACCAAAAGGCACAGTCTCTCCAAATATTTTTCTGCCTTTAACCGATGGTCTTGAATAGATAACCCTGATCTGTGGTGTGCTATTATCACCAGCTTTAACTTTCGCAGCATTTACTGGAAAATAAGCAAGGTCAGCCGGGCTGCCATCCAATGGTGGGAATTTTACTTCCTGGGCATTTGCGGCAAAGCCGATTGCAGCCAGCGCTACAATTAAACGGAGTTTCTTCATGGGATTTCTTCTTTAATTTGTATCACAAAATACAAAAAAAACCTTTTATAAATCTGTAAATTAGTACTTACGGTCTTTTACCAGCGTATTTAAGAATATCGCTGAGAGTATAAACCCGATGATACCTCCTAAAATAGACCATCCGAAGCTACCAGAGATTATTGCAGCTGTTAATATTCCAAAAAACAGGCCTAAAACGTAATAAACCCAGTCAAAATTATTTTTGTTGTCGTTGTTCATGATAATATATACTTATAGCTCAAAGGTATTGAATTATTTTAAATTTAAAAGCCTCAGCCTAATCATCCGGGCTCCCTATTAGCCCCCGGAACAGGTTATTGATCGCTGACTGTCAGATCACTGTAAAATACGTTACATAATACACAATATTCTTTTCAACCAATCAAACGATTGATTAGTTTTGACCCCATCAAATTAACGATGGAAAAACAAGACAAAAGAAGCAGCATTTTAGCTGCGGCGGAAAGGTTGTTTTCGGAACTGGGATATGAAGGGACTTCAATCAGGCTCATTGGTAAAGAAGCGGACGCAAATCTCTCCATGATCAGTTACTATTTTGGTTCGAAGGAAGGTGTGTTTCTAGAAATTATGAGTGAACGTATCAAAGGCTTCAATGCGGAACTAATCCGTATTGCAACAGAGCCGGTCACTGCTAAAGAAAAAATGCTATGGATCATTGAAGGTTACACCAGAAGGATTCTTTCTGGCATTGCTTTTCATAAGATCATGCACAGAGAGCTCACCCTGGAGCAAAGGCCTGAACTATCTACTAAAATTAAAGAAGCAATTAAAACTAACCTCCGTGTAATCGAAGAGATTATAGAGGAGGGTATAAATGCCGGAGAATTCCGGCAAACAGATACCCGGATGGTCATTTCCACCATTATGGGTACGATTAGTCATGTTGCCCTGACTCCATCCAAACTTATTCCATGCAGTGTTCTGGATATTAGTAAACCAGAAGAAAGAGAATTGATCAGCCAGAGAGTAATCAAACATCTGCAGGAATTAATAATCATGTATTTAACACCCCAACAATGATAAACAGAACGCTAAAACTGAGTTGCCTCGCGCTCTTAATGCCGGGTATACTTTATGCCCAAAATCTTAAAAAGATCACACTCCCAGAGGCTGTTCAGCTGGGGATTGAAAACAGCAAGAATCTTAAACTCTCGCAAAACAAAATAGAAGAAGCAAGAGCAAGACTAGAGGTCGTTAAAGACAATGCGCTGCCAACAGCAGATGCAAGTTTCCTGTACAATCATGCTGAAATTCCAACACACAAATTATCGATTGGAGGTGCGACTCCTTTTACACTGCCCAACCGTGCCGATGCATTTATCGGAACAGCAGCGGTGCAAGAGTTAGTTTATGGTGGTGGTAAATTAAAATACGCGAGAGAAAGCACACGTCTGCTGGCAGAGGTTGCTGGACTGGATGCCGATAGAAATAAGGAAGAAGTGAGTTATGCAGTAATTGATACTTATTTCTCTTTATATAAGCTGATGCAAAGCAAAAAAGTTGTTGCGCAGAACCTGGCCTCTATTGCGAGTCAGCTAAAACAGGCTCAGCGTTTCTTTGAGCAGGGTATTGTCACCAAAAACGATGTGCTGAGGTTCCAGTTACAACAATCAAATATTACCCTGACCGACCTGGAAATTGAAAGCAACCGCAAGGTGGTTAATTATAACCTGGATATTCTTCTGGGTTTACCAGAAGATACAGAACTGGAAATCAGCAATCCGGAATTGACCAGCCAGCAACTTGCCTCCCTGAGCTCATATATGGATCGCGCATTGTCCAGCAGACAGGAACTTCAACAATTGGATCTGCGTAACCGTGCTGCCGAATCAGACCTTAAGTCTGTTAAGGCGAATACACTACCTACCGTTGGTGTGGGCGCAAATCTATACTATATTAATCCAAGCGGTAAATTTATCCCACCGGTTAATCAGTATATCATGCCCGTTACTTTGGGTGCTACATTATCCTGGAATATCGGAAGCCTCTGGACGAATAAAAACAAGGTAAGTGAATCCAGAATCCAGCAGAAAAACATCCAGATCCAAAAAGAGATAGAGTCTGATCAGGTAAAAACTGAAGTAAATAGAAATTATCAGGGCTACCAACTCGCGCTTAACAAAATCAGCATACTGGAAACCTCCATTGCCCAGGCCGTAGAAAATGACCGCTTGCTGGAATCCAAATACAAAAATAATGTCGCTTCTGCCATCGACAGAATTGATGCAGAGACATTGCTTTACCAAGCTAAAATAAATCTGGAAATCGCTAAAGCAGATGCCGGATTAGCTTACTACACTTTATTAAAATCAACAGGAAAAATTTCTCAATAATATCATAATCATCTAGAGTAATGACAACAGAATCGACAACGGAACCAACAATTGAGGCAAAAAAGAAAAGCAAAATTGTTCCTATAATATTAGCTGTGCTGATAGTTATTGGCGCCATATTCGGCATAAAAGAGTACATGTATTACAGTAAACACGTAGATACCGACGATGCACAGATCGATGGAGACATCAGTCCGGTAGTTGCACGCGTGGGAGGTTATGTGAATGAGATTAAATTCGAAGAATATACCCGTGTAGAAGAGGGACAGGTACTGGTTACCCTTGATGACAGGGATTACAAAGTGAAACTGGAACAGGCTATGGCCGGACAACAGGGCGCAAATGCCAACGTAGGTGTTTCAGAATCTCAAATTGTTGCAACTTCGGCCAATACAAGTACAGCCAAAGCGAATATTGAATCTGCTAAAGTAAAATTATGGCAGGCGCAAAAAGATTATGAACGTTACGCCAATCTGGTAAAAGACGGTTCAATCACCCAGCAACAGTTTGATCAGGCAAAAGCAACACGCGACGTTGCACAGGCCAATTTTAATGCATCACAAGATCAGTATACTGCTGCATTAAAACAGGTTGGGACAACCAAATCACAATTACAAGTGAGCAGTAATGGCGTTACACAGCGTCAGGCAGAGGTAGATTTCGCGAAATTACAGCTTTCATATACCGAAATCAAAGCACCAGCGACAGGATTTGTCTCTAAAAAAAGCATTCAGAAAGGTCAGCTTGTTCAGGCAGGTCAATCTTTATTCTCTATTATCAATGAGAACAGTCTATATGTAACAGCAAATTTCAAAGAAACGCAGTTAGAAGAGATTCGTACAGGCCTTAAAGTGGACATTGTAGTAGATGGGTATCCTGACCAGAAAATAGACGGTGAAGTTTATAACTTCTCCCCCGTTACAGGTGCTAAGGGCTCATTACTTCCTCCAGATAATGCAACTGGTAACTTCGTAAAAGTAGTACAGCGTGTCCCGGTAAAAATCAAAATTAAGGCAACTAAAGAAATGCTTGACAAATTACGTCCGGGCATGAGCGTTAAAGTTTCCGTTTCCACAAAAGACTAAATCAAATGGCCGAGCAAGGTTTAAAAAAATGGATAATTACGTTTACGGTAATCACCGCTTCATTACTGGAGCTGATTGATACGACAATTGTAAACGTAGCCTTACCACAAATTCAGGGTAACCTGGGAGCAACCTTAGAGGACGTAGCCTGGTTATCGACAGGTTATGCCGTAGCTAACGTTATCGTCCTGCCGATGTCAGGTTGGCTGGGGAGCAGATTTGGACGTAAAAATTACTTTCTAACATCAATTATAGTATTTACCATAGTCTCATTCCTTTGTGGTAATGCAACTTCACTGGAAGAGCTGATCTTGTTCAGAGTGCTGCAGGGCCTTGCCGGAGGTGGATTAATTTCTACCGCACAAGCTATCCTTCTGGAAACCTGGCCAAGGGAAGATGTCGGAATCGCTACAGCGCTCTTTGGATTGGGTGCTGTTGTCGGCCCGACTGTAGGGCCAACAATTGGTGGATATATTTTGGATATCAGCTCCTGGCCCTGGATTTTCTATGTGAATATTCCCGTCGGAATTCTCGCCGCCTACTGTACCTATACATTTATTCGAGCGACCCCTAAAGATGGTCAGGGGCAGCCTGTAGATTGGTGGGGCATTGGTTTACTTGCAGTTGCAGTCGGTAGTTTGCAAACTGTACTTGAAAAAGGCGAAAGTGAAGACTGGTTTGCCACACCCTATATTATTGCGCTGACAGTAGCGTCAGTATTTGGCTTATTGCTCTTCATATGGCGTGAACTCACTACGGATCACCCGATTGTAAACTTCAAGATCATGCGTCACCGAAGTTTTTCCATCGGGATGTTCACTTCATTTATCCTTGGTTTCGGTTTATATGGCTCCGTATTTGTATTTCCGGTATTCTGCCAGAACCTGTTAGGGTTCTCGCCATTGCAAACCGGTGAATTACTTTTCCCCGGCGGACTTTGTACAATAGCGATGATGCCTTTTATCGGAATATTCCTTAAAAAGGGAATCCCTGCACAGTTTATGGCTACCATAGGTATGTTCCTGTTCTTTGTGTTCTGCGACATGCTAAGCAAGTCGACCTTATCTTCGGGTACGAACGACTTCTTTCTGCCGCTCGTTATCCGTGGCGTTGGAATGGCACTGCTTTTTGTTCCTTTGACAACTCTGGCTATTCAGGATTTAAAAGGAGCTGAAATCGGACAGGGTTCGGGTTTAAATAATATGATGCGTCAGCTGGGTGGATCATTTGGTATCGCTGCACTGACTACTTTAATCCATACCCGTCAGGGTTTTCACCGAAACAACCTTTTAGTGAATATCAATGAGAGTAATCCTGCATTCACAGAACGTTTCCAGGCTTATATCTCTAATTTCATGGCGAAAGGATACAGTATGTTTGATGCCAAAATTATGGCGACCAAAGCTGTCGAAGGTGTGGTAACCAAACAAAGTCTGCTGCTAACTTATAGTGACGCTTACTGGGTTGCAGGATTAGTGTTATTATGTTCGATCCCGCTGCTATATCTGCAGAAATTTAAAAAGAATGTAGAAATACCGGTAGATGTTCATTAAAACAAACCCTATTCAGGGCACGTTCAGATAGTGCCTGAATGGTAATTAGATCTAAAAAAGAAAGGCTGCCCTTCTGGACAGCCTTTCTTTTTTTTCAAAAAAATCACAATTTCTGCTTTGTCGCTACACAACAAACTGGTTTTATATAATTAAATATGCTAAACCTTAACGGAAGCAATTTATAGTAAATACTTAGTTTGGCAAAATAATTTTATTTTAAAATTTATTCTATAGATCTTCCAGTCATTTTCCTTAGATTAAGCTCCCAAAAATAAAGCTTAATATGACGCAGAAACAGAAAGTGACTAGCCAGAAAGAGGCCATATTTAATAATGAAGTTGTATCAAGATTTGAATTGTACAACAGCCTGTTCCTTACTTTGCCCTTTTATAAGGTCAAGGATACAGGAACTCTTCTACCGCTTTTCATTAAGTATTGTGAAGATGGAGTCAAACAACATCAGACACCAGCCGAAATTATCACTGCTTTCTTTGAAAAATATACGCAAGCCAGCTCCGCAACAGATGTAAATGACCTGTTATTCCGTTTTATACAGTATATAGAACGTCAGGTGGTACTCTTTGATGCAGTAGAAGATGCTTCTTTCCAAAAACTGAATACAGCGGAAGACCAGGGTTCACTAAGTTCTCTGCTCCGTAAAAGTGCATTCAATACCGAACTGCATGACCGCACAGCGAAACTTATCGAAGATTTCTCACTTCGGCTGGTATTAACCGCACATCCTACTCAGTTTTATCCGGGCAGTGTACTCTCTATTATTACCGACCTCACCACAGCCATCAAAACGAATGATATTGATAGTATCAACCAGCTGTTGCAACAATTGGGTAAGACCCCATTTTTCAATAAAAAATCTCCGACACCAGTAGATGAAGCACTTAGCTTAACCTGGTATCTGGAAAATGTGTTCTATTTCGCTGCTGCAAATATCCAGTCCGAAATAGACAGTGCGCTGGAAGAAATTCAGATACCGAGCAAAAAGGTTATAGAAATGGGTTTCTGGCCCGGTGGTGATCGAGATGGCAACCCCAACGTGCAGGCTAAAGATACCCGCGAAGTGACACGCATGTTACGTCAGGTTCTTTTCCGCTGTTACTACAGGGATTTCAGGAAACTGAAACGCCGTATTACGTTTCGCGGTGTAGAAGAAAAAATACATCAGATACAGGATGTACTCTACAAAAATGCATTCGATCCCGCGATCGAACCAAAAGATATCTCTGCAGAACTTGCGGCGGGATTACAGGATATAAAAGACACACTGTTAGAATTTCATGACGGGCTATTCGCTGATCTGGTAGATGACCTGCTGCGTAAGGTTGCTTTATATGGCAGTTACTTCGCTTCTCTTGACATCAGACAAGATAGCCGGGTACTTCGTGATGTACACGCCTGGTGCCGTCAGCATAAACCGATCCTGTCATTGTTCCCGGAAAATTATGATGAACTCTCAGAGGAGGAGAAAATCGGTCACTTATCTTTCAAAAGTGCGAAAATACACCATGGTGAAGACACGGCACCGCTAATTAGCGATACGCTGGATACGATTACGGATATCCGCACCATTCAGCAGCAGAACGGACCACTGGCCTGTCACCGCTTTATTATCAGTAACTGCCAGCAGGCTTCAGATATCCTGCAGCTAATTGAATTATTCCTTTGGAACGGTTGGACAGTGGAAGATCTGGACATCGACTTTGTACCGCTTTTTGAGACCGTGCATGACCTGAAGGATGCACCTGCTATTATGGAAACACTTTATAAGCATCCATTCTATCAGGAGCACCTTGCCAGAAGAGGTAATCAGCAACAGATTATGCTGGGCTTCTCAGATAGTACAAAAGACGGAGGTTACCTGATGGCCAACTGGTCAATCTTTAATGCCAAGGTTGCATTAACAACAGTTTCAGAACAGCATAACGTTAAACTGGCCTTCTTTGACGGCCGAGGAGGACCTCCATCGAGAGGCGGAGGTAAAACACACCGTTTCTATGCTTCTATGGGTAAAGAAATAGCAAACAATCACTTGCAGTTAACCATCCAGGGGCAGACTATCAGTTCTCAGTATGGCTCTATTGACAGTGCAGGATTTAATATCAGCCAGCTTGTTAATGCCGGTATATCATCGGGGCTAAGAGAAAAACATAATATTCTGCTTGATCCCGAACATAAAGATGTACTTGACCAAATGGCTGATGACAGTTTTGAATCATTTGTAGCTTTACGTCAGCATCCTTTATTCCTTACTTACCTCGAACGTTACTCCCCATTAAGCCTGCTGTCCAAGATCACCATCAGCAGCAGACCGGTAAAACGGAGTTCAGGAGAGAAGTTAAGGCTGGAAGATCTACGCGCAATCAGCTTCGTAACTGCTTGGGGGCAGCTTAAACAAAATGTCCCTGGTTTTTATGGGATCGGAACAGCTTTAAAAAATCAGGAAGACGCCGGCAACTGGGATCAAATAACGCGGACCTATCAGGAAAGCGGGTATTTCAAGACCATTATAGATAACTGTATGATGTCGATGAGCAAGTCTGACTTCTCCATTACCGCACATTTTGCCAAAGACCCGGAATTCGGAGCCTTCTGGACTATGCTTCACGAAGAATATGAGCGCTCTAAAGCCATGTTACTAAAACTGGCAGGCCATCAGACTTTGATGGAGAATTACCCTGTTGAGAAGCGCTCTATCGCGGTCAGGGAGAAAATTGTACTTCCACTGGTACTCATACAGCATTATGCACTTGAAAAACTGCAGGAAGAAGCAACAGCTTCTACAGCAGCTTATGAGAAACTGGCAATCAGAACCGTTTATGGTATTGTCAATGCAGGCAGAAACTCTGCATAGCAAAGACAAAATCAAAAGCCCTTTCTGCTACTGCAGTGCCCCAAAAAGTGTCTAACATTCTGGGGGCACTGCAGTAGCAGAAAGGGCTTTTTCGATACAGATTTGTATTTCAGACCGCGGCCAGCTAAGACTTAGCCTTAATAAATAACTTTTCCGGCTGAAGTTACGATCGAGGCGATGCGTACTGCATCAAATACACGCTCTTCAGATGCGCCTAAATGCAGGATAGAGTTTTCGTGAGCATTCACACACATTTCACATCCATTTACCGCTGACACCGCCAGGCTCATCAGTTCAAAGAACTCTTTACCTGTTACCGGGCTACTCATTAACTGCATGCGTACGCGTGCAGGGATCTGTGTATATTTTTCTTTCCCTGTAAAGTGACGGAAACGATAGAACACGTTATTTA
>Ga0247805_1000887_pt1 | contig 14954 bp, 14 predicted proteins | sample UWRJL044104R1_FD_180930 | JGI IMG/M metagenome (GOLD analysis project Ga0247805, IMG submission 180930) | Plant litter microbial communities from Arlington Agricultural Research Station in Wisconsin, United States - UWRJ-L044-104R-1 | ecosystem: Environmental > Terrestrial > Plant litter >... | reverse complement strand
AGGGCGTGATCGCCGGCGCCTACGACGTGGCCATCGCGTGCGGGGTGGAGCTGATGAGCAGCCACCCGATAGGCGCGGCGACGCTGGGCGAGGACAACCTCGGACCCCGCGTGCGCGCGCGCTACCCGGAGGGCCTCGTCGGCCAGGGCGTCTCCGCCGAGCTCATCGCCGCGAAGTGGGACCTGAGCCGTGAGCAGCTCGACGCCTACGCCGAGCGCTCCCACCGTCTCGCCGCCGGCTCCGACTTCTCCCGCGAGATCCTCGCCCTGCTCGGCATCACGGCCGACGAGACCGTGCGACCCGGCACCACCCTCGAGTCGCTCGCGGCCCTGAAGCCCGCGTTCCACAACGAGGAGACGGCCCGCCGCTTCCCGCAGATCGACTGGCGTGTCACCGCGGGCAACTCCTCGCCCCTGACGGATGGCGCATCCGCTGTGCTGATCATGAGCGAAAAGCGCGCCGAGCAGCTGGGGCTCACACCGCGCGCCCGCTTCCACAGCTTCGCCGTCGTCGGCTCCGACCCGCTGGAGATGCTGATGGGCGTTGTGCCGGCGACGCGCAAGGTGCTGCAGCGCGCCTCGCTCTCGATCGACGAGATCGACACCTTCGAGGTGAACGAGGCCTTCGCGTCCGTTCCGCTCGCCTGGCAGCGGGAGCTGGGGGTCGACCCGGAGCGGGTCAACCCGCGTGGCGGTGCCATCGCCCTCGGCCACGCGCTCGGCTCGAGCGGAACCCGCCTGCTCACCACGATGCTCGGCACGCTGGATCGCGACGGCGGCCGCTTCGGCCTGCAGGTGATGTGCGAGGGCGGCGGAATGGCGAACGCCACGATCGTCGAGCGGCTGACGTAAGAGCGCGTCACACGATGAGCGGATGCGCGCCAGGCTGCGTAGGGTCGTCATCACATCGCGGCGTGCCCAAGTGGACTAAGGGAACGGACTCATAACCCGTCATTTCGCAGGTTCGAATCCTGCCGTCGCGTCGAGGGGTTCGCGCGGGTGTGATTCGCCGACGCGGCCGAATATTCGGCGGCGGGAGCGAGAATCCGCAGCGCACCCGCCAGACCGCACCTACTCCCGCGCCGCGATCAGCGACCGCAGCAGCCCCACGACGTACTCGCGGTTGTCGTCGGTGATCGCCGGCAGCGCGGGCACGAAGTGCCCCTCCGCCACCCGGAACGCCTTCTTCTGCGCCACCCACTCGATGCCGTCGATGTCGCTGAGCGTGGTGCGGTCGAGCGGCTCCATCAGGTCGCGCGAGTACAGCGCCGCGTCGGTGATGGCCAGTCCGTAGATTCCGGCCAGGGTCGGGCTGGAGAGCGACACCCGCACGGTCTCGCCCGCCGGGATCTGCCACTTCGCGCTCAGCTTGGCGATCTTCTTGGCGTCCCTCGGCCGCGACGGGAGGAGGAAGTCCTCGCTCAGCCGGCTCGCGCGCACCAGGTCGTCCGTCGTCGAGCCGGCCGCGGCATCCGCTCGGGGCGTCGGCGGGATCAGATCCTGCAGCTCGGCGACGACCTCGCGCAGGTACGCTGCCGAGTCGACCGCGGTGCTCTCGCCCAGCAGCCGGGCCGCCTGGGCCAGACCGATGCCCGCCTCGCCGACCACGAGCCTCTCGTCGTCGACCCGGATCGACGCGAGGTCGACCCGCGCGAGCGGCAGCCGCGCCGAGCTGCGGCCGACGTCCATCAGGTAGAGCGTTCGGTCGGTGATCAGGATGCCGTTCGACGACCTCCGGGCCAGCAGGTCGTAGGAGTGGAAGCCCCAGTAGACCAGCGGGAGGTCTCCGTCGGTGACCGCGTCGCTCAGGTAGAGCTGCTCGGTCGCCTTCCAGAACACCGCGGCCGCGTCGTCGTAGAGCGGATGCCCGACCTGGTTGGGCAAGAACACGAACGCCCCGCACGACTCGGGTACGTCTATCGCCGCGACCCGCGCGCAGAGGGCGTCGAACTCGTCCCGGCGCTGCGGCGGCAGTGCGGACAGGTAGGCGAGGAGGTCGTTTGAGATCACCTCAACACCGTATCGGAGCGGGCCGCGTTCGTCACGGCCGCCGGAGAAAGTATCCCGCTCCGCGCTCAGCTCGCGGGCACCCGCGCGGTCGACGCACGCGGGACGAGCTGCGGCGGAGGGAAGTGCACAACCCGGTGGTCGGCCGGTTCGCCGGGCTTCTGCGCGAGCAGCATGGACACGGCCGCGGCGCCGAGCTCCCGCAGCGGCATCCTCACCGTGGTCATCGGCGGCCAGGTGGCGTCGGCGTACCAGACGTCGTGCAGCGCCACGATCGAGATGTCGTCGGGCACCCGCAGCTCGCGGGCGTGCAGCTCGGCGAGCACACCGAGGGCCGCGTTGAGATTGGCGACAACGAGCGCGGTCGGCAGGGCGGAGGTGCGCGTGAGTGCGGCGACCGCCCGCCTCCCGTCGTCGCCCGAGTACCCGATCGTGGTGGACCATTCGGGCCGGGTGTGCAGACCGAGCTGCGACACCGCGCGCTGGAAGCCGTTCAGCCGCCGACCCGCGGTCGCGCCCCCGGGCACTCCCCCGACGAACCCGATGTCCGAGTGCCCGAGGGCGTGCAGGTGCTCGACGGCGACACGGATCGCGGCCGCGTCGTCGAGCACGAGGGTGGCGACCGGGCCGTCGTCGGCCGAGTTGATCAGCACGAGCGGCATGCCGCGTTCGACGATCCCGTCGACCATGCGGTCGGGGGCGTTGTCGGGCGCCTGCAGGATCACGCCGTCGACCCGGCCCTCGCCCACGACGCGCTGCATCCAGGTGGAGTCCGCGGCGAGCTGTTCGGCGCGTGCGAGCACGATCGTCAGATCGTGTGCGCCCGCCTGCTCCTCGGCGCCGCGCGCCAGCTCCGCGAACACCGCGCTCGTCACGTCGGGGACGACGAGGGCGAGGGTGCTCGACCGCGAGGTGCGGAGGGCTCGCGCGGCGTGATTGGGCACGTAGTCGAGCTCGCGCGCGGCGGCGAGCACGCGCTCCCGCGTCTCGGCGCTGACCCGCAGGGTGCTGTCGCCGGAGAGCACACGCGAGACGGCGCCCCGGGACACTCCGGAGAGGGCCGATACGTCCCGGATCGTGCTCATGGTCGAACCGCCTACCTCGTGTCGTCTGCGCCCGGCCGCACGACCCGATTGGTCTCCATGGAGCGGTAGAGCGCGTCGACCAGCTCAATCGTACGCACATTGTCGGCGACCGAACTGCGCGGCTCGGCCCCGGTGGCGATGCCCTCGAGCAGCGATCCCATGGTGCCGATGAAGGCGTGCGGAAACCAGCGCTGGGTCACCGGGTACGGCACCCAGCCGTCGGTGGGCAGCACGGAGCTGGACACCTCGAGGGTGTCGGCGCGCCCGACCGGATAGTCGTAGAGCAGGCCGATCGTGCCGCGGATCGCCCCGCCGGTGCCGTCGATACGCAGCAGCGCGGAGTTGTCGCCCCCGTGGTTGACGTGGTTGGCGTGCACCACGGCCGACGCCCCTCCGGCGAAGGTGTAGGTGCTGATGGTGCGGGTCTCGCCGACCGGCGCCTGCCCGGCGGTGCGCCCGCCGACCGCGTACACCGACGCGGGCTCGCCCATGAACCAGCGCACGAGGTCGTGGTAGTGGATCGAGTGCACCATCACCTCGAGGCGCTCCATCGCCTGGGCCCAGTCCCACAGCTCCCACGGCGTCGTCACATTGACGGTGATGGAGAAGTTGGTGATGTCGCCGATCCAGCCGAGCTCCACCATCCGGTGGGCCGCCGCCATGCCCTCGTCGAACCGCATCTGCTGATTGACGGCCGCCACGAGTCCCGATGCCGCGGCCAGCTCCGCGAGCTCCCTCGCGATGTCCGGCGACGCGGCGAAGGGCTTCTGGGCGAGAACGTGCTTTCCGGCGGCGAGTGCTGCACGGAAGATGGGAGGCTGGGCCTGCATGGGCACGGCGATGTCGACGACCTGCACCGCGTCATCCGCCAGCAGCTCGTCGACGCTCGCGTAGACGCGTTCTATTCCGTGCCGGGCGGCGACGTCGCGCGCCCGGTCGAGATCGACATCGGTGATGCCGACGACGGTGAGCCCTGCCAGCGCATAGGCGGGGAGGTGGGCGCCGTCGACTATTCCGCCGGCTCCGACGATCGCGATGGGGCGGCGGTGCTCCTCCGGCACCCGCAGGCGGCAGTACTCGGAGACGTCGGAGAAGCCGTCGATCATCTCTCGCCCCGGGCCGCGGCCGGGTCGCGGTACTTCACGGTCTGCAGGTGCTCGCAGTACAGCACGATCTGCTCGTCGTCGGCGCGGAACACCTCGTACGAGACCGTGAACAGACCCATGTCGTCGTACTTGGGAACCTTGGAGACGAGGGTGCGCATCGTGTAGATGGTGTCGCCGACGAACACGGGCTTGATGAACCGCAGGCGGTCGTAGCCGTAGCTGAAGGTGTTGACGTTGTTGTGGGCCATGAGCCCCATGCCGTAGCTGAAGACGAGGGCACCCGGCACGATGCGACGACCGAACAGCCCCTCGTCGCGCGCGAAGATCTCGTCGGCGACGTAGGGGTGCAGGTCTACGAGCAGGCTCGAGAACACCATCATCTCGCCCTCGGAGATCGTGCGGCGGATCGACCTGTCGACCTCCCCCACCTCGTAGTCCTCGTACAGCTTGGTGTCCTGGTTCCAGACCGGCACAGCGAGTCGGGCGGCGCGCTGCGTCTCGTCGTCGTCGTTCGAGCGGTTCATGGTCAGCCCTTCTCGCTGAATTCGAGCCGCAGTGCGGCGGTGTGGGCGCCGAGGCGCGGCGCGCCCGACGTGTGCTTGAGTACCCGGCCGTCGAAGCGCACGGGCGACCGCGTGGTTGTGATCGCCACGGGCTCCGTGCCGTCGGCACCCGGCCGCTCGGTCTGCTGGGTCATGTCGAGAACCCGGAATCCCTCGTGGTCCACGAGTTGCGGCAGCGTCAGCACCGGCGCGCACCACACGTCCGCCGCGTCGAGGAGGGCCAGCCAGTGCTCCGTCGACTCGGTCGCGAGATGGCGGGCGAGGGCGCGCGTGATCGTGGCCTGCTCGGTCCACCAGGTCGCCGGGTCGGTGTAGGTCTCGATCTCGGCCAGCCCGATGAGAGCGCCGAGCTTCGGAACCGAGGTCATGGCGAGCGCGAGGTAGCCGTCGGAGGTCGGATACGTTCCGTAGGGCGCCTGGAGGAAGGCGTGCGCCGTGTTGCGCACGCCGCGGGCCACCTCGATCGTCGGGTCGGTGAGGCGGGCGCTGATCAGCTCGAACTGGAGGTCGAGCAGCGACTCGAGCAGGCTGGTGTCGACGGTGCCGCCGACGCCGGTGCGCTCGCGGCGCAGCAGGGCGGCGGTCACCCCGTGCGCGAGGTGGATCGAGGCGATGATGTCGGCGAGCGCGATGCCGACCGGCACGGGCGGGTCGTTGACGCTGCCGTTCAGCCACGGGAGGCCCGAGATCGACTGGGCGAGCAGGTCCTGGCCCGGCCGGTCCTTGAAGGGACCGGCCACTCCGTACCCGGTGACGCTCGCGTAGATGATCCCGGGGTTGATCGCGGCCACCTGCTCGTAGCCGAAGCCGAGCCGCTCCATCACTCCGGGCCGGAAGTTCTGGATCATCACGTCGGCACGGGCGATGAGCCGCCGCACCTCCTCGCGGTCCGCCTCGTTCTTCAGGTCGGCGGCGAAGCTCTCCTTGTTGCGGTTGGTGATGTGGAAGGAGAGCGTGTCCCCGTCTTCGACGAGCCCGGCGAAGGCCAGACCGCGCCCGATGTCGCCGCCCAGCGGCCGCTCGATCTTCACAACGCGTGCGCCGAGATCGCCGAGCCGCATCGCCGCCATGGGGCCGGCGAGGAACTGGCTGAAGTCGAGCACGAGCAGGCCCTCGAGGGGCAGGGACGGGTTCTCGCTCAACGGTTCTCCTCGAGTCGGTAGACGCGGCTCGCCGCGCGGAACAGGATCTCGTCCTGGTCGGACTCCGCCAGGCCGGCGATCACGGAGCGCTGCGCCTCCCAGACCCTCTGGAAGTCGCCGGCGAGGGTCGCGACGGGCCAGTCGCTCCCGAGCATCACGCGGTCGGCGCCGAAGGCCTCGACGACGTGGTCGACGAACGGCTGCCAGTCGTGGAAGGTCCACCCGGGGGCCGACGAGGTGGCCAGTCCGGAGATCTTGATGTGCACGTTGGGCTCGACGGCCGCCGCGGAGACGAGCGACGCCCACGGCTCCCAGCCGCGCCCGGCGATGTCGGGCTTCGCGAGGTGGTCGACGACGATGGTGAGCCCGGGGTGGCGCCGGGCCAGAACGGGCACGTCGGCCAGGTGCTCGGGCAGCACGCTCACCACGTCGAGGCTGAGCGAGCGGGGCTCGAGCAGCTCGAGGCCCGCCGCGACCTCGTCGCGCAGCAGCCAGTGCGGGTCGGCGTAGTTGTGGGTGAGCGCGCGGATGCCGCGGATCACCGGGGCGTGCGCGTACAGGTCGAGGGCTGCCGCGGCCTCCGCCGGCCGGTCGAGCGGCACCCAGGCGACGACACCGACGATCGACGGCGTCGCGGCCGCCACGGAGAGCATGTAGAAGGTGTCGCTAAAGGTGTCGGCTGCCTGCACGAGGATCGTGCCGGTGATGCCCGCCGCCGCTACGTCGGCCGCGACCGCCTCCGGCCCGAAGTCCGCGTTCAGCGGTGGGCCCGCGCTGTCGAGCCACTCGTACGGTCGCTGCGACGGCAGCCAGAGGTGCTGGTGGGTGTCGATCATGCGGTCTGGCTGGTACATGGGGTCCTTACGCGGGTCGGCGGTTGACGAGGTACACGTGCACGAAGGCGACAACGACGTCGCCCCGCTGGTTGACGACGTCGACCTTCTCCTCGGCCATGCCGAACAGCAGCGGCTGCTTCGCGTGATCGCGCAGCGCGACGATCTCGCTGCGGGAGGTGATGGTGTCGCCGATGTGCACCGGGCGGATGAAGCGCACACGGTCGTAGCCGTAGCTCATCGCCTGCTCGTTGATCTCGCCGGCCAGCATGCCGACCGACATCGAGAGGATGAGGGTGCCGTGCGCCATCCGCTGGCCGCCGGGAAGGGTCTTGGCGAACTCCGCGTCCATATGGTGCGGGAAGAAGTCCCCGGTCTGCCCGGCGTGCAGCACGATGTCCGCCTCCGTCACCGTGCGACCGTGGCTGCGGCGGGTCGAGCCGAGTTCGTAGTCCTCGAAGTAGGTCATGCCGACGCCTCCAGCTGCGGCTCGGTGAGGAATCGGTCGGGCAGCGCCTCGAGACGGGCGCCGAGAGCCGGGTCGACCCGGCGCCCGGTGAGGCAGTCGTGCACGATGTGCGACAGCTCGAGCTGCAGGTCGGGCCAGCCGAGCACCCGCGGGCGCACCCACGCGCGCTCGAGGGTGCGCAGGGTGCCGCCGAAGAATCCGCCGGTGAGCGCGTTCGCCGATTCGCTGCGCCAGGCGCGCAGATTGCCCGGCTGTCCGCCTCCGGACGTGTACGCACCCGACTGGGCGTCCGCGCCGGCGAGAACAGCGGCGGCCTCGGCCGCGAGGCGCGGGTGGGAGGTCGCCGCGGATACGGCCACCCCCGCCCCGCCGAGGGTGGAACCGCCCGCCCGCCCGTCGAACGAGGGGATGTCCGCGTAGCGGATCCGGGAGGGACGGAATCCCGCACGGGAGTAGTTCGTGTAGCCGAACAGCGCGACGGCGATGCTGAAGGGGGTGTCCGCGGCCAGGGACTCGGCCACGTCGATGGGGTTGGCCGTCGCGCACCAGTCGGGCACGACATCCGCCAGCTCGATCATCGTCTCGAGCGCCTCGGTGGCGGCGTCCATGTCGACGAAGACACCGGGCGCTGCGAGCGGATGCCCGCCCTGCGCGAGCAGAGTGGCGAACGTCGAGAAGGCGTCGACCGGCTTGTAGGGCCAGAGCAGGGAGCCGCGGGGCAGCTCGAACACGTCGGACCAGAACGGCGGCACCCCGTCGCACAGGTCGGGACGGAACGCCGCGACCTGCGCGGCCGCGTCGACGGCGAGCGCCCACTGCTGGCCGCGGTAGCGGTACGACTCGTGCGACCGCCCGACGCTCTCGCGCTCGAGCGTGCCGAGATCGCTCGGCGCCAGGTGCTCGTCGAGGGCGAGGAGGGCGCCCGCGTGCACCGCGTCCGGCACGTGCGGATGGTCGATCACGAGCAGGTCGAAGTCCGCAGCGAAATCGGAGATGAGCTGGTCGCCGAAGTCGAGGAGGGAGCGCGCCTCCCAGTCGACCGAGACGCCGAGCCGCTCGACGAGCAGCGGGTCCGACTCGCGGAGACCGCCGACACCGCGCGGGTGGTCCCAGGTCATGCCGCGGAGGCGGATTGTTTCTGACGGCTGTGTCATATCTGAACCCTACGTTAAACCGATTTACCAGTCAATGCTCACGGCGTGTGGAAGACCTCGGGAAGCTCCTTCCACCACTCGCCCTCCGCCCGGTCGTCGAGCGGCCGCTGCAGCGGTGTGCACACGGCCCACCACTCCTGGGTCGCCGGATCGTCGGCCATCGCGGCCATGTCCGCCTCGTAGTCGTCTCCGGTGTACTCGAAGTAGGAGAACAGCATCTCGCCGTGCCGGTAGATCGAGTAGTTGGCGATGTTGCTCGCCGCCAGGCGCTCGAGCACGGCGGGCCACACCGCCGCGTGCAGGCGCTCGTACTCTTCGGCGCCCGCGGCGGGCAGCCCGATGACGGATGCGACTCTTCTCACGATGTGTGGTTCCTCTTCTCTCGGCAGCGGGTGGTCACGATACGTCGGACAGCCCGGCAGGCGCCGCGCCGCCTGCCCAGGCCTCTTCGAATCCGACACCGGGAAGCGTCGGCGCGTGCAGGAGTCCCATCGCGTCGACCTCGGCGGGCCTGCGCACCGGGTTCGACACGATGAGCGCCTCGTAGTAGGTGGTGTTGCTGATCGCCATGCACAGGTGCTGGTTGGCAATGCCGGGCCCGTGCACCTCCGCACGCAGCAGGAACGCGTCGGCGAGATGGGCCGTGCGCATGGCTCCAGTGAACCCGCCGCGCAGACCGGTGCTGGTGCGCACGGCCGACGCGCATCCGCTCGCAATGAAGTCCGCGGTCTTGAGGTGCACGCCCTCCGCGACCTCCGCCACGATGAGCGGTACCGCGACGCGCTCGCCGAGCCACTTGTACGCCGTGACGCTGGCCTCGCGCATCGGCTCCTCGTACCAGAGGTAGTCGGATGCGGCGAGCGCGTTGCCGACGTAGGTGGCGTCGAGCAGGTCGAACCCCGCGGAGCCGTCGTACATCAGGGGCACGTCGGCGCCGACGTGCTCGCGCAGCGCCTCCACGAGGCGCGCGTCCTTGCGGGCGTCGCCCCAGGCGTGCAGCTTGATCGCCGGGAAGCCGAGCTCCAGGCACTGGTCGGCGACGTCGAGGTACTCCTCGATCGAGCCGAAGGTCACCGTGGACGCGTAGGCGGGCAGCGATTCGCGGAAGGAGCCGAGCAGCTTGTAGACCGGCAGGTCGACCGCCTTCCCGGCGATGTCCCAGAGCGCGATGTCGACGATGCCCTGCACGAACACCGGGAAACGGTCGATCCGGTCGAGCTCCCAGACCCTGTGCCAGAGCAGCTCGCGCGCCAGCGGGTCCCGGCCGATGAGCTCGGCGCGCAGGCGGCGGTCGACCACGTCCTGCAGCATCGCCCCGCGGAGCGCGAAGCTGAGCCCCGTCAGACCCGTATCGGTGCGCACGACCAGCCACGCGGCATCCGCTTCTGGCTCCGAACCGGGAAGTCCGGCGCGCCAGACGAACGGCGGGTCGTGAGCGGGAAGGGTGACGCGCACGACGTCGACGGCGGTGATGATCATGCCGGAGTCTCCGGCGCTCGGCGGGGGCGGGCGGGCGACATCAGCTCTTGACCGATCCGGCGAGCACGCCCCGCACGAGCAGGCGCGACGACGCGAGGAAGACGAGCAGGATCGGAATCGAGAGCAGGAGCCCCGCGAGCGCGATCTCCGGCCGGCCGATCACGCTCTGCTGGGCGCCGTTGCCCGGATTCAGCGCCGGCGTCGAGCTGAACAGCACACCGAGGCCGACCGGCAGGGTGAAGTTCTCGGCCGAGCCGAGAAGCACGTAGGGCAGGAAGTAGTTCACCCACTGCGCGCTGAAGCTGAAGAAGGCGAGCATTCCGAGCAGCCCCTTGGAGAGCGGCAGGGCGACGCGGAAGAAGGTCGCGAACTCGCCGGCCCCGTCCATCCGCGCCGCCTCGTAGAGCTCCTTCGGAATCGACGTGGAGAAGTAGATGTAGGCGAGGAAGACACCGAACGGATAGAAGGAGCTGGTCAGGATGACCGCCCACGGGGTGTCGAAGAGCCCCGCGTTCGAGATCTCGATGAACAGCGGCAGCACGAGGCTCACCGGCGGGATGATCATCGAGACCAGCGTGACGATCAGGATGGTGCGCTTGAACGGGATGGCCGTCGCCACCAGCGCGTACCCCGCCAGCATCGCCGTGACACAGGAGACGATCACGATCGTGCCGGTGTACCAGATGGAGTTCACCAGCCACTGCACGATGACGCCGTCCTGGAATGTGAGCAGGTGCTCCCAGGCCGTGCCGTAGTTCGCGAAGCTTCCGAAGGCGAAGGGGTTCAGGGTGTTGAGCTCCGACGCCGTCTTCGACGGGGCGAGCGCCAGCCAGATCATCGGTATCACGCTGACGAGCGCGTAGACGGCGAGGATCACGCCGACGCCGACGCGACCGATCCGGTGCGGGACACGGCCCTTGGGCACTTCGCGGGGCGCGGTGGGTCGGTCGACCGCCGGGGTCTTGGTCAGGACTGGTGTTGTCATTTTTCCTTCACTCCTACGCCGTCGAAGAAGTCGGTTCGGAAGATGACGAAGATCGCGCCGATGATGCAGACGACCAGCAGCATGAGCGACAGGGCCGACGCCCCTCCGAGGTTGTTGGACTGGAACGCGAAGCTGTAGCTGAGCTGGTTGAGCGACCAGTTGGAGGCTAGCCCCGGGTAGACCGACGCCGAGATGAGCTGCGGTTCGACGAACACCTGCAGGCCGGCGGCGAAGGTGAGGATGCCCATGTAGACGAGGTACTTCTTGATGAGCGGCAGCTTGATGCGCCAGCCGATCTGCCACGCGTTGGCGCCGTCGATGCGCGCGGCCTCGAGCACGTCGTCGGAGATCGACTGCAGCGAGCCGTACTGCACGACGATCCAGTTGCCGGCGCCGGTGAAGAACGCCATGAGCACGAAGATCACCGCGAGGTTGCCCGACTGCCAGATCTGGCCCCCCTGGGTGATTCCCATCGCGTGCAGGATGTCGCGGTAGGGGCTCAGCGTCGGTTCGAGCAGGAAGTACCAGACCAGCACGGCGACCGCTCCGGTGAGCGAGGCGGGCACGATGTAGGCGAGACGGAGGGGGAGGTTCCAGCGGCCCTGCACGGTGTCGAGCAGGAGCGACATCAGCGCCACGACGATGAGCATCGACGGCACGTAGAGCAGCAGGAAGATCGCGACATTGCCCAGAGCGGGGAGGAACCGGAAGTCCTGGAGCACGAGCAGGTAGTTGAGCGGACCGCCGCCCGGGTTGAGCGGGGAGGGTTCGAGCGACGTCATCGCGGCGACGACGATGGGGATGAGGCCGAAGACGACGAGCAGCGCCAGATACGGTGTGATCATGACGGCTCCGACGAGGAGGCTCTTCCGGGATTGAGAACGCGACACTGCAGCCCTTTCGTTGGAAGCGAGGTACGAGGCGCCGGGGCGGGATGCCGCCGGCGCCTCGCCGTGCGCTATTTCTTCTCTACGGTGTACCCGGATGACGGGGCGAGGTTCTGCAGGGCCTCCGCGAAGTCGTCGAGCGCCGTGTCGAGCGACTCCCCTCCGTTGATCTGACTCTGCAGTGTGGTGCCGATCTCGGCGACGAACGCGAACCGCACGGGCCGGTCGACCTGGGAGATGTTGTTGGCTCCCGCAGCCATCGCCGGGTAGACGTTGCTCGCGTAGTAGGGATCGGCCGAGATGCGCTCCTCCCACAGCTTGTTCGCGGGACCGTACGCCGGGAACGTCGGTGTCGTCTCCGCCGTGGCCACGGCGTCCGAGGTGGTCAGCCAGACGGCTGCGTCCGCCGCCTCCTGCGGGAACTCGGAGTGCGCAGAGACCGTGAACACTCCGCCGCCGTAGGCGCCGGACTTGTTGTCGTCTCCCGTGCCCCACGCCGGCATGTTCGCCGCGGCCATCTCGCCGGCGGGAACACCCCACGACTCAGCGGGCTTGATGACGAAGTCGCCGAACCACGACGGGCCGAGGGTCATCGCGACCTTGCCCTCCTTGGCCGTGTCGGCGATGAAGCCCGCGTCGAAGCTGGAGCGCTTGTCGAGAACCCCGGCGTCGAGCAGCGGCTGCACGAGTTTCGCGACACGGGTGCAGTTCGGGTCGTCGGGCGCGATCCGGACGACGTCTTTCGACGGGACCTCGGCGAGCGGGCACTCGCTCGACTGGAGGAACGACGCGTAGTAGTTCTGATCGCCGATGGCGCCGGCCGTGTACCCGGTGCCCTTGAGCTTCATCGCCGTCTCGGCGAACTCGTCCATCGTCGTCGGAACGGTGAGTCCCTGCTCCGCGAAGATCTTGGTGTTGTACCAGAGCACGGTGTTCGCCAGGTCGTTCTTCAGGCAGTAGTACTTGCCGTCGAACTTGCAGTCGCTGTTGCCCTCCCCGAAGCCGTCGAAGATCTCCTCCGAGACGAGAGGGGTCAGATCCGCGGCGTAGCCGTTGCTCGGGTCGAGGAACTGGGCGGTGTCGGCGGCGGCGCCGAAGATGACGTCGGGCCAGCCGCTCTTCGTGCGGTTGTGGAGGGCGATCTTGGTCTGGGCGTCTGCCTGGGCGATCACCTCGACCTTGATGTCCACCTTGCCCGCCATGAGCTCCTTGTACATCTCGGCCTGGGGCACGCGAGGGGTGTCGACCCAGAGCAGGAGACTGGGCTTCCCGTCGGATCCGCCCCCGTCTCCCGTGGAGGAACACGCTACGAGGCTGAGAGCCAGAGCAGCGACGAGCACCATTGCTGGTCGTTTCATTGGGGCTTCCTTTCATGCCATGGAAGGAACGAAAGAAAGCGTCTTCGCTCCAAGTTGTGAGTTATGCTACATGATATTTCGGAATCCTATATAATAATTTTTGAAGTGCTCTACTCGACGAAGAGAAGGCCACCAATGCGCCGAACGCCAGGCTTCCGTGCACCACCGAGCGATGATCCGCGCAGCGATACGATTGTCGTTCCGAACGGGAGGACAGAGGATGACATCTGATCTTTCGCACCGCCAATCCCGGGGGCCGAAGCGTCTCGTACTGTCCGACGGCACCTACGACGCGATCAAGTCGCTCATCCTCGAACACGTGATCTCGCCGGGCCAGCGGATGAGCATCGACCAGCTCGCGCGGGACCTGTCCGTCTCGCAGACCCCGGTGCGCGAGGCGCTGGCGCGACTGGAGGCCGACGGTCTCGTCACGAAGATGCCGCTCCGCGGATACGAGGCGACCGACCTGCTCTCCGTGCAGCAGTTCGACGACCTGTTCCAGTTTCGCGGCGTCATCGAGCCGTGGGCGGCGCGCGAGGCGTCCCGCCGGGGAAATCCGCGCGAGATCGACGCGCTCAATGCCGAGCTGGAACGGGCGAGGCAGATTCCGCGAGCGAGCGCGGCGCTCGCCTACCCGGAGTTCATCGAGCACGACACCCGATTCCACACGATCGTCGCCCGGGCCTCCGGCAACGGCTTCGTCGAGGACGCCTTCATCCGCACGCACTGCCACATGCACCTGTTCCGCGTCTACAAGGCGACGTTGACCATCCAGCGCAATGAGAGCCTCGGCGCGCAGTTCGTCACCGACCTGTTCGCCGAGTACTACCACAGCGCCGATCAGCCGCTCGCGCTCACCGAGCACGTGCAGATCGCGGCCGCGATCTCGTCGGGGGCCGCGGAGAGCGCGCAGGAGCTCATGCTCGGCCACATCGAGTCCTCGCGCCGCCGTTTTGTGCCGGCGGTCGAGGCCCTCAACGCCCGCACCGGCTGAGTCCGATCCGCACACAACAGGGGCAAGCGTCCGAGCCTTCCCCTGAAGGGAGGTCGGTCGCTTGCCCCTGCGGGTGTGAGCACCTTAGACGGTGGCGTCGGCCTTCGGCTTGGACGTCGCCGAGGCGTTCGACTCGTACGAGGTGTTGGTGGACTCGAAGAAGTTCACCAGCTGCAGAGTGTCGTTCGCTGCGGCCATCCACTTGGCGGGGTTCGAGACGTTGTAGTGCGCGTCGAAGCCCAGCTCCTCGAGACGGCGGTCGGCCAGGTACTTCACGTACTGGTTGATGTACGTGGCGTTGAGGCCGAGGATTCCGTTGGGGAGGAGGTCGCGGTTGTACTCCTCTTCCATCTCCACGGCGTCGAGGATCATCTGCTTGATCTCGGCGGCGAAATCCTCGGTGCCGACCTCGGGGTTCTCCTCGAGAACGGTGAGGATCAGGTTGATGCCGAACTTGAGGTGCAGGCTCTCGTCGCGCACCACCCAGTCCATGAGCGAACCGAAGTTGCGCAGCAGGTTGCGCTGGCGGAAGCTCAGCGCGACCATGAAGCCCGAGTAGAACCAGACGCCCTCGAGGATCACGTTGTACGCCACGAGGTTGCGCACGAAGTCCTGCTTGCCCTCGACCGTGGAGATGTCGAGCGTCTGCTCCGTCATGCGACGGATGTACTTCATCTCGAACTCCTCCTTGCGCGCCATGGAGGGGATGTCGACGTGCGAGTTGTACGCGGCCTCCCGGTCGATGGGGAAGGTCTCGAGCACGTACTCGAAGCTCATGCAGTGGTTCGCCTCCTCCCACATCTGCTTCGCGAGGTAGATGCTGCACTCCGCGGCGGAGACGTACGGGTACACGCCGAAGGCCAGGGCCTTGTTGACGAGCAGCTCGTTCGGGT
>Ga0247805_1000886_pt1 | contig 14957 bp, 8 predicted proteins | sample UWRJL044104R1_FD_180930 | JGI IMG/M metagenome (GOLD analysis project Ga0247805, IMG submission 180930) | Plant litter microbial communities from Arlington Agricultural Research Station in Wisconsin, United States - UWRJ-L044-104R-1 | ecosystem: Environmental > Terrestrial > Plant litter >... | reverse complement strand
GGCCTCCGAGCCAGTGGAGATCGCGCCGCCGTCGCCGTAGGCGCCGAGGTTCTTGCCCGGGTAGAAGCTGGTGCCCGCGACGTCACCGAGAGAACCCGACCTGCGGCCGCGGTACCGCGCGCCCTGCGACTGCGCCGCGTCTTCGACAACCAGCACGTCGGGACCGACGACGGCACGGATCGCATCCATGTCGGCGGTCTGGCCGTAGAGGTGCACGGCGATCACCGCCTTCACCGCCGGGGTGAGCCGCGCCCGCAGGTCCTCCGGGTCGAGCAGGTAGCTGTCGTCGCAGTCCACGAGCACGATGCCCGCCCCCGCCCGCACCACGGCCTCCGCGGTCGCGACGAAGGTGTTGGCCGGAATCACGACGTCGTCGCCCGGGCCGATGCCCGCGGCGCGCAGGGCCAGCTCGATGGCGTCCGTGCCGTTGCCGACCCCCACGACGTGGTCGACGCCGCTGAAATCCGCGTACTCCCGCTCGAAGGCGGCGACGCTCGGCCCGAGAATGTAGCTCGAGGTCTCCATCACCCGCGCGAAGCCCTCGGCGACCTCGTCTGCCACCTGTGTGTGCTGCCATGCCAGGTCGAGCATCGGTACGGTTCGATCGGTCACAGTGCTGCCTCCACGGTTGCGTAGCTCGGGTGTCTGGTTGTGATGCTGCGGGCCGGAACGCCGACCCAGGTCTCGTCGCCGGGCACGTCGGTGAGCACGGCCGCCGCCATGCCCACCACCGCGCGGTCGCCGATGGCCACCGACGGCAGCACCGCGCAGTTCATGCCCAGGTACGCGCCGCGGCCCACCCGCACGCCGCCGCCGAGCGAGACGCCGGAGGCGAGCGTGGCGTAGTCCTCGAGAACGTCGTCGTGCGTGACGGTGACGTTCGGCATGAGCACCACGTGCTCGCCGATCACCGCGTCGGCCGTGACCGACACGTGGGCGAGCACGATGCTCCCCGCCCCGATCGGGCAGTCGCCGGGATTGCGCACGCTCGGGTCGACGATGGTGGCGAAGCGGATGCCGCGTCCCCCCGCCACAGAGACCGCCGCCAGAACCGAGTCCACAACGCGCTCCCGCGCTGTGCCCGACCCGATGCAGACGATCACCTCGGCGTGGGCGAACCGCGGGATATCGGCGATGCGCCCGAGCACGGCGACCCCCGAGACGGCGCCGCCCTGCGCCCGCTCGGAGTCGTCGAGCACGCCGACCGGCCGGTGGGAGCCGGTCTCCCGCACCACGGCGAGAACCTCCCGCGCGAGACCGCTGGCCCCGAGCAGCACGAGCTCGGGAGCGGGGTCGCCCTGCGTCATGCCGGCACTCGCGTGTCGGCGCCGACCATCGAGGCCCGCACGATCGACGCGACCACGCGGCCGAGCTCGTCGTCGGTGAGCTGGTGGAACACCGGCAGGATCACCGTGTTGTCGGTGAGCCGCTCGGTCGCGGGCAGCGGCGCGCCGCCGGTGTCGCGGTGCTCGTAGGCGGGCTGCCGGTGCGAGGCCATGATGCCCCGGCGCGCGGAGATGTCGTCGGCCGCGAGGTGCGCGATGAGCTCCTCGCGGTCGAGCGGGAACTCCGGCAGCACCTCGATCCAGAACGACTGGAAGTTGCTCGTGCCCCACTCCGGGTCGACGACAGGGCGCAGGCCGGCGACCCCGGCGAGGCGGGCGCTGTACTCCGCCACGATCTCTCGGCGCCGGCGCACGATCTGGGGCAGACGCTCCAGCTGCACCAGCCCCACCGCCGCCTGCATGTCGGTCATGCGGTAGTTGAACCCGATCTCGTTGTACTGCTCGGGCGGCGCGAGTACCGAGGCGTGCCTGGCGTTCGCCGAGACGCTCATCGAGTGCTCGCGCAGGGTGCGGGCACGGTCGGCCCAGTCCTCGCGGGTGGTGGTGAGCATGCCGCCCTCGCCCGTGGTGAGCAGTTTGCGCGGGTGGAACGACCAGGCGGCGAGGTCGGCGCCGGTGCCGACCGGGCGGCCGCGGTAGGTGGAGCCCGCCCCGCACGCGGCGTCCTCGATCACGATGATGCCGAGCGGGTCGAGCAGCTGACGGATCGGGTCGAGGTCGACGGGCACCCCGCCCTGGTCGACGACGATCACCGCGCGGGTCTGCGGGGTGAGTACCTGCAGAAGATTCTCGGCCGTCACGTTGCCGGTGACCGGGTCGACGTCGGCGAAGACCGGACGCGCGCCCACATAGGTCGGGGCGTTCGCCGTGGCGATGAACGAGAACGACGGAACGACGACGTCGTCGCCCGGCCCGACCCCCGCGACCACGAGCGCGAGGTGCAGGGCGGTGGTGCAGTTCGACGTCGCGACCGCGAACGGGGCCTGCATCCGCTCGGCGAAGGCGTTCTCGAACGCCACCACGCGCGGTCCCTGCGCGACCCAGCCCGATTCGATCACCTCGCGCAGCGCGTCGGCCTCCTCGGTGCCGAGCCACGGCTTCATCACGTTGATGCGCTCGCTCATGCCAGCGCCCCCTGCGTGCGGCCGGCCGCGATCTCGTGCCGTTGCGGCTGCCACCACGCGACGAGTTCGCGCAGCCCGTCGTCGAGCCGAGTCGTGGCGGTGAAGGCGAGGTCGTCCCGTGCCGCGTCGACGCTCGCCAGGCGGCGGGCGACGCCGTTGACCGCGCGCTCCGGGCCGTGCTCCACATGCAGGTCGGAGTCCATCGCGCGCAGCAGCGCCTCGGCGAGCGCCAGCAGGCTCGTCTCCTCGCCGCTCGCGACGTTGTAGACGCCCTCGCGCAGGTCGCTCTCCGCGGCGAGGATGTTCGCGCGGGCGATGTCGCGGGTGAAGACGAAGTCCATCGTCTGCTGCCCGTCGCCGAAGATCAGCGGCGGCCTGCCGTCGGCGATCCGCTCCATCCAGCGCACCAGAACCTCGGTGTAGACGCCGTGCACGTCCATGCGCGGGCCGTAGACGTTGAAGTAGCGCAGGCCGACGTAGTCGAGGCCGTTCATCGCGCGGAAGCTGCGCACCATGCCCTCGTTGAACGACTTCGCCGCCCCGTAGAAGGTGTCGTTGTTGTGGTGGTGGTGGCGTTCGCCGGTCGGGAACTGCTCGGCCATGCCGTACACCGAGGCGCTGGACGCGAAGACGAGCTTCTCGACCTTCTTGTCGGCGGCGGCCTCGAGCACGTTGAAGGTGCCGTCGACGAGCACCTCGAGCGCGAGGCGCGGGTCCTCCGCGCACTGGGTGATGCGGATCGCGGCCTGGTGGAAGACCACGTCCGCCTCGGCGGTGAGGTCGTGCACCAGGTCGCGGTCGCGGATGTCTCCGGTGACCAGGCGCACCCGGCCGCTCTCGAGAGCCGTCTCGAGGTTCGCGATCCGGCCGCGCACGAGGTTGTCGAGCACGTCGACCTGAGCGGCGCCGCGCTCGAGCAACTGGTCGACGAGGGTGGATCCGATCGTCCCTGCACCGCCGGTGACGAGCACGCGGGCTCCGGCGAGCGCGGTCATCGTGCGGTTCCGATCAGAGTGGCGGGTTCGGGTATTCGAGCGGATGCGCGCTCGTCGTTCTCGACATCGGCCATGCCCCCGTGGTCGGCGAGGCTGCGGGTCGCGGCCTCGAGCACCGAGAGCACGCGCAGTCCGGCGAGCCCGTCGGTGCGCGGCGCGCGTCCCTCGCGGATGCTGGCCGCGAACTCGGCTGCCATCTGGCCGAGGGCCTCGTGCTCGGGGAGCGCGGGAGACCAGGTGTCGCCCAGCCGGTACGAGACGGCGGCCGCGGTGCGGTGGTCGCTCCCGTCGGCGGTCTGCTGCTGCAGGTCGACGCCCCGGTCGTAGATGCTGAGCCGCTGCTGCGGGTTGAGGTCGTCCCAGACCAGGGTGCGCTTGGTACCCCCGATCACCATGCTGCGGATCTTCGTCGGGCTGAGCCAGTTGACGTGCACGTGGGCGATCGCGCCGGCGTCGAGCGGCACGGTGAGGTAGCCGACGCAGGAGCGACCCGATCCGAGCGGGTCGGCGCCCTGGGCGGAGACGGCCTCGGGCCGCAGTCCGCCCGGCAGGATGAAGTCGATGATCGACAGGTCGTGCGGCGCGAGGTCCCAGAAGACGTCGACGTCGGGCTGCACCAGCCCCAGGTTGATGCGCACCGAGTCGATGAACAGCAGGTCGCCGAGGGCGCCCTCCGCGATGAGCTCGCGGATCTTGAGCACGGCCGGCGTGTAGCAGTAGGTGTGGTCGGTCATCAGTGTGAGTCCGCGCTCGGCGGCGACGCGCACCATCTCGAGGGCATGGGCGCGGTTGTCGGCGAGCGGCTTCTCGACGACCACGTGCTTGCCCGCCATAAGCGCGGCCAGCACGACCCGGTGGTGGGTGCGCGCCGGGGTGGCGATCGCGACGGCGTCGATGTCGTCGCGGGCGAGCAGCTCGGTGAGGTCGGTGTGCACGTCGACGTGCCCCACCTTGTCGGCCAGCGCGGTGGCACGCCCCTCGTCGAGGTCGCAGATCGCCACCAGGTTCCATTCGGGGCTCGCGCTGAAGTTGCGGGCGAGGTTCGGGCCCCAGTAGCCGGCGCCGATCACCGCCACAGAGAGTGCGTTCGTCATTCGTTCCTCGTTCTCGGGTAAGAAGCGATATTTGCTAGGTGTTCTCGGGTTCACGCGGTATCAGGGAGCGGGGGTGAACCCCACATCCACGAAGTAGTTGGGGGTGCCGTAGCTGCGGTTCGGGAATCCGCCGGTGGCCCCGTAGGCGAAGCGGCCGTTGTCGGTTGCGGGGGCGGTGAGGGGGCCGGTCGTCTTCGGTGAGGAGAAGTAGCCGGAGGTGTAGGAGTAGCGGCCCTGGGGCACGAAGTACGAGACGACGTAGGTGGTGCCCGCGGTGAGTGCCACCGGGCTCGCGAGCTGTGCGCTCTGCCAGCCCGAGGCGGTCTCGCCGGCGAAGGTGGCCGTTCCCAGCAGCTGACCGGTCGACGACCAGAGGTGGCCGACGTGCTTGCCGCCGTTGCCCGGCCCCTTGTAGAAGCGCACCGAGGTGGCGGTGCCGTTGACCGACGGCGTGAAGCGCACGCCCACCTCCACGGGGTCGGTGTCACTAGTGCTCGACACGTTCGGGGTCTCCGTGCCGAACAGACCGGTTCCCGTGGGGGTGGCCGGCGGCGGCGGGGTCTCCGGTTCGGGCTCCGGCTCCGGCTCGCCCGGGCTCAGCGGCACCGCGAACACCACGTCGACGAAGTAGTTCGAGGCTCCCCACGACTGCGTCGGGAATCCTCCGCCGGCCCCGTAGTGGAAGCGTCCGTTGTTCGAGGTTCCGGCGGTGAGCGGTCCGTTGGCCTTCGGCGACGAGAAGTAGCTGGAGGTGTAGGAGTAGTGTCCGTTCGGCGCGAGGTACGAGACGACGTAGAGCTGACCCGCCTGCAACGACACCGGACTCGACAACTGGGCCGTCTGCCATCCGCTCGCCGTCTCGTTGCCGAAGTTCACCTCGGCGAGCTCCGTGCCGTTGGACGACCAGAGGCGGCCCACGTGGGTGCCGTTGTTGCCCGCCCCCTTGTAGAAGCGGATCGCGGTGACGGAGCCGGCAGTCGAAGGGGTGAACGAGACGCCGAGCTCGACCGCGTCGTTCTCGCCGCTCGCCGCAACCGTGGGGGCCTCGGTGCCGAACAGCGAGTAGTTCGTCACAGTGGTGGTCTCGGAGTTCACCGTGGTGAAGCTCCAGTTCTGCGGCGGCAGCGCCGCACCCTGGGTCGAGACGACCCCGGAGAGAGTCACCTGCACCTGAGCACCGTTGGGTAGTACGGAGGTCGGGGTGAAGGTGATGGTCGTGGTGTCCGCCGACAGACTCGTCGTGCCGGCGATCGGGGAGCCGCCGCTGGTGACGGCGAAGGAGTACCCGGGTGAGAGGGCTCCGGAGAACGCGGCGCTGATCTTCGATTCGCGCGGCACGTCGACGGCACCGGGCACGGGCGTGAGGGCTCCGACGGTGAGGGGTGTCGCAGACGGCTGGAACACGGCGTCGACGAGGTAGCTGGTCGACGTGTTCACGGTCGGGAACCCGTTGGCGTAGCTGTAGGTTCCGCCGTTGGCCGCGACCCGGAGCGGGCCGCGGGTGACGTCTCCCGCGTACTCGCCGAGCGTCGCCGAGTAGCTGCCGCCCGTCGTGCGGTAGGTAGCGACGTAGGTGGTACCCGCCGTGACGGCGACCGGGGTGCCGAGACTCACCGTCTGCCAGCCCGCGGTCGACTCGCCCTGGAAGGTCGCCGTGGCGAGGGCCTGGCCCGTGTTCGACCAGAGGGTCGCCACGTGCTCGCCCGTGTTGTCGTCGTTCTTGTAGAAGCGGATGCCCGTGATCGAGCCGGCCTGTGTCGGATTGAACCGCACACCCAGGGTCACCGGGTTCGGGTCGGCGATGTGCAGCGCGCCCGGTTCCGCGCTGTCGGGGTAGAGCGTGCAGGGGCAGACTCCCGGCGCCGCGGCGGTCGCCGCGGTGGTGAAGCTCCAGGTGCCGCCCGCCGTCACCGTCGCGCCCGCCGGAGTGGTGGCACTGAGCGTCACGGTGTAGACGGTCGCCGGGGCGAGCGCCGCCGACGGCTGGAACGAGGCCGTGCGCTCGGTCGCGTTGTAGGTCGTGGTGCCCGCGACGGTGGTGCTGCCGCGCTTCACACTGTAGGCGACCGACGAGGCGGTGACCTCCCGGGTGAAGTCGGCGGTGATGGCGGTGCTGGTCGGCAGCGTCGTCGCCCCGTCGACCGGCCACCGCTTGATGACGGCAAGCGGCGTGTGGTCGAGGGTGTCGAAGACCGCGTCCACGTAGTAGTTGGTGCGGTTGAAGTCGCCCTCGGGAAACACGTCGCCGGTGGCGAAGGTGCCGGCGGATGCGGCCTCGAAGCCGCCGTCGGCGGTGAGCGGGGCCGCCCCGCTTCCCCGAGAGATCCAGTGGTACGGCGACGCCGCGTAGTGGCCGTTGGGGGCGAAGTACGACACGACGTACTTCGTGCCCGCCTGCACGGCGACCGCGCTGGTGAAGGTGGCCTGCTGCCAGCCGGTGGCACTCTCGTTCGAGAACTCGACGGTCGCCAGCCGCACCCCGTTCACCGTCCACAGCGATCCGGTGTGCTGGCCCGTGTTGGCGGCGGACTTGTAGAAGCGCACGCCCGACACGTAGCCGTTCACCGTGGGGGTGAAGGTGAGCCCGAGCTGGCGGCCGACCGTGTCGCCCGAGTCCGGGTCGGCGGGCACCTCGGCGCCGAAGACGCTGAACGGGGCGCCGACCGTGTAGTTCACCGTCGCGGGGTTGGCCGAGAAGTTGCCGCTGTCGTCGACGGCGCGGATCAGCACGGGGGTCGTGCCGCGGCCGTGCTGCACGTAGTTGTAGGTCCACGACGTGGTGCCGGAGGCGGGGTGCCAGGTCTCGCCGTTGTTGGTCGACACGTTCACCCCGGCGACGATGCCGGCCGCGTCGGTGGCCGTGCCGGTCAGGGTGACAGCCGTGCCGTTCGGGATGGCGGAGCCGGGGGTCGGGGAGGTGACGGTGACGCTCGGGCCGGTCGCGTCGGCGCTGGCCGTCGCCGCGACGAGCGGGGCGATCAGGGTCTGGGGCTGGGCGCCCATGTCGGCGAGCAGGTTCACCTGTGCCTGCTGCATCCGCAGGTCGGCGGCGGCGCCGTTGCCGTCGTGGTTCTGGTCGAGTCCCCAGGTCCACTGGATCGTGCCGGCGCTGAAGACGAGCCCGCCGCCCGGCTCGCGGTAGAGGGTGATGTTGTGGGTGGTGATGCCGGGGGCGACGACCCGGCCGTAGTCCTGCAGGATCTGCGTCGTGTAGCCCTCGGTGTGCGACATGCGCACCAGCCCCGACGGGCGGAATCCGTTGTCGAAGTCCTCGTTCGACTCGTAGCCGATGGTGTGCGGGGCGAGCGCCTGCGAGGCCCCGGTCATGGTCGACAGACCGGTGCCCCGCCACAGGCGCAGCTTGCCCTGGGCCTTCGTCACGGTGATCGCGAGGTCGTCGTCGTTGGCCTTGTAGGCGGTGCCGGTGACCGCGTTCTCGGGGAGGCCGCCGCCGTTGGCCGTCGAGGCGAAACGCGGGTCGCGCCAGGTGCCGGTCCAGGTGGGGTGCGAGTCGTCGATCTTCTCGCCGCCCCAGGTGTCCTTGTAGCTCACCAGGGTGCGGTACGGCGTCGCGCTCGCGTCGGTCGAGGGCTCCCACCGCGTGTGCCAGTAGGCCTCGTTGCCCGAGAGGAACTGCATGTTGACGCCGGCGTCGCGCGCCGCCTCGATGTTCTGGCGCTGGCCGGCTGACCAGTACTCGTCGTGCCCGACCGAGAGGAACACCTTGTGGTTGAGCAGGCTCTCGCCCGAGCGGTCGGTGTCGACGCCGCTGATGTAGCTCACGTCGTAGCCGTGCTTCTCGAGGAAGCGCACGAGCGGGTACTCGTTGGCGAAGTAGAAGTCGCGCCCGTTGTTGTCGCCCCTGGTCGCGAAGGGACGGTTGTAGCTGACCTTGTAGGCGCGACCGTTGTCTGCGCCCTGGTAGAAGTCGGATCCGCCGTAGGTGTTGTAGGCGTGCCAGGTGGGGTCGGACGTCTGGAAGACCACGTCGGACTGGCTCGCGTCGTTGCGCACGATGAAGGTGATGTGGCTCGCGCCGCCGGTGTCGGTGCGGCTGAGCCGGGCGACGTAGACGCCGGAGACGGCGGTGGCCGGCACGTTCCACTTCGCCGAGATGCTCCAGGTTCCGCAGTCGTAGATCTCGGTGGCGGGGTCGCTGATGCACTGCGGCTGGGCGGCCTGCGGCTGGCTCAGCGGGGTGACGTCGGCGATCTTGCGGGCTCCGTCGCCGTCGTACCAGCCGGTGCGGTAGATCGCGATCGAGTAGTCCGGTGCATCGGTGTCGATCTTGAAGTTCACCGTCGACCCGACGTTCACGCTGATGTCGGTGGAGAAGCCCTGGATTGTGGGATCGCCGGCTCCGTCGATGTCCCAGACACTCGCATCCGTGCCCTCTTTGCTGTTCTCGCAGACGACCGGGCTGGATCCGGCGTCGCAGGGACCGGCGGCGGCGAGCGCGGGGGCGGCAGGGGTCGCGTTCGCGGCCGGCGCGAGCGCCGTGCCGACGAGAGCCACGGCACCGGCGACGACGAGAATCATCGCCGCTCGGGCCGCGGCACGCGCTGGGTAGGCGCGTTTTTTGCTAGGTGGGTTAGACATACTGCCTCCGGGTAACGCTCGAAATAGTCGCACAGCGCAACTGCGCCCGGTGACCCCCAAAGGGGGTGCAGACAGGGGGTGCGAGGGCCCAGTATCACCCCCCAACGCGGGGTACGGCTCACGTTTCGCGGGGTACGAACCTGCGCCATTCAGGCTGCTCTTCTAGGCTTGAGGGATGGCTACCGTAAACCTCACCAGCGACGACTTCGAGACCACCGTTCTGGAGCCCGGCATTGTGCTCGTGGACTTCTGGGCCGAGTGGTGCGGCCCCTGCAAGCAGTTCGGCCCGATCTTCGAGGACGCGAGCAACAGCAACGACGACATCACCTTCGCGAAGGTGGACACCGAAGACCAGCAGGCGCTGGCCGGCGCCGCGGGCATCACGTCGATTCCGACGCTGATGGCGTTCCGCGACGGCGTGCTGGTGTTCTCGCAGCCCGGCGCGCTGCCGGCCCCCGCGCTCACCCAGGTGATCGACGCCGTGCGCGGCCTCGACATGGAGCAGGTGCACGCCGACATAGCGGCGCAGCGTGCGGCCGCCGAGGCTGCTCCCTCCGCTTCCGCCGCCCCCGTCGCGGAGTAGGGCCCGCCCTTCTAGGCGCCTTCGCGACGGCGGTACGTCTGGATCGGGATCATCGGATCGGCCGTATTGCCCGACAGGGATCCGAATCGGTGCTTCCACAGCTTCTTGAGCCAGCGCACCTCGGCGTCCAGCCGCTTCCAGACGTCCGGCTCAAGGCGGTAGTGACGCGTGGTGTAGTCGGCGACGATGTCCACCCAGCCGTTGTCGCGCAGGATCGCCAGGTGGTGGAACACGGCCGGCCTCGTCACGCCGAACTCTGCGATGATCACATCGCAGATATCGCCCGCCGTGTGCTCGCCCGACGCCAGGACCTCGACGATCCGACGCCGGATCGGGTCCGACATGATCTGGAACACATTCATGGTTATGGTCTAGTCGCGAGCGGATGCGCGTGGTCGCGTCACACGGGATCCCTGGTCTGACGACGCCCACGGGCACCTGTGGAGGAACGGCCGAATGGGAGACGCGGTTCCGTTTTCGCTATGCCAGTCTGCGCTGAGTCACTATCTGCTGAGTCACCACGAGCTGACATAGCGAGTTCGCAGCCGTGGCTCGGCTATCGCTCGGCCTCCGTCGGCGGCCGGCCGGTGGCCGGTGGCCGTTCGCGGGCGGCGCTAGTTCGCCGCCACCACCTCGAGCAGCGCCTCGCCGTACTTCGCAAGCTTGTTCTCGCCGACGCCGCTGATGCCGCCCAGCTCGCCCAACGTGCCCGGGCGGCTGATGGCGATGCCGCGCAGGGTGGCATCGCCGAAGATGATGTAGGCCGGAACCTCCTGCGCCTTCGCCTCGGCCGAGCGCCAGACGCGCAGCGCCTCGAACAGGTCGACGGATGCCACGGGCAGGTCCGACGCGACCTTCGGCTTGCGCGTCGCGCGGGCCGAGCGTTCTGGTTCTTTGCGCAGTTTCACGGCGCGGGATCCGTCGAGAACCGAGGCACTCGCATCCGTCACTGCGAAGGTGCCGTACTCGCCCTGCACCTGCAGCAGCCCCTGGGCGAGCATCTGGCGCACGATGCCGCGCCACTCCGCATCGCTCAGGTCGGCGCCGATGCCGAAGGTCTTCAGCTGGTCGTGGCGGTACTGCGTCATGCGCGGGGTGGTCTTGCCCACCAGGATGTCGATGATGTGCCCGGCTCCGAAGCGCTGCTGCTTCTCGCGCCACAGCCGCACGACGGTGGAGAGCAGCTTCTGGGCGGGGATCGTTCCGTCGACGCCCTCGGGCGGCGAGAGGCAGGTGTCGCAGTTGCCGCAGGGCGCCGACTGCTCGCCGAAGTAGCCGAGCAGCTGCACCCGCCGGCAGGTGATCGTCTCGCAGAGCGCGAGCATGGCGTCGAGGTTGGCGCCGAGCCTGCGCCGGAAGGCGTCGTCGCCCTCCGACTGCTGGATCATGCGGCGCTGCTGCACCACGTCCTGCAGCCCGTAGGCGAGCCAGGCGGTCGACGGCTGACCGTCGCGGCCCGCACGACCGGTCTCCTGGTAGTACCCCTCGACGCTCTTCGGCAGGTCGAGGTGGGCGACGAAGCGCACGTCGGGCTTGTCGATTCCCATGCCGAAGGCGATGGTGGCGACCATCACGACGCCGTCCTCCCGCAGGAAGCGCGACTGGTTCGCCGAGCGAATCCGCGCGTCGAGACCCGCGTGGTACGGCAGCGCGGTGACGCCGTTCTCGACGAGAAAGTCGGCCGTCTTTTCAACGGATGCCCGCGACAGGCAGTAGACGATGCCCGCGTCGCCGGCATGCTCGCTTCGAATCAGCGCCAGCAGCTGCTGCATGGGCTGGTTCTTCTGCTCGATGCGGTACTGGATGTTCGGACGGTCGAAGCTGGAGACGAAGTGCTTGGCGTCGCCGAGCTGCAGCTTGGAGGCGATCTCCTTGTGGGTCACCTCGGTGGCCGTGGCGGTGAGGGCGATGCGCGGCACGGTGGGCCAGCGCTCGTGCAGCATCGACAGCTGCAGGTAGTCGGGACGGAAGTCGTGGCCCCACTGCGACACACAGTGCGCCTCGTCGATGGCGAAGAGGGAGATCTTTCCGCGGTCGAGCAGTTCGGCGGTGGCGGCTACACGCAGACGCTCGGGTGCCAGGTAGAGCATGTCGAGCTCGCCGGAGAGGTAGGCGTCCTCGACCTCGCGGCGCTGCTGCGGATCCTGCGTCGAGTTGAGGAATCCGGCGCGCACACCGACGGCGGTGAGGGCGTCGACCTGGTCTTGCATGAGGGCGATGAGGGGCGAGATGACGACGCCGGTTCCCTCGCGCACGAGCGAGGGGATCTGGTAGCAGAGGGACTTTCCGCCACCGGTGGGCATCAGCACGAGGGCGTCGCCGCCGGCGACGACGGTGTCGATGATCTCGGCCTGCTGGTTGCGGAACGAGTCGTAGCCGAAGATCTTCTCCAGCGCCTCGAGGGCGGTGGGGGCGGGTCCGCGGTCGACGCGGGCGACGGTGCGGACGGCTGCCGTGCTCCCGCCGGTCGCCGACGCACCCGAATAGCTCTCGCGGTCGGGGAACGGCGCCTCGTCGTCGAACGGAGGCTCCGCGAAGGGATCGAAGGGCGGTTCTTCTTCGGGATCCCACGGGATTTCAGCGTTCCAACTCACCCGGCGAGTTTACGCGACGGGGCCGACGCCGGTGCGGTGGGTGTGGATAAGGGCGGGCCGAGGAGGACGGTCGAGGGGTGCAAGGCGGTACCGGGCGCGGGTTTGGGTGCGGACACAGCGCGGTCTCGAAAATGGGCGACGCATTTCCGATTTCGCTCTGTCAGTTCGTGCTGAGTCAGCACGAACTGACAGAGCGAAATCGGAACCGTGTCTCCGCCTGAGCGCACCGCGACGCGGTCGCCGCGGCAGCAGCGCCGAACCCTACCCCCTATTCGGGGCGAAGAGAACTTCTTGTAACGTTTTTATTGCCGCGGGTATCGTCGTTAGCGGCGCGGAACCCGAATCCCGCGTCACACGGCACGGTGTGAGAGACACCGCCCGCCCGCTGGTTGAGCAGCGCGCGGTGGAGGAGGCCGCGTATCGATTCCGGCGATCCCCCACGCGCGGTTTCGATACGCGGCCTCGCTTCGCTCGCCTGCTGCTCAACCGGCGGATAGCGGCGACCCGCCCCAGCGCCACCCCGCCACCCCGCTGGGTGAGTAGGCCGCGACGCAGGAGCAGCCGTATCGAAGCCACGTAACGCGAACGGCGGTTTCGATACGCGGGCTCGCAAGCTCGCTCGCTACTCAACCAGCGGAAAGGGGCCACCCCGCCACCCCGCCGGCTGAGTAGGCCGCGACGAAGGAGCAGCCGTATCGAAGCCGGGATACGCGAACAAGGGTTTCGATACGCGGGCTCGCAGAGCTCGCGCGCTACTCAACCAGCGGGAGGGGGCGGGCTCGCAAGCTCGCTCGCTACTCAACCAACGGAAGGGGAGGGGACGAGACGGAGGCGCCTCCGCTCAGAAGACCAGCAGCGGGCTCGGCCAGGCGACCGACGGGGCGAAGGCGGCCGTGCCGGTGAAGCGGGCGCCGATCAGGTGCAGGCCGCGACCCAGCCGCGGCAGCGTGACCGTCGCCCGCCCGCGCTCGTCGAGCGTGGCCGTCGCGATCTGCCGGCGTCCGTCGTAGATGCCGACCTCGCCCGCCGGTGTCGAGTCGGATGACCGCACCACCACCGTGTACGTCACCGTGCTGCGCGTGGTCGCGATCAGCCGGTCGAGGCGCCCCGACGTCGAGGTGGTGGCGGGCGCGGGCGGATCGACCGCCGCGACCTCGACCGGCACCCCGATCGACGTTCCAGTAGAGGGCACCGCCACCGTGAGCAGCAGCGCACCCGCGGCCGCGTTCTCGGGAATCGTGACGTTCACGGTTGCGCGACCCACCTCATCCGTTGTGTCGACGATCGTCGGGTCGATCGCCGAGCGCCCCAGCTCCACACCGTCGGCACTCACCACAACCTCGCCCGCGTTCGGCTCGCCATTGCTGAACAGCAGCGAGCTGAGAGCCAGTGAAACGGATGCGCCGGGCGCGTAGCCGCCAGCCGGTGCGGCCGGCGAGACGGAGACCCCCACAGACCGCTGCGCGTACGACGGCGTGACCACCGGGTTCGCCTCGAAGTAGTCGACCATGCTCTGGAGGTCGATTCTGCCGGTGTCCGCGCGGTTGGTTCCGAGGGCGAAGGTGCCGAAGTTGTCGCCTCCCGAGGCGAGGAAGGAGTTGACCGTCACCCGGTAGCTGGCGGCGGGGTCGATGGGCGCACCCTCGAAGAACACGGCGCCGATGCGCGAACCGGCCGGGGCCAGCGGGTCGTAGGTGTAGCCGAGCGACTCCGAGAGCCCGAGCTTGAGGAACGGCCGCGAGGCTCCCGCCGGCTGCCACTGCTCCTCGAGCACCGCCCGCAGCTGGGCGCCGGTGAGATCCATCGCTACGAGGGTGTTGGCGAAGGGCTGCACGCCCGCCGCCTCCTGGTAGGTCACCACCCCCTGTGCGTCGCCGGGAGTGGCCGGGTTCGCCGCGAAGCGCAGGTCGCTGCGCAGGCCGCCCGGGTTCATCAGCGCGATCTGCGCGCCCGCGTCGCGGGTGGCCCAGAGCTGCACGTCCGCCACGAAGTTGCCGAGCGGGGACTCGCCCCCGCGGTTCTCCGCACCGGTCGACTGCACGGCACGGTTGAGGTCGGCGGTGATGGCGCCGACCGGCACCGAGCCGAGATCGGCGGCCACCGCCACGGCATCCGCCACGATCGCAGCCACCTCAGCAGAAGGGGCGAAGGCCCCCGCGAGCGGCAGCACCGACGCCGAGATGCCCAGCAGCGCGCCCGACGACGGGTCGACCGACAGCTTCGTGTCGCTGTAGAACTCGCCGTACTGCCCCGACGAGATCACCGGGCGCAGCGTCGACGTTCCGGGGATCGGGATCTCGTGGTCGTAGGCGAGGTGCGTGTGCCCCGAGATGATCGCGTCGATGTCGGCGCTCGCGCCCGTGACGATGCGTCCGAACGGGGAGTCGTCGGTGGCACTGGCCAGAGCCGGCGTCGCGGCGCCCTCGTGCACGAGCAGCACCACCACGTCGGCCTCGCCGTTCTCGAGCGAACCGTCGCCCAGCGCCGCCGCGACCCGGTTGACCTCCGGCACCACCGGTCGCACCTCCAGGGTCGCGATGCCGGCCGGGCTCACCAGCGAGGGCAGCTCCTCGGTGGTGGCGCCGACGAAGCCCACCGTCACGTCGCCGAACTGCTGCAGCG
>Ga0247805_1000882_pt1 | contig 15000 bp, 16 predicted proteins | sample UWRJL044104R1_FD_180930 | JGI IMG/M metagenome (GOLD analysis project Ga0247805, IMG submission 180930) | Plant litter microbial communities from Arlington Agricultural Research Station in Wisconsin, United States - UWRJ-L044-104R-1 | ecosystem: Environmental > Terrestrial > Plant litter >... | reverse complement strand
TTTCCTTGTAAATCTACCAAAGGAACTGCAGTACCGTTTTCGTCTAAAACCAACATTGGCGGAACTTCTGGCGTGGCTTCTTTTGCTACTTTAGCATCATCAGCACCAAAAGTCGGAGCGGTATGCACAACTCCGGTTCCATCTTCTGTTGTAACAAAATCTCCAGTAATTACTCTAAATGCATTTTCTGGATTTTGATAAGGCAGAGTATATGGCAATAATTGTTCGTAACGAATGTCAACTAAATCAGCACCTTTTGCTTCTGCTAAGATTTTGTACGGAAGTTGCTTGTCGCCATTTTTTACTTTATCAAAATCAGCGTCATCTTCACTTGCAAAAAATCCTTTTCCGAATTGTTTTCCAACTAAATTTTTAGCTAAAACCACATTGATTGGCTCAAAAGTATATTGATTGAATGTTTTTACTAAAACGTAATCAATTTTTGGTCCAACTGTTAAAGCGGTATTTGACGGAAGTGTCCAAGGCGTTGTCGTCCAGGCTAAGATGTGAATATCTCCAAAACCTTGTAAAAACGAAGGCAATGTTTCCGGCAATGTTTTAAACTGTGCTACAATCGTAGTATCTGTAACATCTCTATAAGCTCCCGGCTGATTCACTTCGTGAGAAGACAATCCAGTTCCTGCTTTTGGAGAATACGGCTGAATTGTGTATCCTTTGTACAACAAACCTTTATCGTAGATTTGTTTCAAAAGCCACCAAACAGATTCCATATATTTTGGTTTATAAGTAACATACGGATCTTCCATATCTACCCAATACCCCATTTTTTCGGTCAAATCATTCCATACGTCCGTATAACGCATTACGGTTTTTTTACATGCCTCGTTATATTCTTCGATAGAAATCGTTTTACCAATATCTTCTTTTGTAATTCCAAGTTCTTTCTCAGTACCTAATTCTACAGGCAATCCGTGTGTATCCCAACCCGCTTTTCTTTTTACCTGAAAACCTTTTTGAGTTTTATATCTGCAAAAAATATCTTTAATAGCACGTGCCATCACGTGGTGAATTCCCGGTAATCCGTTTGCCGAAGGCGGCCCTTCAAAAAATACGTAAGGCTCAGCACCTTCGCGAGTAGTTACACTCTTTTCAAATATATTTTCTTTCTTCCAAAAATCCAGAACTTCCGACGCTACTGTTGGCAAGTCAAGTCCTTTGTATTCAGTAAATTTTGTGCTCATTTTATCCTTTTCTTAAACGAGGTGCGAAAATAAGAAATAGTTATCAATTATGGGTTATGAGTGATGAGTTTTTGTATGATAGGAATTATAGCATTTAGAAAAATAAAATGGTCTTATTGTCAGCTTGAGCGTCCCGATGTTTCGGGAGAGAACCGTATTTCAATTTGATTACACTTTATTAGCGGTACTATGAAGTCAGGAGACTTCGCAGAGCTAATTTACGTACATCTGGACTTTGTTGCTCTGGCTTTTAGCACAAACTTGTCATCCTGACGAAGGAAGACACGAGCGACAGCGAACTGGCGGAGCAATCTCATCAAGTAACTCGACAAAGTTGCTCCCCTTTGTGGGCACGGAAAACATTTCCGCGCCATCGAGCTGCGCTAATGTTTACTTATATCCGAGCGATCGTGGAAACTTTAAAAAACAGTAATAACAAACAAATAATATGACAACCATATTGCTATAAAAAATAGTCCAAAATATAAATTGTTTAAATTTTTACTTAAGTCCTTTTTAATAAAAAGTCGATACAAAATCCAACCTATAAAAACAATTGTTAAACCTATTGCTACCCATCCCATATATTAATTATTTTTATGATTAATTCTTAATTTAGTCTAATTTTCTTCCATTTTTTTTCACATAGCCACTAACGTTCCCTTGCTACAAGAAGTTTGGGATTAAAGATGCGAGTTTTTTCCATTATGCACAAATTTTTCAAATACAAGACCATTTTTAAATTAAGCCAATTGCCCAAATCTAGTGTAGCAAGTGTTAGTAGCTGGTATTATTTTATTAGTGTTATGAATTCATTTGCAAATTTTTCAGCTATTTCTCTTCCAAAATCAATAGAAACTGTTTCTTTATTCCATTGTGCTTTTACAGTCCAATTGTATGAACCGTGAATAACAGTTCTAAAATCAATTACGCAAAATTTATGATGCATTATATTTTCATATTTACCTGTCGGTTTAACTCTTTTGGCTTCAAAAAATTTTTCATAATCAATACCAAAATCACGATTTATTTTATCGTCAATAACAACTATTCTGATATTTAATCCTTCTTGTTTTTTCTTGTATAGTAAGCGTAAAATATCTTTGTCCGTGAACCAAGCAACAGCAATCCAAATACAAAATTTCGCATTATTTATTTGTTCAATTATTTTGGACTGAATTTCTTCAAAATGTATTTCAATTTCAATGTTTTCAGGGATATCAGAACCAATTATTTTATATTGCCCTTCAATTAATTCTAATCTGTAACCATCTTGCTGAATTAAAATATTAAATTTTTCTACAGCGAATTTTAGATTTTTCGTTTTGTCTTTTGCAAAATGTCTTGGATCAAATAAAATTTCAAAAATTTTAACAACTTCTTTTTTTCCATTTATTTCTTTTAGTTTTGAAAATATATAGCCGTTTCTGCTTTCATTTTGAGGCATTCCACCATCATAAATATCTCTAATACCAACTTCTCCAAATAATTTGAGTATTTTCGGCCCAGTTAAATATGGAGTTAGTTCATTATCACCGGAAATAAATTCTTTAATACTATCTAATGTATAATCCGTAAGATTCATTTTAAGTTCATATTTGGTCGGTTTTTTGTGATACTAGCTACTAACTCATTTATAGGTCTAACAAAATCAGACCTATCACCCCATTTTAGGGTGGCTTTGTCTGATAAACGTCAGTATTTATTTTTTCGCTAATATATAAATAATTCTTACAAAAACCCTGTACTTTTGTATCATTTCTCTTAAGATTTCGAGCTGGATTTCCAGTTTATGGATATGGTCGTTTTTGGCTGCAAGTTCTTTTTTTGTAACCTTTTCAGAGTTCAAAACTCTGAAAGGGTTAGTATTAGCAAGTTTTTTATTTAAAATCCGTCTAATCCATCATTAATTGAATTAGTGAGATTTAAACTTATCGAATTCAAAAAATAATTCGTGCATTCGGGGCAAAAAAAGATAGTCATAAAAATTCAAGAAAAAACCTCCTTCAAAACATCCAGCGATTTTGGTCTTTTAAAACCATCCAAATGATAAGAATAATAATCAATAAGAATTTTTAGAACCAATTGTCTTTCGATAACATGAAATACTTTTTGATTGCTGTCCAATTTTAACTCAATGAGTTTTTTAAACAAATTACTTTCATGTTCAGTCAAGGAACCAATGGCATGAAACGGAGTAAAAACACCTTCGTTCATTTCGAAAAAAGGCATATCAATATCTGAAGTATCAGGATAGAAACCAAAGTACTTGGTCATTTCCAGCATTAAAATCAGGTGAAAATTAGCCATTTCATCGTGTTCGTCTAACCAATGCAAAGCAGTTTCTAAAAACTCAAAAAGGGATTCGTTTTTTTCTTCTTCATGAATGGAATGATGCAAAACTTCCGAAATAAACATCACGATCGTGCTCTTGTAAATATCCGAATGAATCGACTGAAATGGCGCTGCAATTTTAATCTCTTTAAAATGCTCCAACGTTCCTTTATTCTTATGATTGGCTTCAATTTCTAGAATAGTCATTGGCTGAAAATAAGCCATTTTTTGATTGCTTTTTCGATTCGAAAAAGCATCACGAACAAAATAAGATTTCAATCCATGCGACAACGTAAAGCATTTTACTATCAAGCTTTTTTCCTGGTATTTTAAAGCTGAGATAACAATTGCTTTGGTTTTTATTTGCATGAATTTATTTTGATAAAATGAATTGCGAAGATAGCTAAAAGTCCTTAGTCCTTAGCTAGTGAGTCTTAGCTTTATAAAAAAAGTCCCTAACGTTTTACTGAACATTAGGGACTATGTATTAAGTACTAAAAGGCTAAAAAACTAAACAACTCCCTGAGCCAGCATAGCATCGGCAACTTTTACAAAGCCTGCAATATTAGCTCCTTTTACATAATCGATGTACCCATCGTCGTCAGCACCATATTGCACACAAGCCGCATGAATATTAAGCATAATCGCTTTTAATTTTTCATCTACTTCTTCGGCAGTCCAACTCAATCGCAAAGAATTTTGCGACATTTCTAATCCTGAAGTAGCTACACCACCCGCATTAGAAGCTTTTCCTGGAGCAAACAAAATTTTAGCATCATGAAAAACAACAACTGCTTCATAAGTAGAAGGCATATTAGCTCCTTCGGCAACACAAAAACAGCCGTTAGCCACTAAAGTTCTGGCACTTTCTTCATCCAATTCGTTTTGAGTGGCACATGGTAAAGCGATATCACATTTTTGTTCCCACGGCTTAGCTCCCGGATAATATTTTGCATTTGGATATTTTATAACATAATCACTAATTCGGCTTCTTAGTTCATTTTTCAAATACATTACGTAAGCTAATTTTTCGGCATCAATTCCATCCGCATCATACACATAACCGCCAGAATCAGACATTGTAATTACTTTAGCCCCTAATTGAGTTGCTTTTTCAATAGCATATTGCGCCACATTTCCTGAACCTGAAACGGTAACAATTTTACCTTTTAAATCTTTTCCTTTAATAGCCAACATACTTTGAGCAAAATACACCGTTCCATATCCTGTAGCTTCTGGTCTTATTAACGAACCTCCAAAAGAAATTCCTTTTCCGGTTAAAACCCCTGTAAATTCATTTCTCATTCTTTTATATTGTCCAAATAAATAACCAACTTCTCTAGCTCCAACACCAATATCTCCAGCAGGAACATCGGTATCAGAACCAATGTATTTCTCTAATTCAGTCATGAAACTTTGACAAAAACGCATTACCTCATTATCTGATTTTCCTTTTGGATCAAAATCAGAACCGCCTTTTCCTCCACCCATCGGCAAACTTGTTAAGCTGTTTTTGAAAGTTTGTTCAAAAGCTAAAAACTTCAAAACACTCAAATTTACAGTCGGGTGAAAACGAAGACCGCCTTTGTATGGCCCAATAGCCGAATTCATTTGGATACGATACCCACGATTTACCTGAGTTTGCCCTTTATCATCAATCCATGCTACGCGAAAAATAACAATTCGATCTGCTTCTACCATTCGCTCTAAAAGCATTTTATTTTGGTATTTTTCATTTTGCTCAATAAAAGGGATAACAGTTTCAGCAACTTCTAAAACTGCCTGTAAAAACTCTGGTTCGTTGGGATTTTTTAAAGCAACCCCGTTTATAAAATCTGTAATAGTTTGAGACATAATATTTTGAATTTTTAGCATTATAAAAACTTTGCTCCTTCTACAAATATACATTTTATAAGGAAATTTGATTTAAAATTAACTAATTTAAAGAGCGAATTATCTTTCTTTTTGTAAAAATAAATACGAGAATTACCTCCTTTAAAACCGTTTTTAAATAAGAAAGTCCATCACAATAAGTTTATTATTATTTTAAGGGATAAATAATGTTTTTTATATCTTTGTCCAGACCTGAAAAGTTTTAAAATGCTCAGAAATAATTGGCTAACCATCTTCATCCTTTTTATTTTGCTTGGATTATCCAGTAAAATAAATGCGCAGTTTGGTTTATCCCATGAAGTTGGAGTTATTGCCGGACCTGTCGCTTTTCAGTCTGATTATGGAGAACGTTACGATTTAAGCACAAATCTTAAAAACTCTGGAATTGGAGTAGGAATCATTCACTATCTCAACTTTTCTTATAAAGCAGAATGTAACTGTTACACTCCCGAAACTTATTTTAACGATCATTTTAAATTAAGAACCGAGTTATCATACAACAAAACCGATTTCAAACATCACGGCGAATGGGTAAAGCCCGAGCGAACTTCACTTGGTGCTGATCAGCTTCGTGCCATGACTGGAAGTAGCGCTGTGACTAATTTAGGAGTGCAATTAGAATATTTCCCATTAAGTATTCGTGATTTTACAGCCACAATAGGAAGTTTTGGTCCGTTTATCAGTCTTGGCGGGCAATTTAGTTATTACAATACTGAAGCCTCTTCTTCATTAGGACCTTTAGGCACTCCGTTAACCACATTTCCAAAATATCTTACCCCAACAGATGATCGCCCATACGGATTTTCAACCGAAGGCGGTAGTGTTTGGTCTATTGTAACCAGCGTGGGAACCCGTTATAAACTTGCTCCTTTAAGCGATTTAATGGTTGATTTACGATTTCAATATTACTTCTCAGACTGGGTGGATGGTTTAAAACCAAACCCAACACTTTACAAAGAAAACAAAGCAAATGACTGGCTCGTTTGGTTTAACGTAGGCTACATTTATTACTTACAATAGCCGTTAATACCCATTTTGATTTTTATTTTTGGCAATAAACAGCTATCTTTAAAACCAAGACTTTTTTTATAAAATCAATATAAAAAGCTTTTGGCACTTAATTAGCCTAAACATTGTGTTTTACTTTAACAAAAAATCAAAATGAAATATACCTTATTATCTCTATTAGTATTATTATGTATGAGTTGTTCAAAGGAATTGGATTTTGAAAATCAATCTTTTGAAAAAACAACAACATTAGACTGTACCAAAAATTGTCCGAACATCCAAATAGAAATTCCCATTGCAAAAAACGCAAATGTCATTTCCGATAGTATTAATAAGACCGTTTTTGCAACCGTAAAATCAATTGTCGATTTTGGAGACAAACCGAATAATTCTAGTGATTATGAACAATTAGCTAATTCATTCATTCAGGCTTACGAAAAATTAAAAAAAGACTTTCCTAAAGATCATTTTGGCTGGGAAGCTAAAATCGAAGGAGAAGTAAAATACAGTTCGGAGTATATTTTAAATATCGAAATTGACCATTACACTTTTACTGGTGGCGCACACGGTTATGCGGGTTTGCGTTCTTTAATTTTTGATCCTAAAACAGGTAAAAAAATTGAAAATGAAAAATTATTTAAAAACTGGGAGTTGTTTAAAGTTTTTGCTGAAATAAAATTCAGAAACAAATTTGAAATTCCAAAAGACCAACCGATAAACAGTACAGGAATGTTTTTTGAAAATGATGTGTTTCAGGTATCCCAAAATATATTTTTCACTGACGAAGGCATCCTGCTTCATTACAATCCTTACGAAATTGCCGCTTATGTTGATGGTTCGAGAGATTTACTCATCAAATATGATGAAGCAAACGACTATCTGATTACAAAATAAAAAAGAGCTTCCAAATGGAAGCTCTTTTGCAATCTATATTTTATTTTCGAAAGATTATACTAATTTACGAATAGCCATAATAACACCAATATGAATTCCTTCGTGGAAGTTATTAAAAGACATGGAATCGAAATTGTTTTTTAATACAAATCCAGTAGATGTTGGATATTCAGTAAAATTTTGGAACAAATTATTCTCAATATCAATGGCTGTTTGTTCGATTGTTTTGTGCAATAAAGACAAGATTTCATCTACTTCTTCCTGAGAAGCCTCGTGCTCTGTTTTAGTTCCTTTTTTATATTTCTCAATCAATTCATCCGAAACCATTACAGGCAAACCTGCTAATTTATAAACTAACACTTGCTGTGTAACGATAATATGCGCCACATTCCAAATCAAATTGTTTTTAAAACCTGCCGGAACTTTGTTCAATTGTTCTAAAGTAAATCCCTGAATCAATTTAGAAACCATGTTTCTGCTGGTTTTTGTAACTTCTAAAATATCTTTCATTGTATTGAATTTGTAAATTTTGGCGTAAAAATACTGTTTTTTATACTAAATAAACTTTCTAATGGTCATCATAATTCCCAAATGAAGTCCTTCATGAAAATTATTATATACAATAGCTTCTTCTGTATTTTTTAAATTAAAACCTATGGAAGTGGTATATTCATTATAAGTCTTGAAAATTCCATTATTATAATCGGTAATTGTTTTATTAATGGTATCGAAAAGCAAAATTTTAATTTCGCCTAATTCTGCTTCGGTAACATCTCGCTCTGGTCTGGATCCATTTTTATATTTATCGACCATTTCATCAGCAATCATCATGGGCAATCCTGATAATTTATAAACTAAAACCTGTTGAGCAACGATAATATGTCCAATATTCCAAATCAAATTATTATTAAAACCTGCCGGAATTTTATTTAATTGTTCCAAAGTATAATTTTGAAGCATTTCCAAAATCATATTTCTGGACTTGATTGTTGTTTCAAATACTTGTTGCACCTTAATTCGAATTAATAAATTTTCGATAAAATTAAGCATTTAACGTTTCAAATTATTTTTCTTTGCATAAAGAAATAAAAATTATGGCTAACAAAATATACTATCTCGCTTCTTGCGATACTTGTCGAAAAATCATCAAATCATTACCAAAAGACAATAATCTGGTTTTTCATGACATCAAACAAGACCCAATAACTGTTGAAGAACTGGAAGAAATGTACGCACTTTCAGGAAGTTACGAAGCGCTTTTTAGCAAAAAAGCCCAATTGTATAAATCGATGGGATTAAAGGATAAAAACTTAACCGAGGATGATTTTAAAAAATACATTCTGGAACATTACACCTTCCTGAGTCGTCCCGTTTTTATCATTGATGGTAAAATTTTCATTGGCAACAGCCAACAAAATATCCTGCAAGTAATGAAAGCATTGGAAAACAAATAATTTTCAATTCCATATAAACCATTAAGAAATTTAAGGAATATTAAGTCTAAACTCTCTTAATTACTTAATGGTTAAACTAATATTTAGACCTTTTCTACTCTGCAAACTGAACACTGACTACTGAATACTTTTTTAGTATCTTTGAGCACTTTTTAGAAAACAATATGATACAATCTATGACGGGTTTTGGTAAAGCCACTTTGCAATTACCAACCAAAAAAATAACAGTCGAAGTCAAATCTTTAAACAGTAAAGGCCTGGACTTAAATGTACGAATGCCTTCGCTTTACCGCGAAATGGAATTGGGATTGCGTACACAAATTGCCTCTGCACTTGAAAGAGGAAAAGTAGATTTTTCTATTTATATCGAAAGTACCGCTGAGCAAACATCGACTAAAGTGAATGTTCCAATCGTAAAAGCTTACATCAATCAATTAAGAGAAGTGTATGCTGATGCCGATGAAACCGAATTGATGAAAATGGCCGTACGTATGCCTGACACCATGAAAGTGGAAAGAGAGGAAATTGACGAAAACGAATGGGCTCAGATAAAAGAAGTAATCAACGAGAGTTTAAATAATATTCTTTCTTTTAGAAAAGACGAAGGTCTTTCTCTCGAAAAAGAATTCCAATTGCGCATTGGAAACATCCGTCAATATATGAACGACGCTTTGGCTCTTGATCCGGAACGCGTTCAGGCCATCAAAGACCGTTTGCAAACTGCCATTGATGAGTTAAAAGTAAATGTTGACGAAAACCGTTTTGAACAGGAATTAATCTACTATTTAGAAAAATTAGATATCACTGAGGAAAAAGTACGTTTGACAAATCACTTGGATTATTTCTTAGAAACCATCAAGGGAACGGAAGCTAACGGAAGAAAACTAGGTTTCATCACTCAGGAAATGGGACGCGAAATCAACACTATGGGTTCTAAATCCAATCACGCACAAATGCAAAAATTAGTCGTGATGATGAAAGACGAATTGGAAAAAATCAAAGAACAGGTTTTAAACGTGTTGTAATATATTGCCACGAATGCACGAATTAAAATTTATAATATGACAACAGAAATTTATTAATCATTCGTGAATTAGTGGCGAAAAAATACTGAACTAAATCATTCAGCATACAATGAAAAAAGGAAAATTAATCGTATTCTCGGCACCATCAGGTTCTGGAAAAACAACTATAGTTAGACATTTATTAAAACAGGAAGACTTGAATTTAGAGTTTTCTATCTCGGCTGCAACCCGTGAAGCCAGAGGCGAAGAAGTAAACGGAAAGGATTACTATTTTATCTCTTTGGAAGAATTTAAAAGCCACATCAAAAACGAAGATTTCGTAGAATGGGAAGAAGTTTACAGAGATAACTTTTACGGAACTTTAAAAAGTGAAGTAGAACGCATCTGGGCTTTGGGCAAAAACGTAATTTTTGATATTGATGTAGCAGGCGGATTGCGTATCAAGCATAAATTCCCTGAAGAAACTTTGGCTGTTTTTGTAAAACCACCTAGCGTGGACGAACTAAAAAGACGTTTGAAAGAACGCTCTACCGAAAGCGAAGAAAAAATCAATATGCGAATCGCTAAAGCTCACGTAGAACTGGCCACTGCTCCACAATTTGATGTGATTATAAAAAACTATGATTTAGAAGTGGCGTTAGAAGAAGCGACTCAATTAGTAAAGGAGTTTGTTAGTAAGTAGTAATTAGTGAAAAGTAACTAGTAATTAGCCCAAAATGGGAGAAATAAAATCATATAAAGATTTGTTAATTTGGCAAAAAGGAATCCAAATTGTTACTCTGGTTTATCAACTTGCTAGTACTTTTCCAAAAGATGAGATTTTTAGTTTAACTAATCAAATTAAAAGAGCTTCGGTTTCTGTACCATCAAACATTGCAGAAGGATATGGTAGAAATTCTGAAAAATCATTTAGCCATTTCTTAGATATTTCCAGAGGTTCTTTATTCGAAATAGAAACCCAATTGCTAATTGCCAATAACCTTGGTTTCATTACAAATCAAACTTTATACAAAGAAATTCTAAGTCAAATTGAAGAAGAATCTAAAATGATTAATGCTTTTTCAAAAACACTCAAAAACTAATTACTTTTCACTAATCACTAGTTACTAAGATAATGAAAATAGGATTGTATTTCGGCACTTTTAACCCCATTCATGTTGGACATCTCATTATTGCCAATCACATGGCTGAGCATTCCGACCTGGATCAGGTTTGGTTAGTGGTTACGCCACACAATCCGTTGAAGAAAAAAAGCACACTGCTGGACGATTACCATCGCTTGCAAATGGTTTATTTAGCCACCGAAGATTATCCTAAACTAAAACCATCGGATATTGAATTCAAACTTCCGCAACCCAATTATACGGTAACGACTTTGGTTCATTTAGAAGAAAAATATCCACATCATGAATTTTCTTTGATTATGGGCGAAGACAATTTAAAATCTTTGCACAAATGGAAAAATTACGAAGCCATTTTAGCCCATCATGAAATTTATGTGTATCCACGCATTTCTTCTGGAGAAGAAAATTTAGAACTCAAAAATCACCCTAAAATCCGTATGATTGATGCTCCGGTTGTCGAAATTTCTTCGACTGCTATTCGGGAAAACATCAAATTAGGAAAAAACATTCGCCCTTTAGTCCCTACTAAAGTTTGGGAATACATAGACCATAATTTGTTTTATAAAAAGTAAATCATTTTTTAAAACATATAAGTCATTTAAGTTTTTAGCTTTATTATATTCCCTATAGTTTATACCCTTTTACAAATAAGAACATATAAGTATTAAAAAATAATTCTTAAGTCAAAAGCTTTTTCAATTCTGATTCTATTTCCTGAGCAACTGAATTAATTCCTGTATTTTTCGCTGATAAAAGATAGACCGAAGTAACTGGCATTTGATCTGATTTCCACAACAATTGCAATCTTTCCTCTTGAATAAAAGAACGTGCATTAATATCCCAGGTTACTGCCACGCCTGAATTTTTAGAAAGTGCTTCCAGCATTTCAAACTCTGATGGAATGATATAATTCGAAACCATTGAAGGTCGTTTTTTATTGAAAACGTGCAACCAAAACAATTTGATATGAGGAATTCCAGAATCATGACTGTACCATTTTTGTTCATTCAGCCAATTTTCAATTGCTCCAAAATTGTCATTCTGTATGTCCGATTCTAATTTTGTAGTATCAATATTTTTTGAGCCTACAATGATTTGTCGAATGTCTCCCAACTCTTTTTGCACAGTATCAAAGGTGTCATACTTTTTAGTGACAATAGCAAAATCAATCTTTTTAGTATTTACCAATTCGAAAAGTGAATCGTTTTGATGAAAACTAAAATCGATATAATCGAATTTAGAAATTAAAAGACTTCCAATACTACTAAATAAATGTTTTGAAATTCCTACTGTAATTAACCTATTAGCATCAAATGCTTTAGACCTAAAACCATTTTCTACATTTTCTAGACGATCTAAGGCTTCTATAATCAAGTTATTGAGTAACTTAGCGTATTCGGTTGCTTCTACTCCTTTCGATTTTCTATTGAATAATTTATAACCTACATGGGCTTCCAACATCGAAATTTGCTGACTCACCGCTGGCTGACTGATAAATAATTCTTTGGCTGCCAAAGAAAAATTTCTGTTTTTATATACCGATTTAAACGTTCGGTACCATTCTAGATTTACCATGATATAAATAAATTTATCACAAACATAATTTAAATTATTTTTACTAATAACATATCTACCGTAAATTCGCAATAACAAAAATCAATTAAGATGAAAAAAGCATTACTCAAGATTATAATTTTAACTGCTTGTTCGATTACTGCAACAGCACAAAATAACGCAAAGATGAAAAAAGTATTATTTGTAGTTACTAGTCACGATAAACTAGGAAACACAGGACAAAAAACAGGATTTTGGACAGAAGAATTGGCTGCGCCTTATTATGAATTATCCGATCAGGGGATTCAAATTGACATTGCCACTCCACTAGGCGGACAACCTCCAATTGACCCAAAGAGTGCGGATCCAGCATCGGCTACTGAAGACACCAAACGATTTGACGCCGACACTGAATTGTTAGCTAAACTAAAACACACGCTAAAATTAAATCATGTTAAAGAATCTGATTACGATGCGGTATTTTATCCTGGTGGACACGGACCATTATGGGATTTAGCCAAAGACCGAAATTCGATTACATTGATTGAATCTTTTTATAACAACAACAAACCTGTAGCTTTTGTTTGTCACGCACCAGGTGTATTAAAAGACGTGAAAATAAAAGACGAATATTTAGTAAAAGGGAAAAAAGTAACTGGATTTTCTAATTCTGAAGAAGCTGCTGTCGGATTGACAAATGTAGTTCCGTTTTTATTAGAAGAAGTACTTCAGGCTAATGGAGGAATCTATTCTAAAACCGAAAACTGGCAACCTTACGCAGTTGAAGATGGCTTATTAATTACAGGACAAAATCCAGCTTCCTCTAAACTAGTAGCACAAAAATTATTACAACAATTAAATAAATAAGATACTAAGTCTATAAGTGGCTAAGAAGTTAAGATTTAAATGACTTAGCCACTTAGAATCTTAGTATATCAGAAACTTAAAAACTATGTTAAACTTCGAATTATACAATCCTACGAAACTGGTTTTCGGAAAAGGACAAATAGAAAAACTATCCGAATTAGTTCCAAAAGGCGCTAAAATATTATTGGCTTATGGCGGTGGAAGCATTTTTAAAAACGGAATTCACCAACAAGTAATTGACAATCTTAAAGGATTTGAAATAGTAGAATTTTCAGGAATTGAACCGAATCCGCATTTTGAAACTTTGATGAAAGCAGTAGCCATTATTAAAGAACAAAACATCGATTTTATTCTCGCTGTAGGTGGAGGTTCAGTAATTGATGGGGTTAAATTCATTTCTGGCGCAGTAAATTTCGAAGGAAATCCTATTGATATTCTTCAAAAACATATTCTGATAAAAGAAAATGCAATACCATTTGGAACAATTCTAACACTTCCTGCAACTGCAAGCGAAATGAATTCGGGATATGTGGTAACTATTAAAGCAACTCAGGAAAAGTTAGCTTCTGGCGGAAGTGCTTTGTTTCCACAATTTTCGATTTGTGATCCAACAGTGATTCAGTCTTTACCAAAAAGACAATTACAAAATGGAGTAGTAGATGCTTTTACACATGTAATGGAACAATATTTAACCTATCCACACGAAGGTTATTTACAAGACCGAATTGCAGAAGGAATTCTTCAAACTTTAATCGAAGTTGGTCCCAAAGTAGTAGAAAATCCTGCTGATTATGCTTTGGCTTCTAACTTTATGTGGAGTTGTACCATGGCTCTAAATGGATTAATTCAAAAAGGAGTTCCGAATGATTGGGCAACACACATGATAGGTCATGAATTAACAGCACTTTACGGAATTGATCATGCCAGAACATTGGCCATTATTGGACCTAATTTATACCGCGTTTTATTTGAAACCAAAAAAGAAAAACTAGCCCAATACGGAAAACGCATCTTTAATTTGGAAGGGACGGTTGATGAAATAGCAAAAGAAGCCATTAACAAAACAGTAGAATTTTTCCACACGATGGGAATGGACACCAAATTATCTCAATACACGGATGATTATAGCAAGGCTTCCGATTTTATCGTGAATCGTTTTGACGAAAGAGGTTGGAAAGCTATGGGAGAAAGACAAAATATTACTTTAGAAAAGCTAAAAGCCATTGTAGAAATGAGTTACTAAGCAAATATTTTTTATAATTCAACAAAAAAGGCGTCTTCGAATTACCATTCTTAGACGCCTTTTAAATAACACCAAAACTAAATTAACTAATGTTAACATTATAAAAAAACACAAATTACTCATATATAGAATTTTAAACGAATAATTAGTTATTTATATTGTACAGATACAAAAGAAATTATAAAAAAATAATTCCTACATCAAACTAAAAGCCAATTCCAAACGATTCCTCTTGTTTCATTACTACATTTTTAAGTACTTTTGATTAAACTATAAAAAGAATGAGTCAAAATATAAAATTTGCAGTAATTGGTGGTGGAAGCTGGGCAACAGCCATTACAAAAATGCTATGCGTCAATCTTTCTGAAGTTTCATGGTATATGCGCAATGAATCGGCAATTG
>Ga0247805_1000881_pt1 | contig 15008 bp, 15 predicted proteins | sample UWRJL044104R1_FD_180930 | JGI IMG/M metagenome (GOLD analysis project Ga0247805, IMG submission 180930) | Plant litter microbial communities from Arlington Agricultural Research Station in Wisconsin, United States - UWRJ-L044-104R-1 | ecosystem: Environmental > Terrestrial > Plant litter >... | reverse complement strand
CAGGACGAAATGGCACGCAATTACTTTATTATTGACAGGCATCAGATTTAGTAATATCTTTACGGCCGCTAAAAAGAAAGAAGCTTTGACCGAATCGCTTGGCCGCACGGCCGCCTGGTTTTCATTGTTTTTTAATAAGCCAAAAATATGACCGATAAAAAAATTGATTCCGTGCAGGTTTATGGTTTGTGCAATGTTTTTTATGATTCCTATTACATAAAAGGCTTGCAGGATTATTTTGGCATTCGCAATGTAACATTCAATACGTCGAATTTTCCGAATTTTTACCAGCATACTTTTGCTGCAATCGTCAAATCAAAAGGAAAAAGCATAAAAATAGTTATTGATTCGCGCGACGCCAATTATATCAGACCCGATGAGCTCAAATGGTGCGACGTTTATGGGAAAGTTAATTACCATCCGAATGCAATTCCGGAAGAAGGACATGAAAAAGTACTTCCCATCGGGCCCAATTTCGGGATCAAAATATGGAATTTGCACCAAACGATATTTAAAGGACTGTCCAATACGATTCGTTTCAGAAAAGGGATTTCGAGAAAAAAGGAATTGCTGGCAAATTATTGGCGCCAATACAACAGGCTGCCACTTTCAGAATATTTCAAAAAGGAAACACCGCGGGAGCGCTACATCTTTTTCATGGCGACGATCTGGAAAAAAGAGCCGCAAACGAATTTATTCCGATCCAATTACATTCAGGCCTGCAAAGCCAACTCACAAATTACTTTTGAAGGCGGATTTGCACCAAGAAAAGATGGCGATAATGTGGGTTTCGACGGAATAATTACCGAAAAACGATATCCGTTTTCAGAATACATGCAAAAAACAAAACAATCGATGGTGGTTTTCAACACACCCGCAGTTTTTTCCTGTCACGGATGGAAGCTCGGGGAATTCCTGGCGATGGGAAAAGCGATTTTGTCTACGCCACACTACAATGTTTTGCCTGCGCCGTTGACTGAAGGCGTTCATTTATTGTATGCCGATGGCAATGAACGCAGGGATTTTGACGAAAAGATAGCTACTTTCATGACTTCGGATATCAACAGGAAAATGATCGAAACCAATGCCAAGGCTTATTTTGATACATATCTGTCTCCTCAAAAAGTCATCGAAATTCTCTACACGGCTGCACAAAAATGAAATTCGCAATCATCACACATGTTCCGCATGGTTTAACAAACCATTCTTATTATGCGTATGCGCCTTACGTCCGTGAGATGAATATCTGGACGCAGTTTACCGATGCGGTCGAAATTGTGGCGCCATTGGAACTCGTTCAAAAAACAGCTATAGATATCGCGTACGATCAAAAAAACATTGAGTTTTCGAATATCAAAAGTATGAACTTAATCGGGTTCAAATCGATTTTATTTTCATTGCTGCATACTCCAAAAACGGCGTTTAGAATTTTCAGTGCTATGCGTCGCGCAGACCATATTCATTTGCGTTGTCCGGGGAACATCGGGCTGCTAGGCTGTTTTATCCAAATACTTTTTCCGGGAAAAACGAAGACTGCCAAGTATGCGGGCAATTGGGATCCGAATGCGGCACAACCACTGACTTATCGCATCCAGAAATGGATTCTCAACAATACCTTCCTGACCAAAAACATACAGGTTTTAATTTATGGGGAATGGCCCGGAAGTTCGAAAAACATCAAGCCGTTCTTTACAGCAACATATCGCGACAGCGATAAAATCCCGGTTGAACCGAGGATGCTGCGGGGCAAAATCAAGTTTTTATTCGTAGGTGCGCTCGCCATTGGAAAAAGACCGCTTTATGCGATTCAGCTTGTGCAGAAATTGTCGCAATTGGGTTACAACGTGTCGTTGGATTTATTTGGAGAAGGCCGCGAAATGCAGGTTTTAAAAGAGTACTGCCTGTTAAATGAATTGCAGGATGTTGTGCATTTTCAAGGCAATCATGCTGAGGCGGTCGTTAGAAAAGCCTATCAGGAAAGCCATTTTGTATTGTTGCCCTCTCAAAGTGAAGGCTGGCCAAAAGTTCTCGCCGAAGCGATGTTCTGGGGTTGTCTGCCCGTTGCCTCAGAGGTGTCATGCGTACCGTCGATGCTGGATCATGGAAAAAGGGGTGTGTTGCTAACGATGGATTTAAACCGGGACGTTTCAGAAATCAAAAATATACTCGAAAGTCAGCAGCAATATGATGATAAAGTTTTAAAAAGTGTAGCCTGGTCACGTGATTATACCTTAGATTTGTTCCAAAATCAAATAAAAGCCTTGCTTAGTCCATGAGAATACTCCAGATTATTGATTCGCTTGAAACCGGCGGTGCAGAAAGGGTAGCAGTAAACTACGCCAATGCGCTTGCCAAAAAAGCAGCATTTTCGGGTTTGGCAACGACAAGAAAAGAAGGCAGTCTTAAAAACCAAATTGCGGCTGATGTAGCTTATTTGTTCCTGGGTCGGAAAGGAAAATTTGACATAGGCGCCATTTTTAGGCTGAGATCTTTCTGCAAAATGCATCAGGTGGATTTTGTACAAGCACATGGCACCTCGTTCTTTACTGCGGTTTTGCTGAAAGTTTTCTATCCAAAAATCAGCATCATCTGGCATGACCATTACGGAATGAGCGAATTCTTGGATTCCAGAAAATCGACTGCCCTTAAAATCGCTTCATTATTTTTTAGCGGAATTGTAGCGGTAAATACGATCTTGAAACAATGGGCGTTAAAAAAGCTGCACTGTAAAAATGTGGTTTATCTTCCTAATTTTACAAATTACGGAAAAGAAAGCGCCGAAACGGTCTTGAATGGCTCCAATGGAAAACGGATTTTATGCCTTGCAAACCTTCGACGCCAAAAAGACCATTTTTTGTTGATTGAAGTAGCAAAAAAAGTCAAGGAAATCCATCCGGACTGGACGTTTCATTTGGTTGGAAAAGATTTTGAAGATGAGTATTCGAAGCAGGTCAGGAATGCCGTTCAATCTGAAAATCTTCAAAATCATGTGTTTTTGTACGGATCTAAAAATGATACTGAAAATATTATTAAACAATCGGAAATCGCCATATTGACTTCAAGTTCAGAAGGTTTACCGGTGGCATTGCTCGAATACGGATTGTTTAAAAAGCCGGTTTTGCTGACGAATGTTGGCGAAATTCCATTAATCGTAGAAAATGGAACGAATGGATTTACGGTTCCGGCTGGAAATGTGCCATTGTTTTACGATGCTTTAACACGTTTGATTGAGAATCCCGATGTGCGTGCCGATTTTGGAAATAAACTCTACTCAGTCATACAGGCAAATAATTCCGAAGAGGCAGTTGTAAACCAATTCCTGTCATGGACTAAAAAAATGAATTAATGCAGGCTTCAGATAAAAATTACTTATATGTTATTTTAGCCCACATTGCCCTGGGGGCAGCACTTTTCTATTTTCCGCTGCTTGCAAAAGTATATGGTTTTGCAATTATTATAATTGGGGTGTATTACATTTTCATAACTGAAAATAGAAAGAATGAGGTTTTATATGCCACAGCGTACATGGTTGGCAGCGAGATTATTTTAAGGATGACCAATGGAAATCCGCTATATGAATTTTCGAAATATGGGGTAATCTTATACATTCTCATGGGGATTTACTACAGCGGAATATCGAAGCACGGCATTTCTTACTGGATCTTCTTATTATTACTTATCCCCGGTGTCATGATCGCACTTTCAGTAATCGACAGAACCGGAGATTTAAGAAAGGAAATTTCATTCGCCATTTCAGGGCCATTGTGCCTGGGCATTTGCTCATTGTTTACATATACAAGAGAAGTGACGTTCAAACAAATCAATACAACACTATTATGTGTCGCATTGCCGATCGTTTCGTGTACGGTATTTTTAATTTTGTACTCGCCAACCGTAAGGGATGTTTTAACAGGAACGGGTTCAAGTAGTGAAACTTCGGGTGGTTTCGGGCCAAATCAGGTTTCAACTGCGCTGGGTTTGGCCATTTTTATCTTCGTTTCCAGGCTGCTATTCAATTCAAAAACAAAACTGACGCTCGCAGTTAATCTGATTTTAGTATCAGTGATTAGTTTTCGGGGACTTGTAACGTTTTCCCGTGGCGGTATTCTTACGAGTGTATTTATGATTGTCATTTTGTTGTATTTTACGTATTCGAAAGTAGGCAGCAGTGCAAAAAACAAAATAAACTACCTGATTTTATTTCTTGGAATGACGATGGTTGCCGTTTGGATCTATTCACAAAATCAAACCGACGGACTTCTAAACAAACGTTACGCCAACCAGGATGCTGCAGGCCGCGAAAAATCAAGTAAGTTTACGGGTAGGGAAGAAATCGCGTCTCAGGAAATTGACCTTTTTCTTGAAAACCCGATTTTCGGTGCAGGTGCCGGAAGAAGCGTACAATTGCGCCTCGAAAAGCACGGCGGAGAGCGTGTACTGTCTCATAGCGAGATTACCAGGATGATTTCAGAACACGGCGCACTTGGAATCATTGGATTAATGATTCTGCTGTTTACCCCAATTATCTTAAAACTCGACAACAGTCATAATATTTACCTTTTCTGCTTTGTCGTGTTCTGGCTATTTACCATCAACCATGCTGCGATGCGAATGGCCCTGCCAGCCTATATTTATTCACTTTCCCTTTTAAAAGTTGTCATGAATGAAAAACCGCAACCTGTTGTACATCGGGAATAAGCTTTCCAGCCATGGCGTTACTATGACTTCTATCGAGTCGCTCGGGCAGCTGCTAGAAAATGAAGGGTATCATCTATGGTATGCTTCATCAAAAAAAAATAAAGCATTGCGGCTCATCGACATGATTTCTAAAACCATACGGTATGCTAAAAAATCGGATTACGTACTGATCGATACATACAGCACCAGTAATTTTTGGTATGCGTTTGTAATCAGTCAATTGTGCAGAATATTGCATGTGAAATACATTGCAAACCTTCACGGCGGAAACCTTCCAAACCGCCTGATGAACAATCCGTTATTGTGTCGGATGATTTTCGAAAATGCTCATAAAAATGTCGCACCTTCAAATTACCTGCTCAGGGCTTTTGAAAACCGTGGTTTCGCCGAATTATTATTCATTCCAAATACGCTTGAAATTCAGAATTATTCGTTTAAACAACGCGAAAAGCTGCGGCCAAAATTGTTATGGGTGCGTTCATTAGCGTCAATTTACAATCCTGAAATGGCGTTGCAGGTTTTGGGCCAACTGCAAAATGATTTTGCTGACGCAAGCTTGTGCATGGTTGGGCCTGACAGAGAAAATAAGCTAACCGAACTGCAGCAAATTGCCGACGTGAACAATTTAAATGTCCGTTTTACAGGGAAATTATCAAAATCGGAATGGATAGAACTTTCAGCAGAATATGACATTTTCATCAACACCACACATTTTGACAACACGCCTGTTAGTGTCATCGAAGCAATGGCGCTGGGGCTTCCTGTTGTTTCAACAAATGTAGGCGGGATTCCATATTTACTCGAAAACAGGAAAACGGGCATGCTTGTAAACGATAACGATGCAGGCGCTATGGTTTCGGCAATTAAGGAACTGATTTATGACGACAGCTTAAGCAATCAAATCATTGGCCATGCCTTAGATTTGGTAGAAAAATTCGACTGGAGCATTGTTAAAACCAAGTGGAATGAAATTTTAATTTAATGCCAAACATCTTTCATAATTTAGTAAATTGCGGACTTTTACAAACCCCGTCTGATGATTGACAACAAGAAAATCCATTTCGAAATTTCAGAGCGCAAGATTTTGCTGCGCATTTTCGATGTGCTTTCGGTGCTTTTCGTTTTGTATCTGATTGGCGTGGTGTTCGATTTCAAATATTTCAATATTTCGACGAATAATTTTTACTGGACAATTGTACTCGGATTGTATATCAATATTATCGGAACGGTATTCGAAATGTACACGCTTCAGGTAGCGAGCAACCAGTTTCAGGTCATAAAAAGCACGATACTGACGACCTCTGTCACGGTCTTAATTTACCTGCTTACGCCAATATACACGCCACAATTGCCGTCAAACAGGATACAGATTCTATTCTTTTTCCTCGCCATCTTGTCGGCATTGTTTCTTTGGAGGCTGTTCTATGTCCATTTTCTCGCATCTGATCGTTTTATCAAAAAAGTAATATTAATTTGCGACAGGGAACAAGTCGAAGAGCTCGTTTTGGGGCTCGAAAGCGTCGATCCGCATTACAAAGTCATGGGTTATGTAAATTCTGATAGCGTCCAGAATACGCCTACAAATCTCCAGAATGACTTCATCTCAAACATCAACATCGATAAACTGGAGGAATTTGTACTGCACAATTCGGTTTCAGAAATCGTAATCGCTTCGCAGAAAACCGACGGAATTACGGTCAATCTGTACAATCAGCTGATCCATTTGCTCGAAAAAGGTTACATCATAAGGGAATATACGCAGGTTTACGAAAACATTACCCAAAGGATTCCGGTACAATATGTTGCGCGTGATTTTTACCGTTATTTTCCGTTCAGCCGAAGCAATCAGAATCATTTGTATTTGCTGGTCACCAGGATTCTAGAAATTATCTTTTCATTGTCGGGATTGGCAGTTGGGTTGGTTTTGTTGCCGCTGATCATCATTGGAAATTTTCTCGGAAACCGCGGAAGGCTTTTTTACACGCAAGAACGTATCGGGAAAAACGGCGAAGTTTTTAAAATTCTGAAATTCAGGACCATGGTCAAAAATGCCGAAGCCAACGGTGCGGTATTTACAACAATAAATGATTCGAGGATTACGCTTTTTGGCAAATTTCTCAGAAAAACACGAATTGACGAATTTCCACAATTCATTAACATACTGAAAGGCGATATGGGCGTCATCGGGCCGCGTCCGGAACGTCCGGTTTTTGTAAACGAAATCGCCGAAGTGATGCCTTTTTATGAAACGCGCCACGTGATCAAACCGGGATTAACAGGCTGGGCGCAGGTGAATTATTCTTATGGGGAAACGATCAATGACAGTCTGATCAAACTCCAATACGACCTGTATTACATCAAACACCGAAGTATTTTCCTTGACGTAAACATCGTTTTCAAAACTTTCAGCACCGTCTTATTCTACAGAGGCCAATAAAATTTATTCGCTTGTTTTCTGTATTTTGTTTGCCAATACCAATCTGATTAAAATAATCAGGTTGACCAATATTAATGGTGAAACAATCAGCAAATGCACTTTGTTTAGCATGTAAACCAAATAAACTCCGATGCAGGCGATTGCAAAAACCGAAGTCCGCAATATCCATTTGCTATTTTTCTTCAATACGAAAACGATCAACAACAGCAAAACCGGATTGAATAGCAAAATGTTGTAGTTGTATTGAAGCTCGTGGTGAAAAGAATACAATCCGGCCAGCGAAAAGAACAACCCGATGGCACCTACGATCAAAAAGTAAAAAAGATATAAATTCTTTGTCTTTGCAACAACAAGAAGGATCAGCAAAATCAGGAACGTAAACACATTGTTCCACCACGAAAACGGATGTTCGGGTTCCATCTGCAAAATGGTGTCTTTTTGATTGGAAAGGAATTTTCCATTGTATTTTACAACGTTTAAACTTTCTTCCAATTCAGACGGAAGGAAAATCTTTGTCGCCTTTTCATCTACTTTTGTTCCGAAAATAATGCTGGTTCCAAGCTGTTCATAAAAATGATTGCTGAAATACGGATACAGCACTTCGCGATATGTCACATTGGCATTGCCCACTTTTACAATCGCTTTTTCACCGAGTATTTCGTTTAATATTTCAACGACCATCGTCGTGCAGTTGCGGTCGATGAATTTGTACGTATAAAACCGTTCGTCCGAATATAAAGTCGAATTGAGTTTGTCAAATAATTTTTGCTTTTGTTCCTGCGATACATTCAAAACCTGCTCGGAAACCGAACGCTTTTCATATACATATTGGTCCCTGAAATCAGCAAATGAACCGGCAGTAACGAAATATTGCAAATCGCCTTTAGAAAATTTAAGCACGAAATTTGGCGTATCAAAATCGAACGCACCATAATTGTAAACCACGTCAAGGGAACGCGCCGGATCGTTAATTCTGATCGCAGTATGTCCGAAAAGCGAATACACTTCATTGCCTATTCCGCACGTAATCACACTGACCTGCGCCTGATCTGAAAGCGTGTTGGCCTGTGAAAAACCTGAAAAATTATTGAAAAAGAGAAAAAGAAGTAGGAGTGAAGCCTTGAATCCGCGCATAATATTGAAATAGAAATTCGCTGCAATTTAAGACAATTTCCGCAATGCTACCTGAAAATTCCGAGATCGACTTTCACGGAAAAAATATTCGAATACAACGCCGCGCTCTGGTTTCCCAAATCGGTCAAAGCATAATCGATCTGGATGCCTTTGTATTTGAATCCGAGTCCGATATTTGGCTGAAAGCTCAGTTTTTTCGTATCGTCGATTTGTGTGATCGTCTGAAAATTTCCAAATCCGGTGCGTAGAAAAACCAGATCGGTGTAGCCAAATTCGAAGCCAACAGCCGGAGCGATGCTGACGAAGCTTGTCGAAATAATGTCGTTCGTCTGGTAAAATTCCATATTCAAATTGGCCGAAGCCAAAAGCGTGTAATCGTAATGAAATTCGAACTTTTTCGACATGCCGAGTTGTGCTTTTGGAAGTGTGATTTCCGTACTTTCCGGCAAATCCTGGTTTTGTCCTTCGACCGCGTTTTTGATCTTGGCGTATTCGTCTTCGTCAATATTCCAGATGTTGTAAGTCGTCGTAATATCGCGCAGCATCAGGCCAAATTTCCAGTCGTTGCGTTCAAACTGCAATCCGACATCAACGCCAAATCCCCAGGAATTTGCAAATTTCCCGATGATCCTGCGGATAATTTTTGCGTTTACGCCATATTGAAAACCTTCAAGCGGCAATTTTCGGGCGTATGAAAAAGTCACGCCATAATCGGCGGTCGAAAATTTGCTAATGCGGTTGTAATCGATATTTCCTTGATCGTCAATGAGTTCTGTTGTGTCCAAAATATCATCGACACCAAAACGGATCGCCGAAATTCCCCAGGCGCTGTTGTCGTCAATCTTCGTGGCAAAACCGGCATAATCGTATTGGGCAATGTTCGCAAAATAACTCGCATGCATCAGGGAAACCTGCCGGTCTTCGACACCAATCAATCCTGCTGGATTCCAATAGCCCGCATTGACATCCGACGTATTTGCGGTCACGGCGTTCGCCATTCCCAGCGCAGCGGCATCAACCCCAATATTCATGAACTCATTTGAATATTTCCGGACTGCCTGGCCGTACGACGCAGCAAATAAAAAGAGTAAGAGGAAAAGCGGAATTTTTTTCAAGGTAAATTTTTTATACAAACCTGGGTTTGTTCTTTTTAACAGCGCTCAAAAATATAAATTTTTATCGAGGAATCCGGGGCAAACCGCAATATTATGAACGCGAAAACAGTTTGTAAAATCTCTACTAAAAACGCGCTTGTCTTTAACTTATTGTACTAAATTTGTTTTTCAAAAATAGAAGCAGATGAACATTAAAAAACACATCCCGAATACGATCACTCTTCTCAACTTGTTATGCGGCTGCATTGCGGCTGTTTTTGCGTTCGAACGCAACTTTGAGATGGCTTTCGCATTCGTGTGCCTTGGGATTTTTCTTGATTTTTTTGACGGATTTTTCGCAAGATTGTTCAAAGTCGCCGGGCCGCTCGGATTGCAGTTGGATTCTTTGGCAGATATGGTCACCAGCGGTGTCGTTCCCGGATTGATCATGTATGATCTGATGAAAACCGGCTCGGGCTGGAATTCCCCAATAGTGCCGTTTTTAGGGTTTATCATTACGCTAGGATCGTGTTACCGGCTCGCAAATTTCAATATTGACACGCGCCAGACCGATTCTTTTATCGGATTGCCAACGCCCGCGAATGCCTTGTTTATTCTGAGTTTGCCATTGGTGAAAATGCACAGTACGTCGATTATTTTGGATGAAATCTTAAGCGATCACGGAATTTTACTCGCTATTTCAATTTTCAGCGCTTATATTTTAAATGCTGAAATTCCGCTGTTTTCATTGAAAATCAAAAACTTTACTTTTTCAGACAATAAGATTCAGGTTGTTTTTCTTGCCATCGCCTTAATTATGTTGCTGAGTTTGCAGTATCTGGCGCTTCCGCTGATTATCATCACTTATGTGTTTATGTCGGTCCTTAACAACAAATTACTGAAAAAATAATTTTCCGATGCCGAAAGCCCCAGCGAGAAAAGCGCCAGCGAGAAAAGCACCGGCCAAAAGAAAGCCGCGCGCCAGGAAAACTTCGAATGGTAAAAGCTTGAAAATATTTTCGGGAGTTGCGGTTTTTCTCTTGTTTTTCGGAGCTATTTACCATTACCGAAACGGAATTGCGTATTATCTCGGATTCAAATCGCACAAACTTCCAAAGACTGAAGCTGAGGAAAAACGCCTGTCTGACGTTAAGAATTTTCAGGTGTTGAGCAAATATCCTGATAAAGTTGTGGGTTTCGACATTTCGCAATACCAGGGCGAAATCAGTTGGGATGAAGTAAAATATGTTGAAAACACCTATAAACTGGGTTTTGTATTCATTCGTGCGACTGCCGGAAAAAATGTAAAAGATGCGTGTTTTAAGTCCAATTGGGCTTTTGCCAAAAATAAAAAGATCATTCGTGGCGCGTATCATTATTACCGTCCGAATGAAAATTCTCTCGAACAGGCCGAAAATTTCATCAAAACCGTTAAGCTCCAAAAAGGCGATTTGCCGCCGGTTTTAGACATCGAATCGCTTCCTAAAAACCAACCAATGGACAGTCTGAAATCAGGTTTGCGGCGTTGGCTTACAAAAGTGGACGCGCATTATAAAGTCAGGCCGATCATTTATTCGGGTGAAAAATACTACAATGCTTTTTTGAAGGACGAATTCCCCGAATACACGTTTTGGATCGCGAATTATAATTTTTTTGTCGAAGATTTGAAAGACGACTGGCTGTTCTGGCAATTTACCGAAAAGGCTTCCGTGGCAGGAATTTCTGGAAATGTTGACATTAATATTTACAACGGAACACCGAAACAATTGGGTTATCTGACGATCAACTAAAAGTGTTTGCTAAGAAAATACTAATGCAGAGGATCATGAGAAAAAGAAAAACGGAATTCGGATTGCCAAAATTAATTGTCCAGCCGTGTTCCTGTTTTTTTTGGCGGAAACAACGGTCGCCCTTCGTGTTGAAGTAAAACGTGTCCCAAACCCAATTTTCAGGATCGCTGTGCCATCGATCGTATTGGTTTTGGTCAAATTTACCCATTTTTAAAATTCCAGTTTTTTCTTTCTAAGCTCGAAGTTTTGTCCGAGGTAAACACGGCGTACCATTTCATCTTCCACCAATTCTTCGGGAACACCGGCTTTTAAGATCCCACCTTCAAACATTAGATAGGTCTTATCAGTGATCGCAAGTGTTTCCTGTACGTTGTGGTCGGTAATTAAGATTCCGATATTTTTATTTTTAAGTTGGGCAACGATTCTCTGAATGTCTTCCACCGCAACAGGATCGACACCTGCAAAAGGTTCGTCGAGCAGGATGAATTTCGGATCTGTAGCGAGTGCACGCGCGATTTCCGTACGCCTTCTTTCACCACCCGAAAGCAAATCACCGCGGTTGGTTCTAATGTGTTGCAAACTGAATTCATCGATTAACGATTCCATTTTGGCTTCCTGTTCGGCTTTTGATAATTTGGTCAGCTGCAATACGCTTAGGATGTTGTCCTCAATGCTTAATTTCCTGAAAACCGAAGCTTCCTGAGCCAGATAGCCAATGCCTTGCTGCGCACGTTTGTACATTGGGAAATCAGTAATTTCCATGTCGTCAAGGTAAATTGTCCCCGAATTCGGTTTGACCAAACCTACGATCATGTAAAACGAAGTCGTTTTTCCGGCACCATTCGGGCCTAACAATCCTACGATTTCCCCTTGGTTTACTTCCACCGAAATGCCTTTTACGACGCTTCGGCCTTTGTATGTTTTGACTAAATTTTCTGCTCTTAAAATCATTGGAGTGGCTTAGTGGCTGCGTTACAGGGTGCCTGAGTTTTGTGCAAATTAACGAATAAACGGTTCAACAAATGAACCTTTAACAATTATTTCTGTTCTTCTAAAGCTTCCCAAAATTCGTAGGCACGGCGTAAATGCGGAACTACTATTGTTCCGCCTACGAGGGTTGCAATGCCTAGTGCTTCCATGACTTCTTCTTTGGTAACACCTTCTTTGTGGCTGGTTTCAAGATGGTATTTCACGCAATCGTCGCAGCGCAAAACCGCAGATGCGACGAGGCCTAGCAATTCTTTTGTTTTTACATCCAAAGCGCCGGCTGCATAAGCATTCGTGTCCAGATTGAAAATTCGTTTGATGATTTTGTTGTTGTCGTCAAGCAGCTTTTCGTTCATTTTCGCACGGTAATCATTGAATTCTTTTACGATATCACTCATTAGAAGTGGTGTTTGGGTTGGCCAATTTTTCTTTTAATTCATCTTTCAATCGCTGTTTGTAAACCCATTTGGAAATGAAAATACTCGCTTCGTAAATGATAAGCATCGGAATGGCGACCAGCAACTGGCTCACCACATCCGGTGGCGTAACGATCGCAGCAACTATTAGAATGATGACAACGGCCCATTTCCAGTATTTTCTCAGGAATGTTGGCGTCACCAGTCCCAATTTGGTCAGAAAGAAAATGATGATCGGCAATTCAAAAAACAATCCGCTGGCAATTACTGAAGTTTTGATCATGCTCACATACGAATCAAGCGTAAACTGGTTTTTAACAACTTCACTGACTTTAAACGACGCGAAAAAGTTGACCGACATTGGGATCACGACGTAATATCCAAATAAAACACCTAGAAAAAACAGCAGAGAAGCAACGAAAATGAAAAGTTTTGCATGTTTGCGTTCTTTTGGATACAATGCCGGACTGATGAAACGCCACATCTCCCATAAAATATAAGGAAACGCAATGATGAAACCGGCAACGATACAAATCCACACGAGGATATTGACCTGGCCTTCCATATCGGTATTCTGAATAATAAAAGGCAATTCGGTAACGCAAATGCTATCGGCAAAACCCACATAATTTGACAATTCGCACATTGCAGTATAAGTCACAAAACTCACTTTGGTGGGACCAAAAATGATCGTGTCAAAAATCCAGTCGCTTATAAAAAAAACGATTGTAGCAGTAATCAAAATTACAATAGTGCTTCTTACAAGCAGCCATCTAACCTCTTCAAGATGGTCTAAAAACGACATTTCGTCAATGCTTTTCTTAATCTTTTTTGCCATTATACTATTCCTTCTTTTAAGATGTCGTGCAGATGGATCACGCCTTTATAGACGCCATTTTCTACCACAACGAGTTGCGTGATTGAGAAATCCTCAAGCACGTTCAAAGCATCTACGACCATATCGGTGTATTGGATTACTTTAGGGTTTTTGGTCATGATGTCCCTAGCAGACAGGTCGGCGAATGAATCCCTGTCTGTCAGCATTCTACGGATGTCGCCGTCGGTTATTATTCCCAGAATTTTTTCATTTTCGAGTACTGCAGTAACACCGAGCCGTTTTTCAGAGATCTCAAAGATCACTTTTTTGATCGAAGCATCGGGAGAAACTTCGGGTTTGTGCGTTTGGTCGAGCATGTCGCCCACGCGCAGCAATAATTTTTTTCCGAGTGCGCCACCAGGATGGAATTTTGCAAAATCCTCGGGCTTAAAATCGCGCATTTCCATCAGGCATAAAGCTAATGCATCGCCCATGACAAGCTGTGCGGTCGTACTGTTTGTGGGTGCGAGGTTGTTCCTGCACGCCTCCGCATCGACAGTTGTATTTAAAATATAATCGGAGTTCTTAGCAAGGAAAGAAGTAATATTTCCGGTCATTGCAATCAGCGTATTGCCGAAACGTTTCAGCAACGGAACCAACGCCTTTATTTCCGGACTGTTCCCGCTTTTAGAAATGCAAATCACCACATCGCCGTCCTGAACCATGCCGAGATCGCCGTGAATGGCTTCCGAAGCATGCAAAAACATCGACGGCGTTCCCGTTGAATTCATTGTAGCGACTATCTTTTGAGCGATTATCGCGCTCTTTCCAATTCCAGTAACGATCAGCCTGCCTTTGCTATGGTAAATAATTTCGACTGAATCGGTAAAACCAGCGTCTAGAAAATCTACCAGCTTTTTAATGGACTCGCTTTCGGAAAGAATCGCATTTTTGGCGACAGCAAGTATATTTTCTTTTGTGATCAAAACAAGAATGTTATAAAATTTGTATGTGATAAAGAAAATTGTATCTTTATGTGATTGCAAAAATATACAAAATACCATTAACAAAGAATGAATTCAAGCGAAATTGACATACATAAAGAACTCAAAAAGTATTTTGGTTTCAACCAGTTCAAAGGACTACAGGAACAGGTTATAAAAAGCATCCTTGCACAAATAAACACATTTGTAATTATGCCTACGGGCGGCGGAAAATCCTTGTGTTACCAATTGCCGGCGCTCATTCAGGGCGGTACTGCTATTGTGGTATCGCCGTTAATTGCCCTCATGAAAAATCAGGTCGATGCGATCAGGAGCTTGTCTTCGGAAAATGGCATTGCACACGTTTTAAATTCATCGTTAACCAAATCAGAAATCACACAGGTCAAAAAAGACATCACTTCCGGGCTGACCAAATTGTTGTATGTTGCGCCGGAATCACTGACCAAAGAAGAATATGTGCAGTTTTTGCAAAGTGTGCCAATTTCATTTGTGGCCATTGACGAAGCCCATTGCATTTCAGAATGGGGACATGATTTTCGTCCGGAATACCGCAACTTGCGCCATATTATCAAGCAACTTGGCAATGTTCCCGTGATTGGATTAACGGCAACGGCAACGCCAAAAGTGCAGG
>Ga0247805_1000879_pt1 | contig 15018 bp, 10 predicted proteins | sample UWRJL044104R1_FD_180930 | JGI IMG/M metagenome (GOLD analysis project Ga0247805, IMG submission 180930) | Plant litter microbial communities from Arlington Agricultural Research Station in Wisconsin, United States - UWRJ-L044-104R-1 | ecosystem: Environmental > Terrestrial > Plant litter >... | reverse complement strand
CAGCCCGCTCCCCCCGGATTTTCGCTGCAATCCTGCTCGAACAGGAGGGTCTGCGCGCTGCCCGCCGTCGCTCGCAATCTGTTGGTGGGCACCGACAAAACGCCGTCGATCGAGACCCACGGGCCACCCGCAAAACGGTACTCCGCGGTGTAATCGACAACGAGGTCGATGAAATACGTGCCAGCGCGGCGATAGATGTGGCTCGTCGCGGTCTCGTCGAACTCGCGGCCGTTGTTGGCCTTCCAGGGTGCGCCCCGCGTTCCTTCCGTTGAGCTCGCGCCGTCACCGTATGCCCAGTTCCAGCGCACCGGAGTGAAACGCACGGCAGCGTCAGAACCGAGCAACTCCCCCGGCACAATCCGTACTCCGCCTGTCGCGTAGAAGTTGGTCTCGAGCCCGACGACCATCCAGCCGTTGGGTTCCATGTGATCGACTTCGGGAGCCGGACGGAACCGCGCGATATCACTCCAGGTCACACGTCGCGCTGGGTCGCCGGGGTCGCCCGGATTGATGACTTCGAAACACTCGCGTATGTCACAGTCGGGTGCATTGTCGTCGTCACCGCTAGTTCCGCCGCCGCCTGAGCCGCCGCCGCCCGCACCGCCGCCGCCGGAACCTCCGCCGCCCGGGTTGTCGTCACTGCCGTCTCCCTCGAGAGACACGTCGTCGTCGTTGACGCTTGCTGGATCGCAGACTCCGTTGATGATGTCCTCGGCGCTACACGCCCATGCCATGGACGACGGCATCCCGCAAAAAAGGAGCGCTACAAGTACAAGCAATCCCACTAGCTTCCGCAAAAGTCTTCCCCCGTCCACGGTTCGCTCGAATCGACGAGGAGCGTTTCAGTTCGTTGGTTGGTTACGAAATTGACTTCCAATGGAACCCGATCCACTCGATCTGCAGGAGTGATGTCGTTACCGACGTCGTCCACCACACGGGCCTCGGAAATGTCTAGGCAGAGATAGACGACGACCTGCGCGGGGCCGGTCATCGGATCTTGGTATTGCTGCAAAGTAGCTTCTGTGACATTTGGGACACCTTCTGTGAAGCGATTTTCAGCGCGATATTTCTCAAAGCTCGCCAAAACCTCTTCGAAATAGTCCTCTGTCACGAATGGCCTGACGGTGTCTGGTTCTAAACCATCCGGGACTGAGATTTCTGCTGACGCCCGCAAGTACTCCCCGAACGCGACCTCCGCCGCGGCCAGCGCGTCTTCGTCGGTGGCGAAGACCGGGGCCGTTGTGGGGTCCGGGCCGGGGAGCACGATGGGGTCGTCACCGGTGCATCCGGCGAGGAGTAGAGCGGTCGCGGCAGCGAAGGCTGCGGCGAGGCGGATCGTGAGCTGCGACATCCAGCCACGGTATGAGAGTTCGGCCCGAGGGGGTGCGCCTTATCCACAAGCTGGCACAGGCTAAATTGGGGGCATGACAGTCAGCGGATCCTGGCAGCGGGCTGCCCGCGGCGCAATGCTTCTCGGAGATAGCGGCGAGCTGAGCCCCACAATTTTTGCCGAGATGTCGGGGCTCGCGGCCGCAACGGGTTCGATAAATCTCGGACAGGGCTTTCCCGATGAAGACGGCCCCGCCGAAGTGCTCGAGGCCGCGCGCCAGGCAATCAGCGACGGATTCAACCAGTACCCGCCCGGCACCGGCATGCCCGTGCTGCGCGAGGCAATCGCGACCCACCAGCAGCGCTTCTACGGGCTCGAGATCGACGCCGACCGCGAGGTTCTAGTCACGGCCGGCGCGACCGAGGCCCTCGCCGCAACGATTCTTGCCCTCACCGAGTCTGACGATGAGGTCGTTACCTTCGAGCCGTTCTACGACTCGTACGCCGCGATCATTGGGCTGAGCGGCGCGCGGCACGTCACGGTTCCGCTGCGGGCTCCCGACTTTCAACCCGACGAAGCCGACCTGCGCGCGACGATCACCGACAAAACGCGGCTCATTCTCATCAACAGCCCGCACAACCCCACGGGTACCGTTCTCGGCATCGAGACCCTGCGCCTCATCGTTGAACTCGCCACAACGCACAACGCGCTCATCGTGACCGACGAGGTCTACGAGCACCTCATCTTTGACGGTGCCCACACCCCGATTGCGACGATGGATGGCGCGCGCGAACGCACGATCACGATTTCGAGTGGCGGCAAAACCTTCAACACGACCGGGTGGAAGATCGGCTGGCTCACCGGCCCCGCCGAGATCGTACAGTCGATCGTCGCGGTCAAACAATTTCTGACCTACGTCAACGGGGCACCGTTTCAGCCGGCGATCGCCGTCGGGCTCGGGCTGCCCGACAGTTTCTTCGACGGCATCGCCGCGACGCTCAAAGCGAAGCGCGACATCCTGTCTGACGGTCTGCAGAAGGCCGGATTTACGATATCGACTCCGCAAGCCGGGTACTTCGTTGTGGCGGATGCCGCGCCGCTCGGTTTCGACGATGCGTCGGCTCTCGCGCGCAAGCTGCCGGAGCTCGCGGGCGTCGTCGGCATTCCGGTGACCGCCTTTGTGCGACCGCAGAACCGCGGCGGCTATTCGAGTCTTCTGCGCTTCGCATTCTGCAAGCGCCGGTCGGTGCTCGAAGAGGCGTCAGAGCGTCTCGCGGGTCTCAGCTCGCAGTAGAACTAGCCTTCGCGCCGGCGAGGGGCAGTCGGACGATAAACGACGTGCCGACGCCGACAATGCTCGCGACATCCAATTCGCCTTCGTGAGCGACGATGATCGCCTTGGTGATCGTGAGCCCGAGCCCAACACCGGGAACCGCAGCGCGTGTGGCCGTCGACGCGCGGAAGAACCGCGCGAAGAGCTTGTCGAGTTCGTCTTCTGGAATTCCCATTCCCGTGTCGGTCACCGTGATCTCGGCCTTGCCATCGAGCTCGCCGACGATGACCGCGACGCTCCCGCCCCGCGGGGTGAACTTGATCGCGTTCGAGATGAGGTTGTCGACGGCCTGCCCGAGACGCACAGCGTCACCGTGAATCAGCATCGCCTCTTCACACATGTCGGCAGAGAGGCTGACGCCCGCGGCATCCGCGACGGGCTTCGCCGACTCGAGCGACGCGCGAACAATGGGCGCGACGTCGATGTCTGAGGCGACGAGCGAGAACGAGCTCGAGCCGACCTGCGCCGTGAAGAGAAGGTCGCCGACGAGCCGCAGTAGGCGGTGCGCGTTGCGCTCGGCCACACCGAGGTACTGCACCTGCTCGTACGAGAGCGGGCTCTCTTCGTCGTCGCGCATCAGTTCGAGGTAGCCGAGAATCGAGCTCAGCGGGGTGCGCAGCTCGTGCGAGATGAGTCCGACGAACTCGTCTTTCAGTCGTGACACCTCGAGCGCCTGGGTGACGTCGGTCGCGACGAACAGGTAACCGCCGGTCTTGCCGTTCTGGTCTGTGCGCCGCGTCACGGCGATCTCGACGGTGAGGGAGCTTCCGTCATCGCGCAGGTAGGTCCACTGGCGCACCTCGGGCACACCGAGTCGCGCGGACTCAACGAGCGCCGAGAAACCCGGGTTGAGCACCGTTTCGCCGGGCGGGTAGTTGAGCTCTTTCGACCGCTCGTTGAGTTCGTCAGCCAAGTGGAACTCGTGAACGTAGCGCTTGCCCTGGGTCTCGAGCGGGCCGAGGCCGAACATACGTTCTGCACCAGGGTTCCACACGTCGATGAGGCCCGTGACATCGGAGCCGATGACCGATTGCTCGGTCACGGCGTCGAGAACGCTGCGAGTGAGCTGGTCGGCGTCACGCAGTCGTTGCTCGTTTTCACGAAGACGCTCTGTGTAGTCGACGGCGCCCTTGAGCATGACATCGCGCTCTTCTGCGAGGGCTCGAACCTTACTTACCTGCAATCGACTCTGCCGCGACATCTCATTGATGATCGCCGCCGCAATCGCGAAGATGATGGGGCTGATTATGCCGCGCAACCAGTCGGCCGGCTCGGTGAAGTGTGAGACGCCGAGAATAAAGGGCATCATCAGTGCGACCGATGTGCCGGCCGCGGCGATCACAATGTACTGGCGGCCTTTTTGAGAGGCGATCCAGACGACAGGCAAGATGATGAGGCTCGCAAAGAGTGACGAGACCCCACCCGTGCCCGTGCGCAGCGCACCAATCGCAAGCAGGTCGATGCACGGCACAATGATCGCGAGATGGCGCAGGTTGGGCACCCATGTGAAGAGAAATCCAAGGCCCGTCGACAGGGCAACCGCCCAGATCGCGGCGTACACCGCCGAAAGTGACGTGACCTGCACACCCGGAACGCTGATCGTGACGATTATTGCCGCGATGAACGCGAGAGTCGTGGGCGTGTGTTTGAGCGTGGGCGATGGATCATCGACCCTCAGCAGGTTCCACGCGCGTTCGATGAGCGTCACGCCATGATCTCCTGCAACTGTGTGGCGAGATCCCGTGGGCTAAAGGGCTTCGTGAGGTAATGGTCGGCTCCGGCATCCACCCCCGCCTGAATCGCCGACTCGCCAACGCCCGCCGACAGCAACGCGATGCGCGTGCCAGCAAACGACTCGTCTGCACGAATGAGTGTTGCGACCTCGAGTCCCGTCATGCCGGGCATTGAGACGTCGAGCACAACAAGATCGGGGTGGGCTTCGCTCACGGCGCTCCAGGCGCTCGGGCCATCGGCCGCCTGCCCGACGAGATCAAAGCCGGCCTTGCGCACGGCGATCGCGACGAGACCGCGAATATCGGGGTCGTCGTCGGCGATTACAACGCGAAGAGTGGATGTCACGGCTGAACCCACCCGGGAACACAATCGCGCAGCACCTGACGAACAGCTTCGCCCGTGACGGGTTTCGGCAAAATAGCGTCGGCAGTCGGGTAGTCGGTTGCGTCAAGCACCGAGGTGATCGCGATGGCGACGGTCGGCAGGTCGGCGCGCAGGCGAGCTGTGAGCTCCCAGCCGTCGATACCCGGAAGCACGAGGTCGACGACCGCGAGGTGCGGCGCTGTCTCGCGGTACGACTCGATTGCCTCTTCGGCTGTGGACGCGGTTGCGACGATGCAGCCCGCTCGCTCGAAGTAACGACGGAGAAGAAGTCGCTGGTCTTCACTGTCATCGACGACGAGAACTGTCACCGGGCGGGTCTGGGTAGCAGCGGCGGTCATGCCGAAACCTCCGTAAGGTCGCGAACCACTTCCAGGGGTTCACAATCGATGCCACGAGAAAAACGCGACCAGTAGCGAGCCGACGCGCGCGCTGTGTCGGGGTCAAGGTAGCGCGCTCGCTCGCCGTTGACGGCGAAGCACGCGATCATTTCGAGCTTGTGCTCGAGGTAGCCCTCGACCGAGACGAAGCGGTTGGGTCTGAAATCCACCGACGATGTGGAGCTCTGGTAGCACGCGATTGTGCTGACGCCTGGGGCAGCCATGATCGTCGCCTCGTTGACGATGCGGTGATCCTGGTTGCGATCGTTCGGGCTGTGCACGTAGATGACAGTCGGGTTGATCTGGTCGACGACGCGACGGATGACCTCGGCCGAGTGCTCGAGGCTCATGTGACCGGCCGCCTCGTCTTCGAGAATGAGGTGCGCGCCGATGCGGTTGGCCGACGCTGAGCTCTCGTTCCACGCCACGCGGATGCCACCGTCGCGCTCACCGCGCGAGAGAGTCAGAACAGTGACGTCATCGCCCTTGTCGGAGTGCGCGGCGAGAATGCCACCGACACCAATCTCGACGTCGTCGGGGTGCGCGCCAATAGCGAGCACAACCTTGCGCACGTGTACCGGCTCGGGCTCGAGGCGGTACTCCTCGGCGAGACGCTTGACGTGAGAGATGAGGTCGGCCGAGTTGACCGGCTTCACAAAGAACTCGCTTGCCTTGTTGCGCAGGGCGGCGACCGCGTAGTCGACAGAAGCGTGGGCCGTCATCACGATGACGGGAAGGCCGGGCTTTGACTCGTGGATCTGAGCGATGAGATCGAGCCCCGAAATACCGGGCATCTCAATGTCAGTCACAACAACATCGGGGCTAAAACCAGCTAGCGCGGCATCCAAACCGCTGGTTTCTAACATCGCTATGACAATGCACGACAAGCGCTTTTCAAGCACTGTCTTTGTGTAGTTTGCGACGTCCGGATCATCGTCGATGACGATGACGCGATATGGATCGACCATGTTTCCCCTGTTTTACGCTGTCGCCTTCACTGTACAGCCAACGCCGCAGTGAGTCGTTTCACGATGTTCGTTAATGACCGGGGGTAATCCGTCGCAGAGAGAGCGCCGGATTGGTTGAGCGGGCGCTCGCAACCCGGGCGGGACTCACCCAAGCGACCGCGACATCCGTCGACTCCCCTATCGTGGCGATCTCGACGCCCATCGGGTCCACGATCATGCTGTTGCCCGCACCGATGGGCGGCGCCTGGTCGGCTGCCGCGATGTAGATGATGTTCTCGATCGCGCGCGCCGTGACGAGGGTGCGCCAGTGCTGCTCTTTGAGCGGGCCGCGCACCCACTCCGCGGGCACCGCGACAAGGTCGGCGCCCGCGTCGGCGACACGTCGCATCGACTCGGGAAACCGAATGTCGTAACAGGTCTGCAGCCCTACGGTGAGGCCGCCCCACGCAAAGGTCTGGGGCGCGTCAAGCGGGCCGGCGACAACCCAGTCAGACTCGCGCTGCCCGAATGCGTCGTACAGGTGGATCTTGCGATAGATCGCCACTCGCTGACCACGGTCGAATGCCACGAGAGTGTTCGAGAGGCGATCAGGGTCGTCGGTCTTCTCAAGGACGCCGGCAATCAGATGGATGTCGAGACGCGCGCTCAGCGCGGCAAGGCCGGTCACAAACTCGCCGTCGAGCGGTTGCGCGGCCTCAACCCAGTCGCGCCCCATCGTTGGCGTGAAGTACGACGAGTACTCGGGAAAGACGACGAGGCTCGCGCCGCGCTCGACAGCGGTCTCGGCGAGGCGGGTGATCGTCGCGAGATTTTCTGCGCTGTCACTGCCCGGAGCGAACTGGGCGACGGCGATCGCGGAATCTGGCATGGGTCAAGGCTAGCGGGCGCGACTAGTGCGCATACCTGCGCGCGAGCGCGGTTGCGAGAAACGGTGCAGTAACACTCGCCGCGTTGTCAGCGACCTCTTCGGGCGTACCCTCGGCGACCACCTGCCCGCCCGCATCGCCCGCGCCGGGTCCGAGATCGATTACCCAGTCGACCTCGGCGACAACGCGCATGTCGTGTTCGACGACGATGACCGTGTTGCCGCCGTCTACGAGACGTTGGAGATGCCCCATGAGTCGATCGGCATCGGCGGGGTGTAGCCCCGAGGTTGGCTCGTCGAGCAGGTAGAGAGTGTCGCCCCGCTGGGCGCGACGCAGCTCAGATGCAAGCTTCACGCGTTGCGCCTCACCACCAGACAACTCCGTTGCCGACTGGCCGAGCGAGATATAGCCGAGTCCGACGTCGAGGAGGGCGTCGAGGTGCTGCACAACCTCGGAGTCGTCTTCGAAGAAATTACGTGCGCTGCTCACACTCATCGCGAGAACGTCGGAGACGGTTTTGCCGCCCAGCGTAATCTCCAGCGTTTCTCCGTTGTATCGCGTGCCCGCACACGCCGCGCATGGAGCGTGAACCGTGGGCAAGAACAGAAGCTCGACCTCGATCATGCCCTCGCCCTTGCACACCGGGCACCGGCCACTAGGGAGATTAAAAGAGAATCGGCTGGCGCTGTAGTGCCGACGTCGGGCCTCCGGGGTCGCGGCGAATCGGTTGCGAATGTAATCGAATACGCCCGTATACGTGGCGACGTTTGACCGGGGTGTTCGTCCGATCGGTTTCTGCGTCACCTGTACAACACGACGCACTCGATCGGCTGGGCCCGTTGCGCGACCGGTTGTTGTGGTCGGCACCCCAGAGACGAGCGGATCGTCTGACGCAGACTCCGTCTGCCGCTCTGACTCATCGGTGAGGCTGGAAAGATCCGCCCTGAGGAGGTCGGGGATTCCGTGATTGATGAGAGTGGACTTACCGGATCCGGACACACCCGTGATCGCGGTAAAAGCTCCGAGGGGAAAACTCACCGAGACGTCGGAAAGGTTGTTGCGCCTCACGTCACGAAGAGTGAGCTGGGCGTCTCCGCTACGACGCTCGCGCAGAGGAGCCGCGACAGAGTCGGGATCGTCGAACAGGTACCGACGAGTCACAGATTTTTCTGCGTTTCGTAAACCATCGACGGTGCCCGAGTACACGACAGTGCCCCCATCCGACCCCGCACCGGGACCGATATCGACAATCCAGTCGGCCTCTCGGATGACATCGAGCGAGTGTTCGACGTAGAAGACTGTGTTGCCCGAGTCCCTCAAATTTTTGAGGATACGAAGAAGCGCTTCGGTGTCGGCGGGGTGCAGACCGGCAGACGGCTCATCGAGAACGAAGACAACACCAAAGAGCTTCGAGAGAACCTGTGTCGCCAATCGCATGCGTTGGAGTTCTCCAGACGACAGGGTCGACGTCGTGCGGTCGAGACTCAGGTATCCGAGCCCCAGGTCGGTGATCGGCGCCAAGCGGTCGAGAAGCTCGGTTGCGAGTCGCTCGGCCGCCAGACGTTTCTCCGGGGGCAGCGTCGACACGTTCCACCCAGGCAGCAGAACTCGTTTCATAAGACGCGCGACCTCGTCAAGCGGCATCGACGAGATCTCAGTGATGTCGGCGCCTTCGAAGGTGACCGCAAGGGCATCCGGCTTGAGTTTCTTACCGTCGCACTCGGGGCACTGCACACTCACCATAAAAGTGGCAGCTTTCTCCCGCATTCGCGCACTCTTTGAGTTGGCGAACGTATCGAGCACGTAGCGTTTCACGCCCAGAAATGTGCTCATGTACGACGCCTCGTCGCCGGCGGCCACCGCCGCGCGCACCTCGCTCGGAGACAGATCTCTGAAGATCGGTACCTGCGGCGACTCCTGGGTGTACAGCACCCAGTGCCGCTTGTCTGCGGCAAGCTCGCGCCACGGCACGTCAACGTCATATCCGAGAGAGATCAGACTGTCTTGTAGCTGCTTTCCATGCCACGCGGTGGGCCACGCTGCGAGTGCTCGATCGCGAATCGACAGCGAGTCGTCGGGAACCATCAATTCTTCGGGAACGTCATAGACGCGGCCAAGACCGTGGCACGCGGGACATGCGCCCTGCACGGTGTTCGCGGAGAAATCTTCTGCAAAGAGCATGGGCGCGTCGGCTGGGTAGGTTCCGACCCGGGAGAACAGCATTCGAACAACGTTGGCAACAGTTGTCGCGCTTCCGACCGTCGATCGAGCCGAGCCGCTGGTGCGACGCTGGGGAAGCGCGACAGCGGGCGGGAGGCCATCAATGGAATCCACATCGGGCACGCCAACCTGATCGATGAGTCGCCGCGCGTACGGTGCAACGGATTCGAAGAATCGACGCTGCGCTTCGGCATAGATCGTGCCGAACGCGAGCGAGCTCTTGCCCGATCCCGACACACCCGTAAAGGCAACGAGTGAGTCTCGAGGAATGTCGACGTCAATGGAGTGCAGATTGTGCTCGCGAGCTCCCCGCACGCGCACGCCAGCGGTTCGTGGCTCCACAGTTCCTTGTGGCTCCGCAGTGGTTCGTGGCTCCGCAGTGGAGCCCCCGTTTACATCCATGCCACGCATCTCCTCGTGGGCCTCAGTTCGCGAGTGCCCGGCTGTTCGACTAGCGCGGAAAAATGCGGCAGGCGTTTGGCAATCCTGCCATTCAGGGGTGAGCGACGGCCGAAATGCCTGCCGGGTTCGATGGACTCCCACGCTGCGCTCAGGCAAAGCAAAAGGCCCGGAATTCTGTGTTCGAAAACACCGTGATTCCGGGCCTTTTGTTCTTGCTTTTGTTGCGGGGACAGGATTTGAACCTGCGACCTCTGGGTTATGAGCCCAGCGAGCTACCGAACTGCTCCACCCCGCGGCACAAGGGTTAACACTAGCACGGGTTTTGAGAGGGCGTTACCGTAGGGGTGAAATCTCGGCTTCGCTCGATCTGGTTTCGACAAGCTCAACCACCGGCATTGCGCGTTGCCACGAGGCTCATTGAGAGCGGCAACCACTTCTTGTCGGGCCACGCGAACATACGATCAGGGGTCGGCTCGAGAGCCGCAAACATTCGCCACGGCACCTCGTAGTGCTCGTGCAAGTAGTCAAGGTGAAGACCAGCGTCGAGCAGCGCGCCAACGGTGTCGCTGAGTGGATGCATCCATTCGAATGTTTTTGTGTTGTGTGTTGCTACGCCATCGGCCGCGTACGTCTCGCCACTCTCGACAACGTCGGCAACCCCGTCGGTGTCGTACGGGTAGGTCATCTCGAGAGTTCCAGAGGCATCGTCGAAGACGAACGCCGCAGGATGACCATCGGCGAAGTAGAGGCGCCCACCCGGCTTGAGGTACCAGGCGATGAGCTTCGCCCACTCCTTCACATCGGGCAGCCAGCCGATCGTTCCCCAGGTTGTGTAGACAACGTCAAAGCTCTCGGGCTCCGGCAGGATGTGTTTGAGCTCGTAGACGTTGGTTTCGATAAAGCGAGATTGACCAGCGAGACCGACCTCCGCCGCGAGTGCTCGGGCCCGCTGCACCGCCGGCTTTGAGAAGTCGACACCGACGACGGTTGCACCGCGTTGCGCGAGCACAAGGCTGTCGGCACCAAAGTGACACTGCAGGTGCAGCACACGCAGGCCCTCGAGCCCGTCAGGAAACAGCGCAGCGAGCTCGCGCTCCTCAATCGGGTAGAGCGAGCCGTGACCGGCACGCAGAGCGCTCTGATCGTAGAACTCGCTCGCCACGTGCAGTGGGACTCGTTCGTCCCACTGCGCGCGGTTTGCATCAAGCCATTCCCCTGAGGTGAGGTCGACCATTCGACTAGTTTCCGCTCGCCGCCAGCGCTCGCGTAAGGGCCTCGGTGAGGTCCTTGTCTGCCTCGGCCGCTGCAACGAGGTCGTTGGCAGCGTACGCCGCCGTGCGAGCCGCGAGAGCCGTCTTGGCGTCGGCGAGAGCAGCAGTCAACGCGGCGCTCGGGGTGCCGGTTCCGGTGCCGGGATCTTCTTCATCGTCGCCGCCGTTCGTGGGATCCGGATCGGGCTCGACCGGGGTCTCGCCGTCACCGGCACTCGCACCGGAGTCACCATCGAAGAGCTTGTCGAGCGCGAGGTCGAGCGTGTCTTCGAACGCAATCTTGTCGCCGAAGCCGACGAGAACCTTACGCAGCAGCGGGTAGCTTGTGCCACCCGTCGCTTGCACGTAGACAGGCTGCACGTAGAGCAGACCGCCACCGACGGGAAGCGTCAGGAGGTTTCCGAGAAGAACGTCGGTGTCTCCCTGCTTGATGATCGCGAGCTGGTTGGCGACGATCGTGTCAGAACTGAAGTTGTTCTGAACCTGACCGGGGCCGGGCACCGTATCGCCGCTCGGAAGGGTCAGGAGCGTGAGTTTTCCGTAGTCCTCCCCCGCGTCTGCATTCACCGCAAGATAACCGGTCAGGTTATTGCTCGTGGATGTCGCGCTCGAACGAGGGATATAGCTCGAGTACAGCGTGAACGCTGGTTCATCTGCTCCCGGAAGCTGCATCGTCAGGTAGTACGGCGGCTGCAGGGTTTCGGGCGAGGTCGGATCCTGCGGTGTTACCCACTGGTCGGTTCCCGAGTAGAAGGTGTTCGTGTCGGTCACGTGGTACGCGCCGAGGATCGAACGCTGCATCTTGAACAGGTCGGCGGGGTACCGCACGTGGCTCAACAGGTCGGCGCTCATGTCGTCGGCCGACTTGAGGGTCGACGGGAAGATCTTCTGCCAGGTCTCGAGCAGCGGGTCTTCGTCATCCCACGCGTACAGGGTGACTTCACCGTCGTACGCGTTGACTGTTGCCTTCACCGAGTTACGGATGTAGTTGAGGCTGTCGGTCGGGTACAACTGCGCCTGCGTGTTGGTGTCGGCGATTGTCGTGCTCAACTGCTGAACCGTCGAGTACGGGTAGTTCGCCGTCGTTGTGTAGGCATCGACGATCCAGAGTAGGTCGCCGTCGACGATCGCGGGGTACGGGTCGCTGTCTACCGTGAGGTAGGGAGCAGCCTTCTTGACGCGGTCGAGCGGGTCGCGCTCGTAGAGAATCTGCGACGAGTCGGTGACCGCGCCGGAGAGGAAGATATCTTGCGACTGGAACTTGATTGCGTAAACGAGCTTCGCGAGGATGCTGTCGAGCTTTGGCCCGCCGTTGCCGTCGAATGTCGTTACGCGATTCGATGACGAGTCTTCTTCGTCGGCCGACGCCGGGTAGTCGAGCTCGATCGGGTCGGCGCCCTCCGGGGCTCCCACGATTGAGTAGGCCGGCGAGCTCTCGCCGAAGTAGACGCGCGGTTCGAACTCCGGAAGGTCACCAACCGTCGGGATCTCCGACTCGAGGAAGACCGGCTGTCCGTCGGTCGTGCGCTGGTTTCCGTAGGCCGCGACAACACCAAAACCGTGGGTGTAGACGACAGCGTCGTTGTACCAGCTGCGGTTGTCTCCGAGGCCGTCCTGGTTGAGCTCACGAACGGCGATAACCGTGTCTTGGGTCTTGCCGTCGATCTCGTAGCGGTCAACGTCGAGGTTCGGCGCGAACTGGTAGAACTGGCGAATTCGCTGGAGCTGAGCGAACGAGTCTGAGACGAGCGCGGGGTCGATGATGCGAATGTTCGCCGTCGTCTCTGCGTCTTCGCGCAGAGCGCCGGCCTCGGCATCGGTGGCCGCGTCGTACGGGGTCTCGGCAACATCCGCGACACCGTAGGCGTCACGCGTCGCCGCGATGCTCCTGTCGATGTATTCGGCCTCGAGCGTACGAGCGTTCGGGTTGACCTGGAAGGTCTGAACGACCCACGGCACAAGCGAGCCGATAACGAGGGTGCTGACAACCAGAAGAGCCGTACCGATGACGGGAAGGCGCCAGCGGCCGATGACCGCGGTGACGATAAAGAGGATCGCGACAAATGCCGCGATGCCCGCGAGGATCGCCTTGCCGGGGATCGTCGCGTTTGCCTCTGTGTAGCTCGCACCGGTGGCGACGAAGCCGTCGCCTGTCGCGGTGAGGGTCGTGTACTGGTCGAGCCAGATGCTCACGCCCTGCAGAAGCAGGTAGAGCGACGCGGTGATGGCGAGCTGCACGCGAGCGGAGCGCGAGATGCGCACCTCGCGGCCGGCGACGCGGATCGCGCCGTAGAGGTAGGTGGTTGCCAGAGCCGCGAGGCCGGCGATGAGCACAACGGCAGACGCGAAGGCGACAACACCGCGGTAGAACGGCAACTCGAAGACGAAGAACGAGACGTCGAGACCGAACTGCGGGTCGACCTCACCGAAGGTCGTGCGGTTGAGGTACTGCAGAACGGCTGGCCAGCGCGTCGAAGCCGAGACACCGGCGAAGACGCCGAGCACCACGGGGATTCCGATCATCGCGAGGCGACGCAGCGGCTCGATGACCTGCTGGTAGCGGTCGAGCTGCGAGTTGAGTTTTGCGTACGTGGGCCGGGCGCGGAAGGCGACCTCGATGCTCACGTAAACGGGGATCGCCATTCCGAAGAATCCGACGAGGAACATCACTGCAATGGATGTCCACTGGGTAGTAAGAACCGAGAGGTAGCCGAGCTGGTCGAACCAGAGCACATCGGTGTAGAGGCCCGCGAATATGAAGAAGATCACAATGAACACGGCGAGGATCGCTGCGGTAATTGTGAGGGCTGCCCTCGTGCGGTTGGCTGGCGGCGTTGCTGTCGACGTCACGTGACTGCTCCTGTGTCTAGTTTGCGGTCAGGGTCATCTTAAGGGACGACTGCCGGAGTAAATGCTGAATGCTCACGCTGCTGGGCAGGTGGCAATGCCCTCGAGGTCACCCGATGCGATCGCATCGAGGGCCGTGAGCGAATCGTCGAGTGTTGCAACCGAGAGAACAGTCAGACCGTCGGGGATATGCCCGGTCACCTCGTCGCAGTTGCTCGCCGGAGCGAGAAAGTATTCGGCGCCCGCGTCGAGTGCGCCATACATCTTCTGGCGAATCCCGCCGATCGCACCGATCTCGCCCTCACCGGTGATGGTTCCGGTGCCGGCGACATTTTCGCCGCCGTTGAGTTCACCCTCGGTGAGCTTGTCGATGATGCCGAGCGCGAACATCTGGCCAGCGCTCGGGCCGCCAACGTTCTCGAGCTGAATTGTCACGTCGAACGGAAACTCGTATTCGCTGCTGAGGAACACCCCAACAACCGGTGCCTTCGGTTCTTCGTCGCTCAGCACGGGCGTGATCTCGAGTTCCATCGTCTTGCCGTCGCGCTTGATAACAAACGACGCGGGCTTGTCGATGCCGTTCTCCTCGAGCGCTGCGCGCATCTGGCTCACGTAACGAAACTTCTCGCCATTGACGCTGACGATCTCGTCGCCCTTCTCGAGAACCCCGACGGCGGGGCTGTTCTCAAAGAAGTCCTCGACGATGAGTGTGCTTGTGAAGTCGTAGTCGAGCTCGGCGAGCGCCGCGGCGATGGCCTCCTGTTGTGAGACCTCCATCTGGATGCGGCTCTGTTCAGACGACTCTTCGACGGTCTCTCCGACCGGGTACACGGAGTCAACGGGAACAACAGCCTTGCTCGGGTCGAGCCATGCTGTTGCGGTTTCGAACCAGGTCAGCGGTCGCTCGCGGTTGCCGTAGATCGACACGGTGAGCATGTCGAGTGTGCCCGTTGTCGGGAACGTCTCCTCGATAGGAATGTCGATGAGAGGCACCTCTTCATCGTCAATCGTGACAGTGCCGAGGGTGTCGAAGACCGGCCCCGGCTCCTGAACAACATAGGGCGATCGCACGAACGAGACGGCGATGATCGCCACGAGTGCGATGGCGAGCAGAATCCAACCAACGCGTGCTGCAACCGGGCTGCGGCGGGGGTGATCGGGTTGTGTGTCGGTGAAGAGTGACACTTGTTCCTTTGGCGACGTGTGCGGTGAACGAGGGTGTTCGCCACGGGCGCACAGCCAAGGTCTCCAGCTTAGGTGAATTCCCGGCAATGCCACCGGTGCAG
>Ga0247805_1000875_pt1 | contig 15078 bp, 10 predicted proteins | sample UWRJL044104R1_FD_180930 | JGI IMG/M metagenome (GOLD analysis project Ga0247805, IMG submission 180930) | Plant litter microbial communities from Arlington Agricultural Research Station in Wisconsin, United States - UWRJ-L044-104R-1 | ecosystem: Environmental > Terrestrial > Plant litter >... | reverse complement strand
ATCAGCAATACAAGTGTTTGATATTCATTACAATTGTCTGATAATTTACTCAATTGGAATTAATTGCACTTATTTGTTTACCAGAAAGCCGAAAGACATCCTGTTCAGCGTAGCTCGAGCTAGCGTTAAAAAGGGGCAATCTAGTTAATAGCGTGCCCCTTTTAACATCAACATTTGCTTATTTACTTAGGGTACTATTGTGCGGCATCTGCATATGAAGAGGCTATTCTGATTTTTTTTACGAAATGTGTTGCCTGAGCTTCGTCACCGCCGTAAATTCCCCATTTAGGATCGCAATCGGCTACATCAAGCGTACGACAGTAAAGGCGTTGATTGCCATTTGAAAAGGTTTGTTTAACCCCATTGTACCAAAATTCGATGTATCCAGCTGCTGGATTCCTGGACACCTTCATCCGGATGACAAATTTAAGCCAGGTATTTACGGAAATTGCGGTTGACCAGGGCACGGTAGCTATATGGCTGTCGTCAAAATGCTGCAATTCCAGCATTCCGGCTTTGGTTCTGAGCATAATGGGGTGGTTCTGTAGTGCGCCTTCCGTTGGATAGGATTTCCATTGAAATATGGCTTCCGTTTTTAAGTCTGTTGGCATATAAATTTTACTCGTCCAGCCGATGTAAATTTCGTCACCGTCCTGTGCCTGGTAGTTTTTTGCACCACGACCTTCCGTTCGGTGACTACCGTTTGGTTTTAAAAATTTCCAGGTTAAGGTACCGGTTTCGTCATTTACGGTAGTGACAGTTCCGGTACCTTCAATGTTGATGTTTTTCCATACGTTCGCAGAACCATTCGTTGCATCGCCGTTAAAAAGAACCGACATAATCTGTACTTGTCCGGATGTAGTTTGCGTTTGCGCGGATTTGTTGAGTTCGGTTAATGCAGAATCTGCTTCCTTTTCTTTCTTGCAACTGGTAGATGCCAGGGTGATACCCAGCATGGCCAGGCTTACTAATTCAATTTTCTTCATACATTTTATTTTTGGTTAACACACACTAATTTATCGAGATGTGCCACTGGATTTCTCTCTATTATTAGCCAATCAATCAAGAATGTCAGCCCTTTACGTGTGTCCCGATTTGCCAATGTGGATGACAGTTCGGCTAAATAAATTAAACAATGATGAGTTTATTTTATCTTAATTGCAGCAACCAAAGTAGGTCGTAAATAAACGTATGAAGATTATTTTAGCGAATCGTGCATCAAAAAAGTGATGTTTGCAGGAAGGGCTTCTGTGTTGAAGTCTGGTGGTTAAATACGTAAAGATTTGCGGCCAATAAATTAAGCATTTCCGGCTAGTTTATATGGTCTGGGGTTACGCCTGGCTGGTAAATGATGGTCACTTTACTGTGCCAATATAGTTGATAGCTTTGCTAATCTAAGCAAATAAAAAGCGGAAACTTATTTGTCAATTGCATAAACCAATAAATTAAAAAAACCAGCAAAATGTGAACAAGGAATAATTGACAGTTCTCCAACTGTAATCTTATATCAGATATAGGATAAAATGAATTAACAGCAATCTTTTTTAAGAAACCAAATAATAAACGATATGAATAAAAATTGTACTAAACAAACTTCATTTAGTATGAACACATTCTGGCTGAAGAGTGGACGGTTAAAAGCATTGATGCTATTGGTCCTGCTACAGATGCTTGGAAGTGTTTTATACGCCCAAACCATCAAGGTTACTGGAGCAGTAACCGATAAGCAGGGTGGGCCACTTCCGGGAGTAAGTGTAAAATTAAAAGGCACAACCATTGGTGTACAAACTTCCTCGGATGGAAAGTACTCGATTTCTTTGCCGGATACAGATCCTTCCGCGATATTGGTGTTTTCCTATATCGGATTTGTTGTGAAAGAGGAAGCTATCGGAAAAAAGAAAAAAATAGATGTTACACTTGTGGAGTCTTTATCTGATTTAGATGAGGTAATTGTTGTAGGATATGGAACACAAAAGAAAAGAGATGTTACCGGCGCAATTAGTTCAATAACGGCTAAAGCTATTGAAGAAAAGCAACCGATATCAATTTTTGATGCTATACAGGGAGCTTCTCCTGGTGTACGGGTAATGAGTGGATCAGGTGCTCCTGGTGATGAAAGTGACATCACCATTCGTGGTATGTCGACCTTATCAGATAATGGAGTTAAACCTTTATATGTAGTCGATGGTGTTCCCATGAAAAATATCATGTCAATTAATCCTAAAGATGTACTATCGATAGAAATCCTTAAAGATGCAGCCTCGTCTGCTATTTATGGTTCACGTTCGGCAAATGGTGTAATCCTAATTACAACGAAGCAGGGAGAGGATGGTAAGCCAAGGATCAATGTCGGCTATTTAAGAAGTTATAGTAATTTATCACGTCATATCCCGCAATCAAACCGTTTGCAAAGACAGATGTTTGACCAAAGGACAAAAATTAGTCTTGATCCTCATCCGGATGATTCTACTGCATACAATAAAAATGCAGACAATGATTATCAGTCATTGATCACTCAAACAGCCATACGTAACCAATATGACATCTCGATGAGTGGCGGGTCGTCAAAGTTAAATTACTTTAATAGCTTGCAGTATCTGGATGAACAGGGAATTATACTGGCCAGTTTCAATAAACGCGCTACAATGCGTACAAATGTAAAATATGCTCCTTCTAAAAAAGTAAGTTTATCCACACAGCTAAGTTTCAGTTATCAAAATAGGAACAACGTAAACGAGGGCAAAGTGATACAGCAGGCGCTTCAACGCGGTCCGCAGCAGACTTTATATTTGCCAAGTGGTGAATTAATTTATGATAATGGTGGTAGAAAGAATCCAATTGCAGAAGCTTATTTAAGAGAAAATCTGACAGCAACTTATAGAGCTGTTATTTTTCAGGGGATTGATTATTCCTTTACAAAGGACTTAAAGTTTCATGCTGACGCTTCTGCTGATGTGCAGCTTTTAAGACATACAACTTTCAATTCCAAATTGCTGGAGACAGGCGCTGCAGCTGCCAGTTCGGGTAGCGATGAGACTAGACTACCTATAAGAACGCAAGGTAATGCTGTGTTAAGCTATAAAAAAACAATTGCAAATGATCATAATATAACTGCATTGTTGGGTACAAATTTTGAAAAAAACACGCTAGAGGAGATAAACATTGCTGGGAGGAAATTTGTAAGCGAGAATGTCCACACATTAAATGCTGCTGGAGAACTGACATTAAGTGACATCTACTCAAGAGAAGGCGGATCTGCTTTATCCGGCTTTTTTACCAGGGTTGGTTATGACTATAAGGGCCGCTACCTGTTGAATGCTACACTAAGAAAAGATGGCTCTTCTGTATTTGGATCAGAGAATCAATGGGGTTATTTCCCCGCTGCTTCTGTAGGTTGGAGATTTAGTGATGAAAAATTCATGGGCTGGTCTAAAAAGGTTCTAACAGACGCTAAGATTAGAGGAAGCTGGGGTATTACAGGTAACCAGGAAATCGGTGATTTTGATGCCGTGCAACAATTTATTTTCGGAAACTATTATTACAATGGCGTAAGCGGTGTACGTACCGATACAAGATTGGGTAACAGCAGCCTGAAATGGGAAGAAACAACACAATCAAATGTTGGATTAGATTTGACATTTTTTGACGGAAAAATAAGCTTTGTGGGTGATTATTATGAGAAAAAGACTAAGGATCTTTTATATGATGCACCACTTCCTTTAGAATCTGGATTTCCTAATAAAGCCAGGATCAATGCTGGCTCACTTCAAAATAAAGGGATTGAATTAATGGTAACTGGCTACCCGATACAAACTAAAGATTTTACCTGGCAGACATCGATCAACTGGTCAAGGATAAGAAATAAAATACTGACGCTTCCGGGTGGTGATTATGTAGATGACAATTGGATTGTATCTGAAGGAAGAGAGGCCGGAAACTTTTTTGGTTACAAATTCTTAGGCATTTATCAGTATGATCAATCTAATGCTTATACAGATGATTACAAAACAAGGCTGATTCCTCAGTTTCAAAAAGATCAGTTGGGAAATGTAATCATCGGAAAAAATATGCAACCAATTTTAACTGGATATACTTATCCTGATGGAACAGCTTATAGCGGAATACCAAAACAATTGACCACGAATGGTAATATCTCGAAAGGTGGAGATGTAATCTGGGCAAATCAGCCTGACGCTAATGGTAATTTAAATGGCAATATAGGGAACGAAGATAAAATTGTTACGGGATATGGTCAACCAAGATGGAGTCTGGGCTGGAGTAATAATTTTACTTATAAAAACTTCTCTCTTGCCATTTCTCTTTACGGGAATTTTGGAAATAGCATTTATAATGAGAATAGAAGGAATACCGCATCTTTCTCCAATAGTAATACAACACCAGAGCCGTATTATATCCTAAACATGTATAAATACCCAGGGCAAATCACGGATTCATACATTGGTGGTGATAAAGCTGCGGATAACATTCGTAGAACAAATGATTATTATTTAGAAGATGGATCGTTTATTCGTTTGCAAAATGTTCGTCTGGGTTATCAGTTACCTAGAAAGATAATGGACAGACTTCATTTCGCAAGTTTCAATGTATACGTTTATGGAAATAACTTGCTGACCTGGACGAAATATACTGGCTTCGATCCAGAGGTAAAACAAAACAGCGTGCTTAAACCAGGTCTTGATAATGGTCAATATCCACGCAAAAGAGAGATGGGACTTGGGTTAGGTATAACATTTTAATAGAAGATCATGAAAAAGATTAAATTCACAATAATATTATTGGGGGGACTATTGGTTCTGCTTACAGCAACGAGATGTAAAAAGTTTTTAAAAGTTGATCCGGTTTCTACCATTACGCCTGGTAGCTTTTGGAGGGATAAGGCTGATGCTGACTCTTGGATGGCAGGCATATATAATTCCGTGCAATCTACGCTCAGTACAAACTGGTTTGACTGGGGAGAGGTTCGTTCGGACAATGTTAAAGGAGCTGGTACAGGAAATGCCCAAACTAAGTTTTTAAACAATGCCTTATCGGCGAGTGATTCGGATATCAGCGGAGCGACCAACTGGTCGAACCTCTATACAACGATCTCGTTGTGTAACTATGGCATTAAGTATTATCCACAAATGATTAGTCAGGATATAGGTGGAGCTACAGCAAGCTATACGGACTACCTTGGTCAGTGTTATGGAATAAGGGCACTGATGTATTTTTATGGTTTACGTGTATGGGGTAAAATGCCCATTGTCACTGAGCCGCTTGAAACCTATGGTCAGCCAACTCAATTTGCAAGATCTCCTGTTGCCGAAGTTAAACAAAGAATTCTTGACGACATTGACCTCGCTTTAAAAAGTATAGGGTCTAATAAAACCAATAAATATAACATGCAGAAGGCTGCTATTTATGCTTTACAAACAGATGTTTACATGTGGTTTCAGCAGTATGATCTGGCTTTAACGTCTTCTCAGAGTTGTATTACTGAAAGTGGCTGCACATGGGTGACCAATGCGCAAAGTTGGAAAAACATGTTTACAGACCCCGCCACTTCAACAGAAACAATTTTTAATCTGTACTGGGATAACATAGAACGTGGTGGAGGTGTAGGTGTTTGCTCAAGATTTGCATCTGGTTCAAATACCAATAACTATATGATTACACCTAAAATTTTCCAGGAATTATTTGACCGGGTAGATCCTGTCACCCTGCGTCCTTCTGATGGTAGGTTTACAACAAGTTTTGATACAATCAGCTATAAAACTCCATTTGACTACAATGCAGGTAATGGTGCATTTGGTAAATTTACAATATATAACGCAGCTGCAAAAAGATCTGATAATCAGCCAGGTGGTGCTTTTGTGTATCAGGCAAACGCAGAATGTTCGGTGAAAATACCAATCTATCGCTATGCTGATGTGATGTTGCTAAGAGCTGAAGCACTTGCGCATACCGGGAAATATCAGGAAGCATTGGATATTGTTAACACTGTGAGGTCGCGTGTAGGCTACAAGACTACTGCCAGACTAGTCGATTATTCAGGAGATGTAATGACAGGCATAGAACGCACAATCTTGACAGAACGTCAATATGAGTTTTTGGGTGAGGGGAAACGATGGTTTGATTTATGCCGGATTGGGAAAACGTATGATTTTACTACTGGTTATAGCTATTTAGCTGGAGTGATGAATCCGATTCTGGGCGCCAGGTCTGGAGCAACCAAATACGAAGGCGCAAATCTTGCAAGGATTCTGTATCCAATTAATTCTGCCGCATTTAATGCCAACCGTAAATTGGTCGGAGATCAGAATCTTCCTTACGACGAGTAACCGAAGTATAAATAAGAGAAACGAGAATTAAAGCCGGTTTGAGCTTTACAAGAGTTGAAATGTAAATATATACATGATGAAAACGTTAAAAAAAATTATTGTACCAGCTATTCTGTTAGCCTGTCTGGCCTTTGCAGCATGCGAAAAGCTACCATTGCAAAAAAACGAGAAATACGAACAGTCATTTTATGACAGCAATGTAAATATGAATGTGATGGATTTTATGAAATCACGTCCTGACTTATTCTCTGGAATGCTTAAGGCGATTGAATATGTTGATAAAGATCCTAACTATAAGGATGTAAAACAAATGTACACAGAGCAAGGGAATACCTATTTATTGCTGCATGAAAATGCTTTAACAAATATTGAAGATGGTAACAGTTTTTTTTCTTTGAATAAGGTAATAGATACTGATCCTTCAAGTCCGACATATAATTTAAGTGTTAAAGGATCAGATTGGAGCCAGTATCCTGTGGCAAGGGTTGCGAATATGCTGCGGTACCATGTGTTGAAAGGAACTTACGATTACAAACATTTAAATTCAATTGGCAAATGGGCAGATACTTATGCGTTGACACCCACTAATGATTCGGCAAAGGTATATATCTATTTACAGGCCAGCCGGGAGGGATACCTGTTTATAAACAATTACATTGGTACGCCTACAGTCGAAATCAGACCTCGTACCCCGGACTTGCATGCGACCAATGGAGTGATCCATGTCATGACACGTTTTTTTAATCAGCCAACAAGAAAAGATATTCTTAATACTAAATAGATGATGAGAAAGTTATATCATACAGTTATATTCATGATGCTTTGCGTAGTTGCGGTATCATGTAAAAAAGGCGACAAAGTTGAAATTTTAACTTTGAGTAAAGCAGGAGAGGAGTTTTATTTTGGAGAAAAGGTTAAGGTATGGGCCGGAACACAGGGTGGTGATAATACGACCGTTTCTTATAAGTGGACTGCAACAGATGGAACATTTGATGGATGGCGTACTCAAAACCTGTTTGAAAACTTGTGGATAGCGCCAAATAAGGTCGGTGAATATACTGTTACTGCCACTGCAGATCATAAAGGAAGTACTACAACCCGATCAACCAGTTTAAAGGTGACCAGGTATTTTTTCGATGAATTTCAGAGTAAATTTACTTTTGATGGAAATGGTTGGGCAATAGCTGATTTAACTGCAAACCAGATTTCGGATAATAATCCGTTGGCGAGTAGCCTGGAGGTTACGGCAAGCACGGTAAATAAAACAGCGATTTTAAGGAGAGATCTTAATTTAGCTGATCTTAGAATCCCGCTTTCTATACGTACGAAATTAGGCTGGAAGACATTTTTTAGAGCGGGACAGCCAATTATTATTTCGTTGTTTTTTAAACAGCCTTCAGAAAATACCAATTATCCTTTCTTAAGAGAGATCAGATGGGAGTATTATCCAACAGTTGATCCTGCCACAACGGATAGCTACCAGATCCGTTATGAGACTTTTATTCCTGCTTCAGGTAAATCAACCTTTAGTACTGCAACGGCTGTTTTGCCTAATCCATTAGCTTTAATAAACCCGGTTAAAGGTAAAAGCACTTTGTTTAAATCTTTATCCGGCGTAGAGAAAAGCTTAGCATTTGCGATCGATGCAAATAACGTGTTCACTACTTATGTTGACGGTGTACAATGGTTTTCAAGCAATGGCATTAAGGATTGGCTGACATATTGTAAAGCTAATTATCCTGGGTTTCAAGATCCGTTGGCGAGTCGCTTTCAAATCGCTTATCCTGGAAAAGCCAATGCCAATGAAACAAGCACTGTTGGTTTTGTAAAAAGCGTTTATATTAATAATGATGGAACTATTTTGAAATAGATCATGTAATGATATGAATAAAAAAGGAAGCCCGGTCATGTATCATGACCGGGCTTCCTTTTTTATAAGCTTACTGCTTTATTTCTTTGTCGTTCTTGCGGCTTTAACTTCTGCGACTTTAATTGCAGGTGCCTTATTGCCGAAGCTACTGCGTACATAAGTCAGCACATCAGCAACTTCCTGATCTGTTAAAAAGCCATGTGGAGGCATGATATTGGTATAAGTCTCTCCATCAATTTCTACACCTTCAGACATGCCATTTAAAATAACCTTAATCAGTTTCGTCGCGTTGCCCAAAACGTAGGAGGTTTTAATTAGCGGTGGATTCATATTCTGCACGCCACCACCGTCAGCCATGTGGCAGGCCAGACAATATTTAGTATATACTTTTTTGCCATTGGCCAAAACCGCAGCGGATACCGCTTTAGTTTTGGCAACTGGTGCTTGTTTACTTTTGGTTTGGGCAGAAAGTCGTGTGCTGCCACCTACCATTATGGTCAATAAGACCATTAATATTTTTGTCATTAACTCTATTTTTTGTTGTAAACGATGCGATATATGGTGCCTTTAGAATCATCTGTTACGTACAATGAACCATCGGAGCCTTGTGCCAGTCCGCAAGGACGGTGATCCACTCTTCCACTGGCCGCTTTCTCCGGGCTACCGGCAAAATTGTCGGCAAAGATTTCCCATTTTCCGACAGGTTTGCCATCTTTAAAAGGTTGAAAAACCACGAAGAAGCCCTTTTGAGGTTCCGGCGCACGATTCCATGAGCCATGAAAGGCAATGAATGCACCATTCTTATATTTCTCAGGAAACATATTGCCGGTATAAAATAACAGTCCGTTCGGTGCCATATGTGCCGGGAAGGCTACTGCCGGGTCTAAATACTTGGCATCAGCCTCTTTTTTCTTGTCACCACCATATTCTGGCGCTACAATCTTTTTGTTCTGTACCCCATCATAATACATAAACGGCCAACCTGCATTATCGCCTTTTTTAAGTGCATACAAACATTCTGCAGGTAACTCTGCCGATTCTTTTTCGTTATACAATTCCGGCCATGAACTGTTCAGGTTATCGCGGCCATGCTGCATGACAAAAAGTTGATTGTTCTGTTGGTTCCAGTCTAAACCCACTACATTTCTTAAACCACTTGCGTAGCGGATGCCTTGACCATAGCTTTGGTTCAGTTTATCTTTTTTAAACTGCCAGATGCCGGCCATAGAATCCAGCAAGGGACATCCAGGAATACCAGCCGAACGCAAGCCACGATCTTGTTCCTGGCAGGAGTTGGAGTTGACACCGATGTTCACATATACATTGCCATCGTTGTCAAGTACAAGAGATTTGGTTTCATGCTGACGACCCATTTTTAAGCCAGTAACGATTTTTTCCGGTTTGGTTGGGTCGATCACTTCATTTTTATCACTCAGTTTGTATCTGAAAACTTCAGTGTTTGAGGAGGTGTAAAGGTAACCGTCTTTCATATAGATTCCAGTTCCTGGATAATCGCCAAAACCACCGGTAACCTGCGCTTTGCCATCCTTATTTTCCTGCAAAACCATGATTCCTTTGTTGTCTTTTACTCTTGCCAGTTTAACATATATAGTTCCCTGTGGGGTAACAACGATGTGTCTGGGCTTTGCGCCTGTTTCAGCTACCTTTAGCGCGCCAAACCCCTGTGGCAAAACCAATCCTGCATTGTCTGGGTCTGGAGTAGGTAAAACGGAAATGCTTTTAAAAGCATATAGCGTTAAAAATGCGCCCGAAAGCAATAACGCCGGCCATAAAAATTTTCTCTTCATCTGGTGTGTTTTAGATTTTTGTCATTGAGTAATGATAAAGTTAAGCAAATTTTCACCTAAGCAAAGCTGTTGCGCACCATAAAAGAGGTGCTTGCCCATGTAAATCGCCAACCACGCGCTTGCGGTCAAGATAGTATTGCAGGTCGTTTTTCTTATTGGTGCCCTCACATACTTCAGTGATGTCATCATTTTCATTGATGTAAGTAATGAGTTTAAGCCATGCCTTGCGGGCTGCTTTACCGTAAGCCTCTTTATCTAGCCAGCCATTTTTTACACCTGTAATCATGGCAAAAGTAAACATGCCAGTTGCCGAGGTTTCTGGCCAGGACTCCGGTTTGTCGATCAGTTGCCTCCACATACCATCTTCAGCCTGATATTTAAGCAAAGTTGCCATCATTTCCGTATAACCTTTCATGATGCGGGATTTATCTGGGTTATTAGCAGGTAAAGATCTCAATAGCTCTGCCATACCTACAGCCATCCAGCCATCACCACGTCCCCAGTAATAAGGTACATCAGGGGCATGGTAAAACAAGCCATTTGGTGTTTGTAACTTGTCCAGGTAAAATACCATTTCTTTAGCTGCACGGTTGATGTATTTTTGATCGCCTGTAGCGCGGTAGGCTTGCGACTGTACAGCTGTGATCATAAACATATCATCTATCCATAAGCGGGTTTGCCAGGTGAATCCCTGATCGTAATATCCCTGCGATTCTTTAACTACTCTTGGCCCTTCTGGCGGTCCCCATTGTTTATCCGCTATTGATTTGCCCAGATCCAGATATTTTTTATCCTTAGTTTGCAGGTACAGTTCTAACGGCACAGATCCAAATACACTATAATCTACATGGTCTGGTACTGGAATCATTTTGGCCTCTTCACCAAAAAGCGGTTCAAATCTTGCTGCTAATTTACTCGTAAGGGCCTTGTTTTTACTTTCTTTAGCAAAGGTTAGTGCCCCGTACCAAGTGCAGGTTTCAGGATAAGTAATCACTTTTGGGGGGCCAGGCCTGTTGAAATTGGTGTGTGGTGTGGCTACAAAATGATTGGCTATTCTAATGCCGATTTCTGATGGTGACGCCCCTTTGGGCCAGTTTTTTAAATCGGCAGCTTTTGATTGGGCATAGATTTGATTTGGGCTGATCGCGCACAGCATCAACGCTAAACCGGCAAGTCCCTGAGTAAGATTTTTGTTCATATTTGCATTTGGTTAATATTGATTTGTTAAATTGGAATTTTAAAGTTAAACTTTATTCGAAGGGAATAAAACGCTTTAAAATGCTTGAAATCAAGATGTGGGCTTTATTGAGTGCCAGTGAGCCTGGATGATAAAATTGTATAACACTTAGCCAAATTGGGACAGTGTTTTTTAGGTTGGAATTGCTCTATTGCATAGATAAATGTAACAAGCGAAACTGGTTAAATTGCTTAGCTAATTAATGATTTAAATTTATGAAAACTTATTTTGGAATTGCCGTCATCGTGCTGTTAAGCTTACATTCAAAGGCGCAGCATAAACTGGAGAAGATCTGGGAAACAGATAGCGTGGTTAATTTGCCTGAATCAGTATTGCCTGATCTGAAAGAGAAGATACTGTATGTCTCTCAAATGGGAAATAATCCAAATGATAAAGACGGGATCGGAGGTGTAGCGAAGATCGGTCTGGATGGAAAAATTATCGATCTGAACTGGATTACTGGCCTGAATTCGCCTAAAGGTCTTGCCCGTTTCGGAAATCTGATGTATGCTGCCGATCTGACCGATGTAGTGGTTATTGACATCGCCAAAGGAAAGGTGAAAAAGATCATCGCCATAGATAGTGCTAAATTTCTAAACGACATTACAGTGAGCGATCAGGGAATTGTATATGTATCGGATTCAAGAACCAAGAAGATTCATCGCCTGGAAAATGATCAACCTGGTTTATATCTCGATAACGTCAATGGTGTAAATGGTTTGAAGGCAATTGGTAAAGATTTATACATTATTGGGGGTAAAAACATCTGGAAAGCAGATGCGGAGAAAAAAATGACCAAACTTGCGGAGCTGCCTAATGGGGGAGATGGACTGGAACCCATTGGAAATGGAGATTTTCTCTTTACGGCCTGGGCGGGATATGTGTATTATGTAAGCGCTGATGGTAAATATGAACTGTTGTTAGATACCCATCTGGAGAAAAAAAACACTGCAGATCTTGGCTATGACCCTGTAAAAAAGATTTTGTACATTCCAACCTTTTACAAAAAAACTGTGATGGCATATCAATTGAAATGATAACAAAAAAATCACATCGCAGCAGCAATTTCGTAATTCAAAAGGTAGAAATTAGGCGCCTGAACACAATAAGTTGACTAATGTACTTATTACATAAATTATGGAATCAAGAAGAGAATTCATTCGAAAATCTTTGCTGTTGTCTGGTGCTGCAGGGCTGTCCACGATTATTCCGGCATCTATACAGCGCGCACTGGCTATAGATCCAAAATTGGGAAGTTCTTTTCTTGATGCAGCCCATATTGTAATCCTGATGCAGGAGAATAGATCTTTTGACCACTGCTTTGGCACTTTACAAGGCGTAAGAGGTTTTAATGATCCAAGGGCAATAACTTTGCCCAACCAAAAACCAGTATGGATGCAAAGCGATGCATTGGGTAATACTTACGCACCGTTCCGGTTAAACATGAAAGATTCTAAAGTGACCTGGATGGGCGATTTGCCGCATTCGAGGGCCAGTCAGGTGGATGCCTACAATCGTGGAAAGTATGATGGCTGGTTGCCTTCCAAAAAGTCGGGGAATAAAAAGTATAGTGATATGCCATTAACGCTTGGCCACTATACCCGTGCAGACCTGCCTTTCAACTATGCAATGGCTGACGCTTTTACGGTATGTGACCAGAATTTCTGTTCGGGTATGACCAGCACAACTCCAAACCGCTCGTTTTTTTGGACCGGAAAGATCAGCTATGATTTGGACGGACTGCAAAAAGTAAACATTAGAAACGACGATTACAGCTATGGCAAATTGCCCTGGAAGACCTTTCCGGAATTACTGGAAGATAATCAGATCCCATGGAAATTTTATCAGAATGACATCAGCTGCGGTGGTGGATATGAAAAGGAAGAACGTGCCTGGTTGGCAAATTTCGGTTGTAATTTACTGGAGTTTTTTGAGGCTTACCACGTGAAATTTTCGTCACGATACGTAAAAAATCTCGAAAAGCTAGTGGATACCTTACCTGGGGAGATTAATAAACTGCAGGAAGCAAGTCCTTCTAGTGAGGAGGCTGCTAAAAAAATACAAACTGATCTGAAAAAGAAACTGCAGGCATTGGACAATGCGGCAGCCGAATTGAAGAAATGGAGCAGGGACGAATATCATAAACTGACTGAGCAGCAAAAGTCGTTGTTTGAACGTGCTTTTGTGATCAATTCTGGTGATCCTGATTACCGAAGTATCACCACATTAAATTACACTGAAGGCAGCACCAAACGTGAGGTTACTGTGCCTAAGGGGGATGTGTTACATCAGTTTAGGACAGATGTAAATACAGGTAAATTACCTGCAGTATCGTGGTTAGCTGGTCCGCAGAATTTTTCTGACCATCCAAGTGCGCCCTGGTACGGAGCCTGGTATGTTTCAGAAATATTGGATATTCTCACCAAGAATCCTGAAGTGTGGAAAAATACCATATTTATTACAACGTATGACGAAAATGATGGATATTTTGATCATATACCTCCATTTTCTATCCCTGATGAAAAATTACCTAGTACCGGACTTGTTTCAAAGGGTATTGATACCGAGATAGAGCAGGTCAGGCTGTCTAACGAATTGAAGCAGGGAATTCCTGAAAAGGCTGCTCGTGAGGCTCCTATTGGGCTTGGTTTCAGAGTGCCGATGATAATTGCATCACCATGGAGCAGGGGTGGTAAGGTATGCTCTGAGGTTTTTGACCATACCTCAACCTTACAATTTCTGGAAGTATTTTTCAACCGCAAGTTAAATAAGAAACTGCATATAGAAAACATCAGCAATTGGAGACGTACGATTTGTGGCGACCTGACGTCCGTATTTAGTCCGTATAACGGCGAAAAATTTGACCAACTTAATTTTCTTCAACGCGATCGTGTAGTGGAGGATATTTATAATGCGAAATTCAGGGCAGAACCTGATGGATTTAAGAAAATAACAGATTCAGACATCCGGGCATTTATTCAGGATCCAACATCAGCGAATTGCATGTCCCGACAGGAAAAGGGTGTGCGACCAGCTTGTGCATTGCCCTACGAGTTGTATGTTCAGGGCGGTTTAAATACCGGGAAAAAGCAATTTGAAGTAAAATTGTCTGCGGGCAACAAAGTTTTTGCTGAAAAATCTGCAGGTGCCCCTTTTACAGCCATTGCTCCAGGTAGTTTTACTGATTCGGAAACCAAAAATGCAGAACGGTGCAGAAATTGGGCTTTTGCAGTGAAGGCTGGTGATACGTTGACTTATCAATGGCCATTGGAGGCCTTTGAACAGGGTAATTATCATTTACTTGTACAAGGACCCAATGGGTTCTTTAGATCCTTTAAGGGTAATCAGACCGATCCTAACCTGGCTATACTTTGTGATTATGATGGTCAGTTTGGACGGTTAACCGGACAGGTGATTTTGAAACTGAAGAACACAGATACTTTGAAAGCCTATGAGGTCATCCTTAAGGATGAAAGCTATGGAAAGGATCTGATCAAAAAAAGTATAAAGCCCGGCGCCACAGAAAGTATCGTAATTGACACAACACAACATCATGGCTGGTATGATGTAAGCATGAAAGTATTAGGAACTGCCCTTTTTGAGCAACGTTTTGCAGGCCGGGTAGAAACAGGAAAAGAAAGCTTTACAGATCCTTTAATGGGGGGGATGGTTTAAATTCCTGCATTTTTCAATAAAGTTTGGCAATCCATGGTAAATGTTTAAATTGGGATAAACAATATAAATAACGAGTTATGCCGAAATTACACCAATATCAGACGAGCCTTACCTGGGCAGGAAATAAAGGGTCAGGAACAATGGACT
>Ga0247805_1000874_pt1 | contig 15087 bp, 7 predicted proteins | sample UWRJL044104R1_FD_180930 | JGI IMG/M metagenome (GOLD analysis project Ga0247805, IMG submission 180930) | Plant litter microbial communities from Arlington Agricultural Research Station in Wisconsin, United States - UWRJ-L044-104R-1 | ecosystem: Environmental > Terrestrial > Plant litter >... | reverse complement strand
TTGGAGCCCGGCTATGCACTGCCTGGGAGTGATCCGCACGCGCATGGCGGCGGAATGTTGAACTAGACGAGTTTGCCACATTCTTTGCGATGCTGCAACCCGGGCGTGTCGCGGCGGCCGGCACCCGCGGGGCACCGACCGCCAGACGGCTAGATCGCAGTGTTTGTGCGGGATTTACCGCGCAGTACGAGAGCCGCTGCGCCACCGGCGGCGAGCAACAGAATCGCGAGCGCCGTGAGCAGCCAGACGAGCATTTCGTCGTCGACCGGAGCGGTCGGCAGCGCGGCAGCTACCGGGGCCGGAGCGTCGCCCGCAACATCCATTGTTGTGACTTCAGCGGCGGGAGCGGCGAGCGCTTCCGAGACGACGGTCACAACCGTTCCCTCGTTGCCGAAGAAGGTGAAGTAGCTGTCACCGAGCTTCTCGATCGCCGAGGTGTCGAGCGCGACCTTCACGCGGCCGTCGACGACGGTGAAGGTTCCCAGGTAGCTGACGCCCGGGTAGAGCCAGATGACGCCCGAGGTGTCTTCTCCTTCCCAGGCGAGGTTGAAGTCGAGTCGTTCACCGATCGCGAATGACCTCGGCACGCCCGCGTCGCGCGCGGCTACCTTCGTGACAGTGCCGTCTTTGATGAGAGCGAGAAGGGAGGCGAGGCTATCGACAGAGGTTTCTGTAGGAGTGGCAAACGTGATGCCGAGCGGCTTCTGCTGCGCCGGCGGTGCGATGGTCTTTGGCGGGGTCGTGGACTCGCCCGAACCGTCGCCGTCGCCTGAATCGGGGTCTTCATAGGTGGATGCGTCGTACCCGACGTGCATGGCAAGCGCGGGCTTCGCGGCATCCTGGCTGCCACCGCTCGAGTACCAGTAGGCAAGCTGTCCGGTCTCGGCCTGGAAGTCGATGAAGTCCTGCGGAAAGCTGCCCCAGTAGGCGGCGTTCGCGCTGGTCTTGTCGGCCTGGGGCTGGTGGCTGCCACCCGTCGAGACGTTCGCGACGCCAACGTAGGCCGGCTGCGTGCTGAGTCCCTTCGAGGTGAGCTTGACGTTTGGGAGGTTCGCGAGGGTGATCTCACGCGACGCAAGCTCGACCCACTTGGTCTGGTCGAACATGTCGGTGCCGTAGCCGCTGGCCGTGGCGGTGAGGGTTCCGACGCCGTTGACAACGGTGAGCTTCGGGTCGGTCGCGTACCAGTAGGTGAGTCCGCCGTAGTAGCTGATCGTGAACGAGCCGGTCCACTGGATGCTTGCGCTGTCGGTCGACGGGTCGACTGTTCCCTTGCCGCCGGTGATAACGACCTGGCTCTCGGTGAATGCCGAGTTGACCGAGCTGGTGACGGGTGCTCCCGTGCGCGTGAGGCACTTGGTGCCCCAGGAGGCGAGCTGGTACTCCCCCGAAGCGTTGGGCTTCTCGATGCGCACGTTGGCATCGACCCCGGCACCCTGCGCCGCGTACTGCGCCTGGGTGAAGACGGCCGAGCCGCCAGCCGAGGGCGCTTTACCGGCGGTCAGGAAGTTGCAGCCACCGAAGAACGCGCCGTTGTTGCTCTCGTTGTTGATTCCCCAGCGGAAGACGGCGTCGTCGAGCACGGTCGGTCCGGTTATGGGGCGCGTGATCGCGAGCTTGACCGCAATCGGTGCTGCCGTCTCGCTGTAAAGCGCGAGGTAGTAGGTGCCCGTGTCGATGTCGCCGAGGGTGAAGTCGACGACGGCAGCGCCACCGGTGACCGCGAACTCGCCCTGATACTCGGGTGCGGTCGTCGCCGGGTAGAGCCAGAGCTCGCCCGCGCCGTCTGCCGCGAGTGCAGCGAGAACCGCGGGCACAAGAGCCGGGTCGGTCGAGTCAACCGGCGTTGTGAACGCGACATCCGAGTTGGATTCGATGGATGTCGCGAGCCCGAGTGAAGCGGCGGTGAGCTCGGTGACGTCCCCCGCCGAAATCGCGGCAAGCAGCTGCGCGACGTTCGAGAGCGCTGGAGCGACGGTTCCCGGCGCGGGCTTGGCGAGCGTGCGCACACCGTCACTGATCTCGGAGAAGGCACCCGTACCGTTTGCGTTCACTCCGGCGTAGCGCAACTGGTAGAAGGTGTCTTTGGTGAGTCCGGTGAAGACCGCCTGTGGACCGAGAACTGCCGCGTCGACGACCTTTGTCGCGAGGGCGGTTGTCGACCCACCCTCGAAGAGCGCGACGGCGTAACCGGTGAGTGCGCTGCCGCCCGCGTAGTTGTCGGGCAGGGCGGCGCCGGTCCAACTGATCGAGTCGACACCCGTGACAACGGGGGTTGTGGCCTTGGCCGGGGGCTGCGCGGGGGTTCCACTGCCGGTGGTCGTGACGACCGTCGTCGAGCGTGCCGAGCTTGAACGGTAGGTGATCACTCCGCCGGTGTTTGTGTAGGCGGTGACGGCGGCGCGATAGGCGCGTCCACCTTCGAGACCGGTGATGCTCGTGGTGATGGTGCCGGTCGTCGCGTGCCCGATTCCGAGGTCGCGCAGAGCATAGGTGTAGTTGGAGCCGGCGGCCGCGTTGCTCGGCAGGTGCTCAACGACGCGCACAATGTAACCGGTTGTGGCGCTCGCCGACGTCGGCGCGTTGAACTTGAGGGTGAAGCCGTCGTCGGTGGGCGCGCTCACGATGACGGTGTTGGCGACGACTGCCGTTATCGGTGTCGCATTGCCTACGAGGGTCAGGGCGGTGCTGTGCGCGCTCGCGGCCGAGGAGCCGGCGGAGTTGCGCGCAACGATCTGCACGGTGATGGCGCCGCCGACGATCCAGGAATCCTCGAAAGTGTAGGCGAGCTGGGTTCCGGGCACCTCGACCTGGCGAACCAGGTTGGCTGAGGCCGTTGAGCCGGTGTTGTAGAAGCGCAGCACGTAGCCCGAGATCGGGTAGCCGCCATCATTCGCGGGGGCCGTCCACGTGACATCGATGTCGGTGGCGAGCATCGACGGCCGCACCGTCACCGCTTTGTCTGGAACACCCGGCAGCCCCTTCGCAGTGCTCACAGCAATGGATGGCGCGGACTCCAGCCCGGGCAGGTCGTAGCCGATCGCCTGCACCGTGAAGGTGTACTCCGTGTTCGAGAGCAGGGAGGCGAACTGCCAGGTTGTTCCGTTGGTAAACGGGTCGAGGCCGAGCTTTGTCGCGGCGAGCACACCGTCGCGGTACGCGCGCGCCGTGTAGCTGCGCACGTCGGCGCCGCTGTCGACGGCGGGCCAGGAGACGAGGATCGTGCTCGAGCTCGTGACCTCGGTCGACGGCACGGCGGGGATCACGCCGGGAGCCGTTGCAACCGCGGCGGTTGTGACGACCGAGCTTCGCGGCGACGGTACGAGGTAGGTGTTCTCGAGCGCCTCGACCGTGTACTCGGTGCTGGGGGTGAGTCCGGTGACGATGCCGGTGGTCGCGTTGATGATCGACATGGTCTTTACCACCGTGTCACCCGCATAGACGCTGACCGTGTAATACGGGTAGTCGACACCGACGGCGGCGACCGCGGCGTAGGCCGCGACATCCACCGACAGAACGGTTGCACCACGCGAGGTGACGACCGGCGCGAGCGGCTCGGCGGCAAGAGCAGCTGCAGCAGACGGTGCCGCCGGGGTGGAGGGTGTGGCCGGAGTCGTGGGGGTCGCGGCATCGGGAGCGAGCGCGGTCGTTTCAGCGACCTCGGAGCGCTTCGACTCGGTCGCGGCTTCGTCGTGCGTGCGCACGGCGAACTCGTACTCGGTGCTTGGCGCGAGTCCGGTGAACTCGAGGCCGACGGTGGCCGCGGGCGAGGTCGGCGCCTCGGTGTCGCTCGGCTCCAGCTCGGTCACGAGCTTCTGCTCCGGCTCGGCGACCCAGATCGTGGTCTCGGGCTTCGTCGCGTCGGCGAGGTAGACCAGCACATCGAGGGTGTCGAGGTCGGGGGCGTCGTCCGCGGGCCAGGTCAGCTCAATCGAGGTGGATGTCGCGGCACCCGCCTCGGGCACGGCGAGCGGTGTTGCGGCCGGGGTGTCACCGGTGGGCTCAACGGGTGCGGGCTCGGCCGACTTCGGGGGCGCAGGCGCGGGAGCCGGAGCGGCAGGCGCCGACGGCGTCTCAGCTGCGGGAGCCTCAACCGGCACCTCAGCCGTGGGAGTCTCGGCCGGGGCCGTAGCCGTCGGTTCGGGCGCAATGTCATCGGCGAGCGCGGGGCTGGCGCCGAGCACGAGGCTCGCGACGACGGCGAGAGCGGTGATCGAGGCTGTGAAGCGGGGTGCAAACATCTCGGGATCCTTAGTGAGTTAGGCGGCTGTGCGGCGGCGACGCAGCACTGCCCAGACGAGGAGGGCGACGGCGGCGAGCGCGAGCGCACCGACGATGATCGTGGGGATAAGAAGGGGTGACACGCCGGCCGTGGCCGCGACGGGTGCGGCTACCGCAGAAGCAGCGGGAGCTGCGGGCTCGACGGGCGCAGCGATCGTGAAGGCGCTCCAGCCGGTGACCGAGCCACCGGTCGAGTAGACGACAGCCGTGTGTTCGCCGGCGCCGAGGTTCTCCGGGATGTTGACGTCGACGAGTCCGGTCGAGCTCGGTTTGAACCAGCCGGCGAAAAGCGGGTCTTCAGTGGTGGAGGAGCCGCCGTCGAAGTAGACGCCGAGCCATTTGTCGCTCGAGGCACCGGGAACGGTGAGCGTCACCCGGGTGTCACCGACTGAGGTGGTTACCGCGCCATCCGGCTTTGTCGCAAAATCGACGACTGTCGGGATAGTCGCGGGGCGCCCGCCGATGGCGCTCGGGGCGACTGCCGTGTTGGGCGCAGCGATAGCCTTCGAGCTCGCACGACCGTCGGAGGCCGAGTAGATCTTTGTGAAGTCGATGGGCGTAAACGACTCGTTCTTCGCGTTGACAACGCCGTGCGCGCCGATCGTCATAATGCCGCACTGCGTCTTCGTGCAGTTGACGTCGGTCACCTTGCCCGAGCGGTTGTAGGCCTGGAAGACCGGGCCGGGAATCTTCATCGTCGCCGACCACGTGCCGTTCTTCTTCAGGTAGCCGCCGTTGTTGGCGTAGCTTGTGCTGCTTCCGGGAAAGCTCACGAACAGCTGGTAGCCGACCGGGTTCGACTCGTCGTCATAGACGTAGCGGTAGTCGGTGCCGGTGTGGCCACCTTTGCTGGGCTTCCACGAGCCCTGATCGGCCCAGCCGAAAAGAACGTAGATTCCGCCGAAGCCGTTCTCGATCGACTGGAATCCGGTGCCGGAGACAGTGACCTCGGTGAGGTAGGTGCTGTCGGCGACGCCGTGCAGCGACGGTCGGTCGGTGACGGTGATCGACACGCGCGGCGCTGCGCTCGCGGGGGCCGCACCCAGGGTGAGACCGGCACCAACGAGCGTGGCGATCGCGAGGGTCGAGAGAATGACGCGGAACAAGGGTGAACCTTTCACGAGCGGACAGGGATAACAAGAATCTCGGCACCCTCGCGAACGAGGATCTCGACGGGGTATTGGTAGACATCGCTGATGAGCTCGGCGGTGAGCACCTCGGCGGGCGAACCGACGGCCCGCAGGCGTCCGCGTTCGAGCAGCGCGATGCGGTCGGCGTAGGCGGCCGCGAGGTTGAGGTCGTGCAGCACAACAACAACGGCGTCGCCTGCCCGGGCACGGTCGCGCGCCACGCGCAGCACGTCTTCCTGGTGCTTCAGGTCGAGGGCGGCGGTCGGCTCATCCAGCATCAGGGTTCGCGTGCGCTGCGCGAGCACCCGCGCGAGCGAGACACGTGCGCGCTCGCCACCCGAGAGCGACGGAAAGTGGCGAGGCGCGAACCTGGTGACTGCCGTCTCGCGCATCGCCTCGAGCACGGCGACGTCGTCATCGGCCTCACGGTTGGTGCGCAGCCACGGCGAGCGCCCCATCTCGACGACCTCGAGCACTGTGAACGGAAAGGAGAGCTGGTTGTCCTGGGAGAGCACCGCACGCTCGCGCGCGAGGTCGGAAATGCGCCAGTCGCCCAAGGGTCGGCCCGCGACATCCACCGATCCGGTCGACGCTTCGTCGCCCGCGAGCACACCGAGCAACGTCGACTTGCCCGCGCCGTTCGGCCCAACGAGAGCAAGCACCTCGCCGGCAACAATGTCGAGGTCGACGCCCGCGAGAATCGTGACGCCGTCGATCTCGACGCCGACATTTCGTGCAGAGATGTGGATGTCGCGGCTCATGCCCATCCCCCTGACCGCTTGCGCGTGCGGCGCAGAAGCCAGAAGAAGAACGGACCGCCAACGAGCGACGTGAGCATGCCAATGGGCAGGTCGGCGTACTGCACAGCCGTGCGTGCGAAAAGATCGGCGAGCATCAGGAGGAGGGCGCCACCCAGCGTGCTTGTGATGAGGAGCGGCAGGTGGGCCGGGCCGATGATCATGCGCATCAGGTGCGGAACAACCAGCCCCACGAAGGCAATGATTCCGGCGAACGAGACCGCGGCACCCACGAGCAGGGCAACGAGCACAATCGCGACGATGCGCAGTGCCTCGACGTTGACGCCGAGGTGACGCGCAGACTTCTCGCCGAGCGCGAGCAGGTCGAGACGGCGCACGAGCGCGAACGACGCGGCGATGCCCACGAGCACACACGGCACAACGACAGCCACCTGCACCCAGCGCGACCCGTTGAGTGAGCCGAGCTGCCAGAACACAATCTGCTCGCGTGCGGCGGTGTCACCAATGAAGGTGAGGAAGGCGAGACCGGCGCCGCAGAACGCGTTGACGGCGATGCCCGTGAGAATGAGGGTGACGACCTCGGTCTTGCCGCGGGCACGAGACGTGACGTAGACGATGAGCGTTGTGATGAGACCCGCGCTGAAGGCGAGAATCGCCGTCGTCCACTCGCCGAAGAAGTTGAGGCCGAAGACGATTGCCGAGCAGGCGCCGAGGGCCGCGCCGCTTGAGACTCCGACGACACCCGGCTCGGCTAGCGGGTTGCCGAAGATTGCCTGCATCAGGAGCCCGGCAACGGCGAGCGCGGCACCAATAACCAGGGAGAGCACAACGCGTGGCAGGCGGATCGCCCAGATCGCCGCCTCACCATTCGCGTGCTCGGTCTGGATGCCCGTCTCGATGCCGATCGCGCGCAACAGGATCGACAGAACTTCGAGCGGGCTGACGCTCAGCTGCCCGCTGCCGATCGAGACAAGAGCCGTGATGATGGACGCGACGGCGAGCGACGCGATCAGGATGCCGGTGCGGCGCGTTCGACGGGGCACAAGCTCGGCGCGAGTCGTCGCATCCATGTTGACAGTTGTCATGGTTACTTGGCCACCGGTGCGTAGATCGCGCGAGCGAGAGCGTCGAGCACGTCGGGGGTGCGCGGTCCGAAGCTCAGGATGTCGTAGTCGCTCATGTCGACGATGCGGCGGTTGATGCCCGCCGGGGTGTTGGCTACGGCGGGGACGCGCTCGAGAAGTCCGTCGATGCCGTCGACCGACTCGAGGCCTTTTGTCATCATCAGGATGAGGTCGGGCTCCATCTCGACGAGGGCTTCGGCGTTGATCGGCCGCATGCCCTGCCAATCGATCTCGGTCGCGACATCCACACCGCCGAGAGCCTGGATGAGGGAGTCAGCACCGGACTCCTCGCCGAACATGTAATAGATGCCCGCGTTACCCCGCACGTAGAGGAAGACGATGCGCACCTTGTCTTCGGTCGCCACGGGTGCGATCGCCGCGATCTCCGCGACCTTCGTCTCGATGTCGGCCGAGACGCGCGCCGACAGTTCTTCGCCGGCCTCGGGCACACCGAGCGCTTCGGCAACCTGGTCGATGATCGTGTCGACGTTGTCGATGTCGCGGTGCGAGTCGGTGATAACAACCGGGATGCCGATCTCCCGCAGCTGCAGGATGACGTCCCACGGGCCGACGGTTGTGTCGGTAATCACAACGGTGGGTGCGAGTTCGAGGATCGCCTCGGCGTTGAGCTCGTGACCGTTCTGGGTGACGAGCGGGAGTTCGGCTGCCTCGGGGAAGCCGGTGGAGGTGTCGCGTCCGATGACGTTGTCGCCGAGTCCGAGGCCAAAGACGGTTGCCGCGAGTGAGCCGTAGATGTCGAGCGCGAGGATGCGACTCGTGTCGGTGATCGTGACCTCGGTGCCCTGGTTATCGATGAGGGTAACCGGCAGGTCGCTCGTCGGAGTCTCGCCGACCGGCACGATGCTCGACTGCTGCAGAACCGCTGTCGACTCACCGAAGTAGTTGCGCGGATTGGAGAGGGTCTCGATGCTCGAGAGCGGTTCGAGGGGTGCGCTCGGCGCGGCGACGATTGCGCTGCCCGACGGTGCTGAACAGGCGGCGAGTGCGAAAACGAGCAGGAAGGCGCAAAGGGCCAGGGCGCGGCGGGGCATGACTGTGCATCTCTCGTGCGGGAGGGGTGAAACCGGAGGGAAGGTCGGGTTCCGGTTTAATTAGGTTAGCTTAACCTAACCGGCACGTCTAGCGAGATTTGCTCGTGAGCACGAGGGTGACGGTTCCGGCCGCGAAGATGACTGCCGCCGCGAGCAGTGCAACGGCTCCCCCGGCAAGGTTGATAAGCCCCGCGCCGACAGCCGCCCCGAGAAACATCGCCAGGATCGCGAGCAGCCGAGGCGCCCAGTTCTTGTTGTTACCGCCGCCGAGTCGAGTGTCGCGCGCGAGGTTCGCGACGGTGTTCGTCACAACGATGGTTGTGACGTCGCTGTTTCCGATCGGCTTGACCGCCGACACTTGCCCGCCCATGGCGCTCGCGAGCAAAAACGTCACAACCAGCAGCGCCCACTCCGGTAGATCCGCCACAAGCAGAAGCGTCACGCCGAGCGCAACGATGACAAAAGCGCCAACAACAAGCGTGGCGGCGGATGTCGCGGGCAGCCCCTTCGGGTGACCGCGACCGATGACGCGCCCGCTGATGATCGACCCCGTGATGAACCCGAGAAGAGCGACGACGTTATTGAGCAGCGGGATGCCCGCGACTCCCACGAGCGCAAAGCCGATGAAGAGCACGTTGCCGGTCATGTTGCCGGTGAAAACACGATCGAGAGCGAGGTAGCTCACGGCGTCGATCGCGCCCGTCGACATCGTGAGCAGCAGAAGCCCTGCCGTGTAGCGGTGTTCGACGGGGAGAGTGGGCACGAGGTCGATCTTACGAAAAGAAGAGGCCCGCGGCTTTCGCCACGGGCCTCTCTCTATGCGAGGGCTACGGCGCTACAACAGCGGCGGTCGGGGCCGTTGTCAGAACGCTCGAGACCCAGCCTGCCTTCTTTGCCGTGATGCGGGCGGTGAGCACCTTGCCCGCCAGAGCGGGGCTGACCTGCAGCTGCGTTCCGGTTGCGCCGGCGATCGCCGTTCCGTTGGCGAGCCACTGGGTCTCGATCGTGAGATCGTGCGAACCGTAGAGCTGTCCGTTGAGAAGGTACGTCGCCGCACTGGATACCGTGAGCTGGTCACCAACCGTGGGCGTCAGGTCGCTGGCAAACGGCGCACCCTGGCTGATGATCGAGTAGTTTCCGCCGACCGAGCTGAGTGTGATTGTTGTGTAGTTGGTCTTTGTCATCTCGACCTGCACGGTGATCGACTTGTTAAAGTCGCTCGCCGTCAGCGTGTACGTGGGCTTGATCGCGTTGGTGATTGCAACGCCATCGCGCAGCCACCGGTAGGTCGACTTGACGCTCGGCTCGATGATGCTGCCCGCGGGGTGCGTCACCGAGAGCGAGGAGGTGCCGACAACGATGACCGGTGCGACCTTTGTGCCCTGGATGACACCCTTCGCGATCACCGGTGTTGCCGGCGACGTGAAGCCCGTATTGATGTTGCCAACGATGCCGCCCGCGATCTTCACGGTGAGCGTCTTGCTATAGTCCGATGCCGTGAACGTGTAGATCGGCGCCGTGGCTCCCGTGATCTTTGTAGCTCCGCGGTACCACTGGTACGTCAGCGTGGGCACAACGGCACCGTGCTCGTTGAAGTACAGGGGCTCGGTGACCTCGACGGAACCACCAACGCGGTAGGTGCCGGAGAGGGTGGGTGTGCCGGTTGTGTTTGTCCAGTAGTCACGCGGGGTGGTTGTAACGACCACCGTGTTGAATCCCGAACGGCTTCCGGTTACGCGAACCGAGAAGAGCGCGTCTTTGTCAGCGCTCGCCGGAATGTAGGCAGAACGAGTCGCCTTGGCGATCGGGCTACCGTTCTTGAACCACTGGTAGGCAAACAGGGTGCTGGGGGTGTTCCAGCTCGAGATCTTTGCGGTGAGCGTCGAGCCCGATCCGGAGACAGCGACCGTTCCAGCATTGAGCACACCGGCTGTGACGGCACCGTCGAAGCCGGTCGCGTGAACGACAGCCGACTTCTTGGTGAGCGACTTGGCGTAGACGTCAAGGCTGATGTTCTTGCCGATGTCGGCCGTGACGAGCTTGTAGTTGCCCTTTGTTGCACCGGTGATCTTCTTGGTACCGCGGTACCACTGGTAGGTGTACGAGTCACCCTCCCACTGGGAGCCGAGGGCGGTCGACCAGACGTCGCCGACCTGGGCCGTGGCGAGGTCACCATCGAGGTCGATCGAGGGAAGGATCGTGACGGTTCCAGTCGATGCCGGGTTCGCGAGTCGCGTCACGGCTACCGTCGCCGTTGTTGCGGTGATCGCTGTTACTCGAACCTGGATGCCGCTCGAGGCGCCGGGGCTGAAGACCTGGCCAACCGTGTAGTTGACCTTGGGAACTCCGCCGACCGTGCGGCCAATGAGCACAGAGTTGTCACCGCGAAGTGACTTGTACTGCGTGCCGTACTCGGGGTTTTCGAGACGAAGGATGCGAATACCGCTTGTTTCGGGAACGCAGGATGCCGCGACATGCTCATCAGCATTTGAGGGCGTGCAGCCAACGGTCGAGAGTGCGTCGAGGCCGCTGAAGTTGCGGTACTCGACGAAGTAGTTGACCCCGTCGCGACCTTCAACAACAACCGCGCGCTTGCCCGAGCCTGAGCTCACTGCCTTGAGCGTGTGCACCTTGTTGGCACCCTGGATGGCGACGGAGTAAGCGCCCGCGCCCCACAGGCCGCTGCGAATGGCGCTGGGGCTGGAGAGGGCGCCGCCGGTCTTGCCCGCTACCGGGTTGCCGAGAACGTCGTAGGAGTCGCCTCCCGCTTCCGTCTTGCAGTCGTGGCTTGTGCCGTTGACCAGCACGGGGTTGGCCACCGAGCAGTTCAGCCAGTCGGCCTGGCCGAGCGACAGGTTGCGGCCGAGAGCGGCGTTGAGGGCCGCCTTGCTCGACGCGCTATCGCTGCCGATGTTGACAACAGTTCCACCCGAGGTGGCGGAGGTGCCGAGGGTTGTGAGTGCCGAGATGTCGCCACACTCGGTCGTGACCGAGGCGGGGAGAACGACGAGCAGGTGGGTGTTGACGCCGGCCTCGTAGCCGAGGGTTTCGGTGGCGATGTCAGTCGCCTGGTCGATGAGGTCGTCGGTCTCTGCGTGATTCGGGTCACAGGAGAAACCGCTCTTCGTAAAGGTCGAGGTGCCGGCGAGGGCGAACTTGACGACGTTCGCGGACTGCTTCGCCCAGTAGGTGCTCGCGGCCGAAACAGCTGTTGCGACCTTTGCTGCAGTCTGGCTCGGGTCGGCGACATTGCCGGTGACGTTGCTCGGGGTAATTAGTACTGCGTAGACGTTGTGTGCGCCGCCCAGTACCGGGTCGGGCGTCACGCTCGCTGTTGCTGGCGCAACAGCCGCGATGGATGCGGCGACCAGAAGGCCTCCGAGCAGCGCGGCCGTAGTGCGCGCTGAAGTGCGTGTGTTCACGAGGAACTCCTTTGGGTAAGGCGGGTGTCGACTGAAGTATGGCGAAGGAGTGCCGGTGAGCGATATTCCCCTCTTCAGGGGTGAGCACAACAATTCGTCATGTTTCTGGGGGTTTTGGATTAAACAAGAAACCCCCGACTCGCGCCGGGGGCTTCTGTAGGCAGTAGCGAGCTACTTGACCTTCGCCGTCTTTGCGCTCGTCTTGACGTAGCTCAGCAGCCCATCATGCTTGGCCGTGACCTTGACGGTGATGACCTTGCCCTTGGCGCTGCTCGGCACAACGAACGTCTCGTTTGTCTCGGCCTTTACCGCCTTGGCGTTGATGTACCACTGATACGTCACAGCAGTTCCCTCGTCGGTGGACGGGCTGAACGCCGGCACAGTCGCGCTGAGTGTCTGGCCGCGCTTCGGGGTCGTGTCGCTGATCTTCGGAGCACTGACACCGACGACCGACCAGTTGGCCTGAGCACTCGTGCGAATCATTGTTGTGTAGGTCGCCTTGCTCGCCGTGACGCGCACGCTTATCGCTTTGTTGTAGTCAGCGGTGGTGAGCTTGTAGGTGACCTTCGTCGCCTTGCTGATCGGCTTTCCATCACGCAGCCACTGGTAGACGAACTTCGCGCCCTCCGAGGTGTCGGTCAGGTTGGGGTTGGCCGAGAGCAGGAGTGCGCCGTTGCTGGTTACCGCGACATCCCCTTCTGCTTCAAAGGCGTTGTCGCCGACCTTTTGGGTCGCGACGCTCGTCGCTGTGGACGAGAGGTAGACGTCTGCCCCGACGGTGACACGAACGGAGATGGCCGCTCCCCTGTCGGCCTCGGTCAGTGCGTACGCTTCACCGGTCATTCCGGCAATCGCCTTGCCGTTGCGCAGCCACTGGATCGCAGTGATCGCGCCACCGTTGGTGTACTCGCGCTCGTTCACTGTCAGCACCTGCCCGATAGCCACGTTTCCGCTGAATGTCGGAATCGCGGAGCTCGGGGTGACCGTGTAGTTGGTCGGTTCGCTCGAGCGCACGACGCTCGTGTAGTTGGAGCGTTTCGTTGTGATCTTCACAAAGAGCGACTTGTTGAGGTCGGCGTTTGTGAGCAAGTACGTCGACTTGGTGGCCTTCTTGATTGCCACCGAGCCGCGGTACCACTGGTACGAGTAGGTGATTCCGGCGGGCTCGAAGACCCACTGCTGCGTGGCCGTCAGCTCAAGGTTGTGCTTCTCGGCGAGAGTGCCCAGAAGACCGGTGATCGTGCCCTTTGCGACCTTCGCCGTTGCGGGGCTCGACTTGCTCAGGGGCGCGTAGCCGCCGGCCGTCGCGATGACCCGCACCGTGAGTCGTTTGGCATAGTCGGCCGACACCACAACGTACTCGGCACCCGTCTGGTTTGTGATCGCCTTGCCGTCGCGGTACCACTGGTAGTCGCGATCGACGTCTTCGACCGGCCCGTCAATTGTTGTGGTGTAGTTCTGCGCGTCGACGACGGCGAGCGTTTCCCCGACCTTCGCAACGCCCCCGATTGTCAGCTTGCCCGTCGCGTTGAGCGTGTAGTCCCTCGCGAGCGAGTCGGCGCTCGCGGGCTGGAAGCCGGGCTGGGTGCCGGTGACGCGCACCTTGAGCTTTGCGCCACGGTCGGCAGCAACGGGTGTGTAGAACTGGGTCTTCGCCGTAGTGATGGGCGTTGCGCCGCGGTACCACTGGTAGGTGAAGGTTGTGCCCGCGTCCCACCCTGTCGGGTTCGCCCGCAGGTCGAGACCGTTGTTGGCGATACTTGCCGCGCCGGCGGCCTTGCGGCCCGGCAGGATTTCGCCCAGGTAGTACTCGTCTTCGCCCGCGTCGGTCGCGTAGGTGATCGGGTTCGGTCCGGCCGCGATAACCGTGAAGCTGAGGTATTTGCCGACGTCGACGCCCTGGATCGTGTAGTTGGGCTTTGTCGCTCCCGGAATCTGTTCGCGGTTACCTTCGCCGTCGCTGAGGTACCACTGGTACTCGAAGTGATCAGCTACCCACTGGGTACCCATAAAGATCGTGAACGTGTCGTTTGTGCGGTAGGCACGGTCGTAGTTGTACGACAGGGTCTTGTCGAGAACGACGGGCAGCTGCTCGTCGCTGTCTGGTTCGGTAACGACAATGGCACCGCGTGTGACGCTGATCGTCGCCGTATCGCTGCCAACGCTTGTGACGCTGACAGAGATGCCGTTCGTCGAGAACGACTCGCCCTGGGTGTAGTTGACGCGCTTGACGCCGTTGACCTTGCGCCCGATGAGGAATGCGTCATCACCGTAGGCACCCTTGACGTCAAGGGCATCCTCAAGACGAAGAATGCGCACGCCGGCGTTTTGGGGAACGCAGATCTGACTGTCGCACTCACCCGCAAGTGACAGGTACTGCGCTTCTTCGCCCGAGTAGTTGCGGAACTCCACGAAGTAGTTGACGCCGGTGTTGTCTTCGACGACAACGGAGCGCAGGCCCGAGTGGGAGCTCACGGGATTGAGCGTGTAGCTCGAGGTCGAGCTGCTGGATGCGTCGACATAGTCGCCGTTGCCCCAGAGTCCGGAGCGAATCGCGTGCGGGCTCGACAGTGAGCCGCCCGTGAGGTTGCTCATACCGAAGCCCATAACGTCGAGCACGTCACCGTAGTAACGGATAGAGCAACCGGTGGTTCCCTTGAGGCCGGGGTTCGGGTTGGCCGAGCTGCAGTCAGCCCAGTCGGCGTGTCCGAGCGAGAGGTTGTGGCCGAGCTCGTGGCTCAGCGTCGACTTGCCGATCGCAGAGTTGGTGCCGACAGTCCAGACGAGTCCGCCGGTGTTGATGCTTCCGCCGATCGTGCCGAGGCCAATTGCCCCGCCGCACTGGCTTGTCACGGTTGAGGGGAAGAAGAGCACGAGGTGGTTGTTGTACGCGTCGGTGTAGCCGAGCGTTGCCTTGGCCTTCGCGGCCGCCTCGGTCCACAGCTTCGTTGAGCCCAGGTCGGTCGCGCAGGTGTTCTTGCTCTTGTACCAGCGAACGGTGCCGGCGAGGTCGAAGCTCACCTTGTTGTTTGACTGCGCGCTCCAGTAGTCACTCGAGTGCTCGACGGCGTCTTGGACCTTCGCGGCGGTCTGGCTCGAGTGCGCCTTCGATCCGGGAACGCTGCTGGGGGTCACGAGAACCGCGAACACCTTATGTACGGCAGCCTGGGCCGAGGTCTGGTTGACCATTGCCGCCGTGCCGCCGATGGGCGCTCGAATACCTGTGGCTTTTACACCGGACAGCGATCCTTCGCTCTCGCCGTACGCCGAAACCGCCGCGAAGGTGCTCTCGGGAGTCGCGCCAAGATCGAGGGCCGTCG
>Ga0247805_1000873_pt1 | contig 15096 bp, 14 predicted proteins | sample UWRJL044104R1_FD_180930 | JGI IMG/M metagenome (GOLD analysis project Ga0247805, IMG submission 180930) | Plant litter microbial communities from Arlington Agricultural Research Station in Wisconsin, United States - UWRJ-L044-104R-1 | ecosystem: Environmental > Terrestrial > Plant litter >... | reverse complement strand
ATCTTGGCAGTATCTATTTTGGTGGAGGTACACCTTCTCTGCTGCCAGAAAAGTCTTTTCAGCAAATTTTCGATACAATAACACGTCATTTCTCTATCGCGACAAATGCCGAAATAACAATTGAAGCGAATCCTGATGATCTAAATGCTGCAAAAATTGCCGTATTAAGGCAATTACCTATTAACCGTTTCAGTATCGGAATTCAATCTTTCTTTGAGGAAGATTTGCGCTGGATGAACCGCGCACATAACGCAGAGGAGGCCGAAACCTGTATCAAAAGAAGTCAGGATGCAGGATTTGAAAACTTGAGTATAGATCTGATCTATGGTTATCCGCTGCTGACGGACAGCAAATTGCTGGAAAACATTAATAAATCTGTCTCGTTCCAGACACCACATATTTCGGCCTATGCCATGACGGTCGAACCCCGCACTGCACTGGCTTCGGCAATCAAAAAAGGGAAACAGGTTCCGGTAAATGATGAGCAGGCAGCAGCTCAGTTTACCTTATTAACTGAAAAACTGGCTATCGCAGGTTTTGACCAATATGAGATTTCTAATTTCAGCCTCCCTGGTAAACATGCTGTTCACAATACGAATTACTGGCGTGGTATTCCCTATCTGGGCATCGGCCCGTCAGCGCACGGATTCGATGGTTATAACCGCTATCTGAACGTGGCGAACAATGCGCATTACATGAATTTTCTGGAAAATGGCCAGCTAGCGGAAACAGTAGAGGAGCTGCATATCTGCGATCGCTTCAATGAATATATCATGACTTCCCTGCGTACAATGTGGGGTACAGATCTCAGCAAAATAAGAGTGGATTTTGGTAAGGTCTTTGAAGAGGAAACGAAAAAAAACGTGGAAATTTTCAAACAGCGGAAATGGGTTACCGAGCAAAATGAAGTCGTTACTTTAACGCCTGACGGCAAATTATTTGCTGACTATATCGCTTCGGAGCTTTTCCTGCTCCCTGAGGAAATCGCAGAAAAAATTTAAATTTGATTTGGTCAAAAGCAATGCATTGGTAAAATTACCGGCAGATTACAGGATTCTCCTGCACAGAGAGAACATTTCCGGTTCTCTCAGGTTAAGTTAATGTTTACTTTTTGTAAGGATTTTGTTTTGAAAGCTCCTCGTAATTACAAAAGCATGATTTTTATTTAATTTTGACCACCAATATTAATGTAACATGAAGTTTGATCTCACTCAAATTGATTGCGTTGATGATATTTCCAAAGAAGATTTCGAAAAGAATTATCTGAAGAAGCGCAGACCCCTGGTTATTAAAAATATGGCCAGGAACTGGCCCGCGTATAGTAAATGGTCTATGGACTATATGAAAACTGTAGTCGGCGACAAGATGGTACCTTTATATGATAGTTCTAAAGCTGATCCTTCCAAACCAATTAACGCCGCTGCTTCGGAAATGAAATTCAGCGATTACATTGATTTAATCCGATCCACACCGACCGATCTTCGTATTTTCCTTTTCGACCCGATTAAACATGCGCCCAAATTACTGGAGGATTATATTGCGCCTAAAAACCTGATGGGAGGTTTTCTGGATAGTTATCCGAATATGTTCTTTGGTGGAAAAGGATCCGTTACTTTTCTGCACTATGATATTGACATGGCCCATATCTTCCACACACATTTCAATGGCCGCAAACATGTAATTCTATTTGAAAATAAATGGAAAGACCGCCTCTACCAGATTCCTTATGCGACATACGCCCTTGAGGATTATGATGTCGAAAATCCTGATTTTGAAAAATTTCCTGCGCTGAAGGGTGTAAAAGGTGTCGAAGCTTACCTGGAGCATGGCGACACTTTATTTATGCCTACGGGATACTGGCACTGGATGAAATATCTTGATGGTTCTTTTTCCATCAGTCTGAGAGCCTGGGATAAATCATGGTCAGTGAAAGCAAGAAGTCTTTTTAACTTAACCATACAGCGTAAATTCGATGATTTTATGAAGGGTAACTTCAGGTTTAAATATATGGACTGGAAAGAAAAATTAGCCTTTAAAAGGGCCAATAAGGCTTTAGCAAATCACAAACCTGAGTAAAATTAGGTTACATACTAGTATTTATACCCCGTTTTCAGAATTTAATTCACAATTTGCAGCCTAGATTTTATCTTTTTGATTATGAGCTTCATCCTTAAACCGGTTGATACTGTCGAGCAGATCAGCCCCGCGGATTTTAAGAAAAATTACCTGAACCCGCGAAAACCACTAATTATAAAAGGATTAACAAAAAGCTGGCCTGCAAGAGAAAAATGGACAACGGAATACCTGAAAGAAATTGCAGGTAACCTGGAGGTACCGCTTTATGATAATGCGAAGGCCGACCCCTCACGCCCTATTAATTCCCCTACAGCAAAAATGCAGTTTGGAGACTACCTGGATCTAATTAAAAGAGAACCTACTGAACTCAGAATCTTCTTTTTTAATTTATTCAAGCATGTACCCAGCCTGATAGATGATATCGTTTTACCCAAAGATTTAATGGGTGGCTTTATTGAAAGCATGCCTGCCATGTTCTTTGGTGGCTCTAATTCGGTAACTTTCCTGCACTACGACATAGATCTCCCGCATTTATTCCATACCCATTTTGGCGGAAGAAAGCATATTATTCTTTTCGACAATAAATGGAAAGAAAGGTTATACTGTATTCCAAACGCCACGTATGCACTGGAAGATTATGATGTGGCCAATCCGGACTTTGACAAGTTCCCTGCACTGAACGGTGTTGAAGGGTACGAGGTCTTCCTGGAGCATGGTGATACTTTGTTTATGCCTACAGGAATGTGGCACTGGATGAAATATCTTGACGGTTCTTTCTCACTCAGCTTAAGAGCCTGGGATGCCTCTCCGGTAAGAAAAGCGCAAAGCTTGTATAATCTTGCTGTGAAGGGTGGTTTGGACAGTCTGATGAAGATGGCGTTTAAAGCTCCTTATGCACACTATCGTGAAAAACTGGCGGTAAAGCGCGCAGAAAGTGCACTAGCCAGAAACTCGCCTTCCTAATAAATTCTACCTCAGGTATTTTGACTTGCAGGTAACATTATTGGCAACCCAAACTTTTACCTTAGATCAATCGTTAATTGTATTATATGAGAGGTTTCCAATTTTCTAAATTTGTTCCTGAAAAGCAGGTGGCCGGCGGGTTTGACGATCTGTTTAAGTTATTTATGCAGCTGCTCAATGTAACAGCCGGCGATGCTGCATCTTCTCTTTCCTGGATGACGGAAATGGACAAGCTGCATTCTTTCACCAACAATGATTACGGTATCGGCGATTTTATTGAAGATCTTAAGGAAAAGGGCTATATCGCTCCTGACGAAAAGGGGGATTTTAAAGTCACTGCCAAATCTGAACAAACAATCCGTAAATCGGCACTGGAAGAGATATTCGGACAGCTCCGGAAATCTGGAAAAGGTGATCATACGAGTAACTTATCTGGCCTTGGTGATGAAAACAACGCGATCCGCAGAGCTTACTCTTTCGGAGATAGTGCCGATCAGATTGATATGACAGCTTCTATTCAGAATGCACAGATCAATCACGGGATCAACGATTTCATCATGACCGAGAATGACCTGGAAGTGCATGAAAAGGACTATAAAACGACTACAGCAACGGTGCTGATGATCGATATTTCTCATTCTATGATCCTTTACGGGGAAGACAGGATCACACCTGCCCGGAAAGTTGCTATGGCCCTTTCAGAGCTGATCAAAACTAAGTTTCCAAAGGATAGTCTGGATATTGTAGTCTTCGGTAATGATGCCTGGCCAATTACTCTAAAGGAGCTTCCCTACCTGGAAGTTGGCCCTTATCATACGAATACTTGTGCTGGCCTGGAGCTGGCTGCAGACATTCTGCGCAGAAGAAAAACACCTAATAAACAGATTTTCATGATCACTGATGGCAAACCTACCTGCCTCAAGGAAAATGGACGCTATTATAAAAACAGTATAGGCCTTGATCGTAAGGTTGTCGCCAAAACACTGAACATGGCCGCTCATTGTAAACGGTTAAAAATACCGATTACTACTTTTATGATTGCCAAAGACCCCTATCTCCAGCACTTCGTGCGGGAATTTACCAAGATTAATGACGGAAGGGCTTTCTACAGTTCATTGGAAGGTCTTGGTGAATACATTTTTGAAGATTTCATTACCAACAGAAAAAAAACAGTTCGATAATTCGGCATCTATCTATGGACCATAATTTAATTCAAACGCTTGGCGCCCTCAAAAACGCCGGATATACTTCATTAAGCGTAAAAGAGGAATTACGCAAGAATCTTATTACCCAGCTCCAGAATAAAGCTGCTGGTTTTAAAGGCATCGTCGGCTACGATGAAACGGTAATACCTGAACTGCAAACGGCAATCTTATCCCGTCATAATATTCTGCTGCTCGGTCTTCGCGGGCAGGCGAAAACCAGAATCGCAAGGTTAATGGTGAACTTGCTGGATGAGTATGTCCCTTATATTACAGGGAGCGAAATCTTCGACGACCCTTTAAACCCTATTTCCTGGTTTGGAAAAGATATTATTTCCCGTATGGGTGAGGATACGCCCGTAAGCTGGCTTCACCGCTCTGAAAGATATACGGAAAAACTAGCTACACCTGATGTAACGGTCGCCGACCTGATTGGTGATGTCGATCCTATTAAGGCGGCGGCAATGAAGTTAACCTACAACGATGAAAGGGTCATTCACTTTGGGCTGATCCCGCGTGCACACCGTGGGATATTCGTGATCAATGAGCTGCCTGATCTTCAGGCCAGAATCCAGGTTTCCTTGTTTAATATGCTACAGGAAAAGGATATTCAGATCCGTGGTTTTAAACTCCGTCTCCCGCTGGATGTACAGTTCGTATTTACTGCAAATCCGGAGGATTACACGAACAGGGGCTCTATTGTGACACCACTGAAAGACAGAATTGAAAGTCAGATACTAACGCATTACCCACAAACGATCGCTATTTCCCGCAAAATCACTTTCCAGGAAGCAAGGGTTACCGAAGAACAGCTGCAGCGTGTGGAAGTAGATGGACTGGTAAAAGACCTGATTGAACAGATCGCTTTTGAAGCTAGAAAAAGTGAATATATAGATCAGAAATCTGGTGTTTCTGCCAGACTGACAATCTCTGCTTACGAAAACCTTATTTCTTTTGCTGAGCGAAGGGTTCTGGTAAGTGGCGAAGAAAGAACGGCAGTAAGACTGGCCGACCTGATTGGCATTATTCCTGCCATCACCGGAAAAATCGAGCTTGTCTATGAGGGTGAAATGGAAGGTCCGGCGAAAATAGCAGGCACGCTTACAGGTAAAGCAATTAAGGCTTTATTCCCAATCTATTTCCCTGATCCTGAAAAAATCAAAAAGAGCAAAGGAAAAAATCCGTATCAGGAAATCACAGACTGGTTCACCGAGGGGTACACAATGGCCATAACTGACGATATGACCAATGCGGAATATGAGGCGGAGTTAATGAAGGTAAATGGCCTTTATGACCTTGCAAAACGTTTCCACCATACATTGAGTGCCGCACAAATCCTGCTGCTGATGGAATTCATCCTGCATGGTCTTGCCGAGCATTCTCAACTAAGCAAAAAATTCTTAACCGGCGGATTTAGTTTCGCTGATATGTTCGATAGTCTCTTCACTGCCGGTTCGGACGAAGATGATATAGATTTTACCTGATTTTATGGGCAGATTACCTTTTCTGATTACTGGCTGTCTTTTGATAATAGCCTTTGACTACTACTTTGTGAATGCCGTTCTGGCGGTTTTCAAATCCTGGTCCAAACCTGTACGTGATGGGTTCAAAAAGATTTACTGGTCAATTAGTATCCTGCTGATCGTAGGTGTCTTTGCGGGTATCTACCTGAATATTTATCTATCACTGCGTTCGGTAATCATGGTTTCTTTTTTCCTGATTACTGCTTGTAAAATTGTAATGCTGCCTTTCCTGCTGCTGGATGACCTGCGCAGACTGGTCGTTTACGTTTTCAGGAAAAAGAAAGTTGTGGAGGATGCAGGTATAAACGAACATAATGGTTCTCCTGTGATCGCTGACGGTGGTCCTGAGCCAATCACACGCTCCGCCTTTCTGGTGAAAGCCGGGCTAGTGGCTGCTGCTGTTCCCTTAACGTCTTTAACCTGGGGCATTGCTTCGGGTGCATATGATTACCAGGTCCGCAGAAAAACATTGATCTTACCTAATCTGCCTGCTGCTTTCGATGGTATTACCATGGGGCAGGTTTCTGATATCCACTCAGGCAGTTTCTATAATAAACGCGCTGTATTGGGGGGTGTAGAAATGCTCTTAGGGGAGAAGCCTGATTTTATTTTCTTCACCGGCGATATTGTAAATGATATGGCCAATGAAATGCGCGGATACCAGGATATTTTCAGCAAGATCAAGGCTCCTCTGGGTGTGTATTCTACGCTGGGTAACCACGATTATGGAGATTATCATTTTGGAAAGGAGCCTTCAGCTGCGAAAGCTAAAAACCTTGCAGATGTGATTAAAACACACGAACTGATGGGCTGGGACCTGCTCATGAATGAAAACCGCCGATTAAAAGTGGGCGGGGAAGAGATTGGCATCCTCGGCATCGAAAACTGGGGAATGGGCCGCTTTCCGAAATATGGAAAAATGGAGCTTGCTGTAAAGAACACAGATGATCTTCCGGTAAAACTACTGCTCTCCCATGATCCTTCACACTGGAGAGCCGAGGTTCTACCTAAATATCCGCAGATCGATGCGATGTTCAGCGGGCATACGCATGGTATGCAATTTGGTGTCAGAACTGAGCATTTTCAATGGAGCCCCGTTGAATATATTTACAAGGAATGGGCTGGTCTTTACCAGGAACAACAGCAACAGCTATATGTGAATGTGGGATATGGGTTTCTTGGTTATCCGGGAAGGGTGGGTATCCTGCCTGAAATTACTATTTTCACATTGAAAAGGGCGTAATGATTGCTCTATGCATTATTCTATATAATGTTAGAAAACATTCCGGACATAAAAAAAGCACGCTGAATTAAAACAGCGTGCTTTTTTTATGTCTTTTGATTATTTTGTTCTCTACTCTAATTCTAAGCTGTATTAACCTGCATTAAAACGGTAACCAATACCTCTTACAGTCTGCAATAATTGCGGATTGTCCGGATTGAGTTCAATTTTCTTTCTCAATCTTACGATATGCATGTCCAGCGTACGGGTATTCACATCAGAATTGTACCCCCAGACAACCAGCATCAGCTCGTCCCGGTTAATGACCTTGTTCGGATTTCTAAGGAAATATAAAAGAATTCTGTTCTCCAGAATAGTTAACTCAATTTTTTTGCCGCTTCTGAAAAGGGTATGAATATTCGGATGGTGCTCCATGTCGCCAAAACGGTGTATCTCCGAACGGTCGTTATTAAGCAAAAACTTCACTTTGCTTTCCAGCATGGCAACCAGTACATCCATATTAAATGGCTTGGTCACATAGTCAGAAACACCAAATGTATAAGCGTCGATCTTATCGACATCCTGTGCCTTGGCAGTCATCATAATAATTAATTTATCGAATCCCTGCTTACGAACTTCTTCGCAGACTTCCGAGCCTTGTTTTCCCGGCAGCATCCAGTCCAGTAAAACAATATCCGGCTTTTCGTCCATAATCGTTCTGACTGCTGTTTCACCATCGCCATTCTCCAGGATCTCATATCCTTCGGATTTCAGACGGTGAACAACCAAGAATCTTAAATTTTCATCATCCTCAACTATCAGTATTTTAATTCCTTTAGACATATCATTAATTGTTATAAGGCAGTACGATTTTAAACTCTGTTCCTTTGTTTACTTTACTTTTTACGCTTATCTCTCCACTCATATAGTTAACCAGTTCTTTACAGAATGCAAGGCCAAGCCCCACGCTTCCATTTTGATTATACTGATTTTGGATTCTATAAAATTTCTTGAAGATATGATTAATCTCCGGTGCCGGAATACCTATCCCCTGATCTGTAAACCTAAGCACAATTTTTCCTTTTATCAACCGCGCCGTAATATGCAGCCTTTTAAGTTCTGGTCTGGAATATTTATAGGCGTTCTCTGCTAAATTATCAAAAAGACTTCCTAAAAGCACGGGATCTGTAATAAAAGTGCTGAAACCTGAAACTTCATAAGTCACATTAAAGTCGGGGTGTTTCAATGTATGGGATTCGATAGTACTTTCTATAAAATCTTCCATATTTACGATATCCTTGTTGAGCTCTATGGCGTTATTTTCAATTTGTGTGAAGGCCAGTAATTTATTCATCAGTCCATTGAGCTTATCTGCTTCTTCATCCAAAATCTTACCGTACATCTTCAGTTCTCTTTCTGTAAGCGATGCAGCACTCTTGATATTGTTTCCAGCTATTTTAATGACACTGACGGGCGTTTTAAACTCATGGGTAAGGTTATTCACGAAATCGTATTGCAGCTTAAACATCCGGTGGTTAATATTCAGATTCCGGAAAATAAGATACGCAACCAATACGAGCAGACTATAAAACAGCAGCATGACGAGCGAAATTGGAATAAAATAACTTCTGATTTCTTTATCCACGAATGATTTGGCTGAAATAAAATAGAGCTTATAGTCGGAGAACGGACCGGGAAGGGCAATCTCCGTTGCAATATATTCAGATGAGGTATTCAAAGGATCGTAAGTAAGCGGCTCTATTCTGATGTTCTGATATAACAGCGGGCGCGAATTGATAATCCGGATCTTATAAGGATCCATATGAAATGATAACATATCCTGCTGGTAAACAGGCGACGGGTGCAGCTTGTTACGCAGCATCTCTTTATAAATTTTCAGATCTTCAAAACGGGGGATATTAAGATAGGTGATCTTGTTAGACCGGATATTACTGAAATTTGTAAATAGCTCATCCTGTGCCGGCACTTTTGTTGTGTCGAGATTTTCAACGTAAGATATGAGTTTTATACCCAGAGCATTGAAATCATCCCTGTGATTGAATTTTTTTGTCTCGTCCCTGGAAAAAAGCTTCACGGAGTCCATAGGCACTAAATCTCCAAACTGATAGACCAATTTCGGGCCTAGGGAGAACTGTCCGGTATTAAGACCGTCTCTGACTGGTCCGTTATTAACCTCAAGATCATAAAAGACAACCTTGGAAACAAAGGGATAGGTTTTTAAAATAGTATCCACAAATTTCGCTGTAGTAGCGGAGTCGAGGTATCCGTTATAATAAGATATCTCCGGCACTTTATTCTGAAAGAACTCATTATAAGGTTTGATACTTTCTTCTAGTACTTTAACCTTTTCAGAGACAAACTCATTCTCTATAAACTTTTTACTGAAATTATAGGCAAGAAACAGGGACAGGATAAAAAGCACCGAGATTAAGACGATAAATATCAGAATCAGGGAGAAGTTTTTACGGTAGCCGCTGTAATGTTCAGAATGCATAATTTACTATTTGCCCGATAAATTGTTGGACAGGAAATGTTCCAATGCTGTATAAAGTTTCTGACGGACATCTTCACCCTGAGGGGAAAACTCGCTGTATTCTTTTTCCAGATAAGTCACTTCTACATTTCTTTTCTTCAGCTCTTTAACAAATTGAATGGCCTCTCCCGAATTACTTCTCGGATCCTGCGGGTTTTGTGCGATAAACACAGGAACCTGGATTTTATCGGCATGAAACACCGGAGATGCCTGACGCATATAGTCCACTTCTGTTACCGGATTTCCAATAATTTCGTAATACATCTGCAGATTTGGTGTTAAAAATGGTGGAATTGATTTTAAATAACTGAATAAATTAATGACTCCTGAATTCGACCCGCCACAAACATACATACCCGGACTTGAATATAAGCTATTTAAGGCAATATAGCCACCAAAGCCTGTGCCGTAAATAGCAATTTTGGATGGATTCGCAACTCCTTCATTAATCAGCCATTTCACGCCGTCATGAATATCTTCCTGAATTTTACCACCCCATTGTTTAAACCCTGCTGCCATGAAGTTCTTGCCATATCCCGATGATCCCCGGTAATTCATCTGAAAGACAGCATATCCACGGTTGGCCAAAAACTGAACTTCAGCATTATATTCCCAGATATTTCTATTTCCCGGACCATTGTGCGGCAATACTACTACTGGTAAATTAACTGGATTCCGATGTTGTGGCAAGGTAAGATAGCCCTGGATCTTCAGACCATCACGCGCCTTAAAAGTAACAGGCTTCATTTCATTCATCTCCGATTCTTTGATCACCGGATTAAAGTCGCTAAGCTTACGCACATTCTGTTTTTTCACATCATACAGGTAATAAGAGCCTGGATTCCTGTCGGTAAATGTTCTAACTACATATAGGTTTTCGGCAATATCACGATCAATAATCCGGGATTCCGTACCTGGCAAAAGCTGATCCAGTTTGCTGTACAGCTTCTTTGCATTGCTATCCAGATAGAATTTTTCTTTCTTCCAGGTCTCACAAATCACAAAGGAGAACTTCTTCTTAGAGGATGAGTATTGTGCATCTACGACGTTAAGCGTATCATTACTAAAGAGTACTTTACTTTCTTTTCCTTTATTACAGTCTATCTCTACAAGCGCGCATTTATCTCTGTTTACATCAGAAATAGCATAAACTATATTCGGATTCTGTTCTGAAATAGATAATGGTTTAAAGGTAGATTTAAAATTATTCGTCACCACGGCTTTAAACGGTTGATTTTCTTTCTCCCTGTACCACAACGTCTGATTCACACCATCGCTGGATGTAGCAAGCCTCAGGTTTCCTTTTGAATCAGTAAACCAATCAATAATATTACCGGGATTCCGCGCCGCCATATCCATCTTCCCGTTTCTGACATTTAAGCGATAGACATCAAATACCGAAGAATCCCTGCGGTTAGATGAAACTAACAGATATTTTTCGTCTATCAGTTTTTCTTTGAGTACGCGCATACGACTCCTGCCATTATTACTTAACTGACGTTCATTGTCGCCGTTCCGGTCTATTATAAAAATATCCGAAAATCGCTCCGCTCCTGCTTTCTCTTTATAATAAATTAGTTCTTCATTACTAACCCAGAAATAATATTTAATATTTTTTTCTTCGAATTTCGTGATCTGCTCTGTCGTCCCTGTAGCGAGATCTTCTACAAAAAGATTTTGCTTTTTACCTTGTACCTGCACAAAGGATAATTTCTTCCCATCGGGAGAGATACTGTATAAACTCTTATCCAGTGATTTAAAAAAGTCAGCTACAGGGATTATCCTTACTGTTTTTTCCGGTTTGCAGGCATTGCAGAATAGCAGGAAGAGAACCGGCAACAGTAGTTTAAGCTTTACATTCATAGCATAGTGTAGCGTGCAAAAATACATAACGGCTTTTGTGTATTATTGGAGTACACCAATATTGTTACTTTTCTAACTCCGTTAATAGTTCAAAATAATGAAATTTCATTTGAAGCAAAATAAAAGTACGTAACAATTAAAATACGTGCATTTTTATATACACATTGGCATTGAGTTTTTCGTGCCTTCGGGAGAATTATGAACATAGAAATCACCTATCAAATGGATTCAATATGATATATTTGCAACATGCTATTATACAACGCAACTTTAATTATTGAAGAGGCTTCAGCCGGAGCCTGGATGCAATGGATGCAGGGAGAATACCTGCCTGAACTAATGGAAACTGGCCTGTTCATTTCTAAACGTTTACTAAAGGTAGTAGATTCACCAAACGAAGGACTTACCTATTGTGTGCAATTTATTGCAGAAAATCAGGAAGCATGCGATATTTATCAAAATGACTATGCACCTGCGTTTATTGAACGGATGAATATCATGTTCAAGGACAAATATGTATCCTTTAACACCATTATGGAATTTATAGATTAATAATATGAATATAATCCCTACTCCTATACATGACCTGTATGTTATCGAACCTAAAGTATGGCAGGATAACAGAGGTTATTTTTTCGAAAGCTACAATGCTAAAGTACTGGCAGAAGCCGGAATTAAAGCAGAGTTTGTACAAGATAATCAGAGCTTTTCACAGAAAGGCACACTCAGAGGTATGCATGCTCAGAACTTCCCCTCTCCACAGGGTAAATTAGTTAGAGTGATTCAGGGCAAAGTGCTGGATGTAGCAGTTGATATCAGAAAAAATTCTACAACCTATGGTAAGAATTTCAGTGTTGAACTTAGCGGCGAAAACAACAAACAGCTATGGGTTCCGCCTGGATTTCTACATGGTTTTTTAACCTTAGAAGACAACACTATTTTCAGTTACAAAGTGACGGGATATTTTGATAAAGGTGCGGAGATCGGTGTAATGTGGAATGATAAGGATCTGAATATTGACTGGACGAGTCAATTAGCTGAATCTGAATTTTTACTTTCTGATAAAGACCGTGTACTGGCTTCCTTCGATGATCTGGAAAGTCCATTCTAATAAGCTTAACCGTAAGTCTTCAACATAAAAGATAACGAATCATTTTCCTATAAAACAAAAGCGGCTGTATCATTTTTCATTTAATGATACAGCCGCTTTTGTTTTATAGTTTATAACACGATTATTGCTTAATCAAATTATATAATTCATCCAATTTTGGTGATAATACCACCTCGATTCTCCTGTTTCTGCTTCGGCCGTCCGCTGACGAATTAGATTCCAAAGGCTGGAATTCTCCTTTTCCAGTGGCAGTTAACCGAACCCCGGGAACTTTTTCATTCTCAGTTAGAAAACGAACTACCGAAGTGGACCGTAGCACACTCAGATCCCAGTTATCTTTGATCTGCCCCAGATTATTTATTTTCTGCGAATCAGTATGGCCTTCGACAGCAATAATGATCTCAGGCTGTTCTTTCAATACTTTAGCAAGCTGAGTCAAGGCTTGTTTCCCCTTCTCATCAATAACGATACTGCCGGATGGGAACAATAACTTATCCATCAGCGAAACATATACTTTACCGTCTTTCATCTCAACTGTCAGCCCACTTTTTGTAAAGCCTAATAAAGCCTGCTGTAGTTTCTCTTTGAGCTGATTTGTTGCTTCATCACGTTTGCGTAATACATCTTCGACTTCTTTCAGCCTTTGTTCACGTTTTTTAAGGTCATCAGACAGCTTACTAATTGCTGATGAACTGTTACTCTTGAGTGTTTTATACTTGCCGTCTACATCTTTATATTTGCCGCCTAATTCATTCAGCTTCCCATATAAGTCTGCTGTATCCTGCTTCAAACGTCCGATAGTCTTTTCAAGGCTTTCATTGGAGTTCCTTGCGCTGCCCAGATCTGTATTGAGAGAGTCTCTATTCGCCAGCAAAGCTTTATATTTTTTAGGTGACATTACAACACATGACGTAAATGCACTCACCATTAATCCAACGGCAGAAAATAGAAAAATTCGTTTAATCATCTTATTTATTGGTCTAATGCTTTTCTGAGGAAGGAAACAAAAGGATAGACTCCCTGAAAAGCTTTTTTTAATTGATTGTTTATTTCGGGTTTAAAAAGGTCAGTATCGGAAATCGGAAATGAAGCTATAAAACTCTTCAATCTTAAATAATCAATCATAGGATTTTCCGGATCATATCCTTTGGGAGCTTTCTTCAGCGTATCGGAGTAAGATAACTCAAACTGACTGCTGAATTGCTTCTCATTGACAATTTCCTGAAACTCTTCTGCACTATAATCAATCTCTTCTCTGATGAGTTTCAAATCTGAAGCCTGTGGCATCCAGGATCCTGCTGCGAAAAATGAATTGCCAGGCTGGATGTGAAGGTAGTAATCGGGTCCTCCATTTTGTTTTACAGCAAAAGAAATCCCATAATTATTCTTATAAGGATCTTTATTCTTACTAAAACGGACATCTCTATAGATCCGCATCAGGCACTTTTTAGGATTAGTTTCCAGTGGAAAAGCGGGGTCGGCAGCTGCAAGTAAGGGAATCAACTCTTCGACCCAATTAAGGACGTCCTCTCTTGCCACTTCATAACGGGGTTTATGGATTGCAAACCACTCTCTATTGTTATTGGCAGCGAGTTCCACTAAAAAATTAAGGCTTTCAGGTTTAATCATGGTCTGTCATATATTGGATTGTAACCGATTCTCGGGGAGAGCCAGTGCAATAAAATAATTCGGGAATATCTGTAATTAAATGGGGAAAGCAGAAAACAGCCTCCAAAAATAACGGAAACATATAACCATAGAGAATCGAACTCCAGATTACCGCCAGAAAATATATAGGTCGCAAAGCCTGTAGCGATCATCTCAGTTACATTCATAGCATAGCTGACATACATCGCCGCATAAAAGTATCCAGGTTCAATTTCATAGCGCTGTCCGCAATGACCGCAATTCTCGTTAGTACGCTGTAAATTAAATCCATACAGGTTTCCAGTAAATATGTCGCCTCTTCTGCAGTGCGGACATTTTCCGTTAATTACTGCCGATAGCTTTGTGGTTTTTACCATATCCGGCAACCGATCAGGAGCTTTGCGTAAACTTTGAAGTACGATACTTTTTATACCATAAAACACCGATACCAGCAATTAAGATATATGGAATAACCAGCAGATAAACAATGCCAGTATTTAATCCCTTTCCCTGTGTATTACCATTCTTAGTACCTTGTTCAGCACTGATCGAACACATAGCACATTGCGCAGAGGCAGTTGAAATTCCAGTGCCGATAAAAGCACTGCAGAAAAGCAGACAGATAATTAAAAACTTTTTCATGTGTATGATATTTTTTAATTCAAAGCAAACCATGCGGTATATATAATCTCAGCTTATAATAAGCCTATTGGCATGACAACAAATATAAACTTTATAGCATTCAGACAGCAAGGGGCGATTCACACAGTGATGTCAAAAAAGAACTGTATCCGCTAATTATACTAATCTTAAAAGTTATAGTATGGACTGATCATCAAGTATACAATAACTCCCGATACAGCAACATATAACCAAACAGGAAATGCCCATCTTACGATCTTACGGTGACGCTCAACCTGCATACTGAAACCGCG
>Ga0247805_1000872_pt1 | contig 15097 bp, 12 predicted proteins | sample UWRJL044104R1_FD_180930 | JGI IMG/M metagenome (GOLD analysis project Ga0247805, IMG submission 180930) | Plant litter microbial communities from Arlington Agricultural Research Station in Wisconsin, United States - UWRJ-L044-104R-1 | ecosystem: Environmental > Terrestrial > Plant litter >... | reverse complement strand
CAGAATAGACCAGGAAGATCAGTTACATGTTATCTGTCAGGAAGACCGCAGTCAGCTGCAGAATAAAGAGCGGGCGGCAGAAAAGCTAATTTCCTTAATTATTTCTGGCTTACATGTCAGTAAAATACGTAAGCCGACAAAAATACCGCGTGGCGTAGTACTTAAGCGCCGGAGTGATAAGAAAAATCTATCTGCCAGGAAAGAAACCCGTAAAAGGCCACCGGTGCATGATTAGTATTAGTTAAACCTGTAGGCAAGGCTGATTGTGCCAAACTGGTGGGCAGCAGCACTACTTTTAACCTCTTTAGTTTTAAATGTCATACTGTAATCTGCACTAAAGCGCTGAGAGCTGTAGTTAATGCCCAATAATTGACTGAATACAATCGGTTTTGCACCAAAAGTAACCGGACTGCTATTATTGAACATACTTCCCTGTATGGTGGCATCATAAGCTACGACATTAAGTTGCGGCCTGGCATAGAAGAAGATTTCATGTTTAACCAAAGCCTTAGTTTTAGGCTGGTTACCAATCACTGCATTGCTGTATGCAGCGTTAAAAAGCTGGTTAATTTTTCCTGTCCGGATAAGAAGTCCTGCCCCTGCACCACTGAAAGTTGTCCCCAGATTGGCGTAGCTGTCCAGTGACAAATCCACTGCGTCTTCCGCGAACCTGGTTAAGAGGCGTGTGTATTGCGCAGATAAATTTATGGCCAGTTCATTTCTGATTTGCTCGTCCCAGCCACCGGTTTCATAGAACCCAAAAGTTTTATGGAGCAATTTCTGACCAGCTTCTGCTAAAGAGTTTTTTCCCGTTGTTCCTACCTGTACTTTCGTTTTCAGTATACTCTCATTGCTGTATAAAAGTTGTAAACCGGCTTCTGCAAAAAGATATCCTGCAAATGGACGATCCTGCTTTGCCGGATCAGGGGCGTAACCCGAATAAGGGTTAAACATCTGTTGTCCGAGTGTGAAAGAATAAATCTTTTTCTCCAAACCTTCTTTCAGCTGCTGCTGATCAGGAGCGTGTCTGAAATTCAGAAAAAGGCCATTCGTATAATAACGGTCAGATCCCTGTCCGAGGTAAGAATCATTATCACTGTTAAAGCCCAGTTCATTCTTAAAATTTTGTGCTTGAGCAGAGCAGCCCAAAAGGATCAGAAAGAAGAACGATAAGTATCTGTAATATTTCATGTGAATTCAAAAAAAAAGCCCCGGTTTACCGGGGCTCTAATTTATATCTTTAAAATCAGATTGTGTCCGATTTAGTATTTATTGTCAGATTCTGAGGATTTTTAACCTGATCTTTCATTAAAGCCAGTTCAACTACTTCTCTCATTTCCGTAACGTAGTGGAAATTCAGGTCTTTGATATAACTTTCTTTAATTTCCAGAATATCCTTACGATTCGATTTGCAAAGAATAATTTCTTTGATATTTGCACGCTTCGCCGCAAGGATTTTTTCCTTGATACCGCCAACTGGCAATACTTTCCCGCGAAGGGTAATCTCACCAGTCATTGCCAGGTTAGATTTAACTTTACGTTGTGTAAATGCAGACGTTAGTGCAGTTAACATCGTAATCCCGGCAGACGGACCATCTTTCGGTGTAGCACCGGCAGGAACGTGAACATGGACATCCCACTTATCAAATAATTCGAAAGCAATTCCGAATTGATCCGCATGGGCACGAAGATAGGCAAGGGCAATTACGGCAGATTCTTTCATGACATCACCAAGATTACCTGTCAGTGTCAGTTTTCCTTTTCCCGGGCTCAGACTAGCTTCGATAAAAAGAATATCTCCACCAACCTGTGTCCAGGCTAAACCTGTTACGACACCGGCAACTTCATTTCCTTCGTAAAGGTCCTTATCGTAGATCGGGGCACCAAGAATACGCTCCACATCGGCGTTTGTTAATGCCGGTTCGTAAGGTTCTTCCATAGCGATTTTGGTCGCGATTCCACGGACCAGTGAACCGATTTTTTTCTCCAGGCCACGTACACCAGATTCACGTGTATAATCCTCGATAACCTTTTCAATCAGTGCAGAACGTAAGGTGATATCTTTCGTTTTGATACCGTGCTGTTCCTTTTGTTTAGGAAGCAGGTATTTTTTTGCGATTTCGATTTTTTCTTCTATCGTATAACCATTCACTTCAATAATCTCCATCCTGTCCAGTAAAGCTGGCTGAATAGTACTTAGTGAATTGGCTGTTGCAATAAATAAAACATTCGACAGATCGTAATCAGCTTCCACATAATGGTCGTTGAAGGCGCTGTTTTGTTCCGGATCCAGTACTTCCAGCAGGGCAGAAGAAGGGTCACCCCTGAAATCAGACCCAACTTTATCAATTTCGTCCAATACAAAAACCGGATTAGCAGCACCAGCTTTTTTAATAGACTGAATAATTCTGCCGGGCATTGCACCAATATATGTCTTCCGGTGTCCTCGTATTTCGGCTTCATCCCTGATACCGCCAAGCGCCATACGAACATATTTACGGTTCAAAGCTTTGGCAATAGACTTACCCAGAGATGTTTTACCAACTCCCGGAGGGCCTACCAGACAAAGTATAGGCGCTTTCATATCTTTTTTCAGTTTAAGAACAGCCAGGTATTCAATAATACGCTGTTTAACTTTCTCCAGTCCGAAATGATCCTTATCCAGCACACGCTGCGCACGCTTAAGATCAAAATTATCTTTAGTGAAATCACCCCATGGCAGATCCAGCAGTAATTCCAGGTAATTCATCTGAATAGAATAATCCGGTGCAGCAGGATTCATACGGCCCAGTTTCTCCAGCTCTTTGTTGAAGTGACCCTTAACCTCTACCGACCATTTTTTCTTTTTAGCCCTGGTTTCCAGCGCTTCATATTCCAGGTCAGAAGAATTTCCACCCAGTTCTTCCTGGATAGTTTTTAGTTGCTGATTTAAGAAATAATCACGTTGTTGTTTATCCAGATCTGTCCGGACCTTATGCTGAATCTGGTTTTTTAGTTCCAGCATCTGCAGTTCCAGAGTGAGTAATTCCATGACCATCAGCGCACGCTCTCTCAGATTATCCATCTGGAGCATTTTCTGTTTGTCTTTAACATCTGCATTCATATTAGAAGAGATGAAATTGATTAGAAAAGAAGTGCTTTCGATGTTTTTAAGTGCCATTGCTGCTTCGCTAGGAATATTAGGCGAGAGCTGGATTATCTGCGAGGACATTTCACGGATAGACGCAACAAGAGCTTTAAACTCTTTGTCTTTCTTGAATTTAACCTCATCAAATTTACTGATGGTTACTTTAATATATGGGTCAGACTGAATTTCTTCAATCAGACGGAAGCGCTGTTTTCCCTGGATAATGACAGTTGTGTTACCATCGGGCATCTGCAGCATTTTTATAATATGGGCAACCGTACCAACCTTATTTAACTGATCAAATGTAGGATCCTCAATAGACACATCTGTCTGGGAGACAACACCGATGATCTTATCCCCTTTATAAGCTTCTTTAATAAGCTTGATAGACTTATCCCTTCCGACGGTGATTGGAATGACAACACCTGGAAATAAAACTGTATTCCGCAGTGGAAGTATAGCTAAAATCTCGGGCGTATCTTCGTTATTCATCTCATCTTCATCCTGTTGGGACATTAGCGGGAAAAATTCAGTGTCTTCATTTATGATAGGTAGTGCATTGCCAAAATCAAATTGATCTTTTATACTCATTAATAGGCCTTTCTAAAGTAAAAAAACGACATTCTGACAGTATGCCGTTTATGAAAATTGTAATTCTATATGATAGCTTATAATTTCAACTGTTGTGCCAAAGCCTGAATTAATTCAATTGCCTGTTAAAAAGTCAGCTTGTTTAATTTAAATTGCTTTGGTTATCATAATATCTTGTTTTTGACGTTAAACAGAGTGATGTAAATAAAACACCCGGATTTTAGTATCAAATTACAACGATTTTATATCTTTATTTTTTTATAATTAACCATTGATGAATAACATTAAAAAAGCACTTGTCATATTGTTCGTATTATCAGCCTATTCAGGATACGCCCAGAGCGGTGGATATGATAAATTAGGTATGCAGGCTATGATGAAAGGTGATTACAAAGGAGCAGTTGCACAATTAGAAAAAGCTGATGCCAAAACACCAAGTAGTCCAAGCGTGTTAAAGATGTTGGGCTATTCGTACTTTCAGTGCGGTGATTTTGAAAATTCAATAGAGACTTACAGCAGGCTAATTACTATTAAGCCGGCAGATTACTCTGCTTATTACTATCGTGGTAAAGCCAGACAAAATGTAGCTAATGATCCGAAAGAATCGCTCAATCAGATGCGGGAGAACTTCTATCAGTCTGCAATTAAAGATTTCACGAAAGCAATTGAGATTAACGGCGAAGAAGATACACAGTTGCTGCAGAACAGAGGCTTAGCTTATAAAGATTATGCGATCTATAAATCTTATAAGATTAAAAAGAAAGTAGAGAAGGAAGCTTGCGTAGCCCTGTTTAACAACTCTATTGCAGATTTTCAGAAAGTATTAACTGTGCAGCCTTTACGTAAAGACATTATCTCATTGATTGATTATGTAAAAGCTCAGATTTCAAGCCTTAAATAAGCGTAGCTTATTTAACGAATACAGCTAACAAAAAAGAGCCATTTCCGATCGGAAATGGCTCTTTTTTGTTTATCAAATATCATATTATTTTTTATTTCTGCGGGAAAAGACCGCGCATCAGGTAGTTCTTCTGATCCATCAGCCGTATTTTCTGAGATTTACTAATCTGGTATAACTCACCTGGCTTGTAGACCAAAGTGTCGGCAGAGTCATATAAAGAATTATTGGTGTGGAGAATAATATTGATTTCATCGATGGTATTACCCGATTTGTGAAGATCTACTTTTCTGACAGGGATCTTCTCACTTTTTGTCGTGTATGACTCCAGGCTGTCGGTCACAGTATGTGTAAATTCACCCTTCCAGGCTGGTTTGTTAATATCTGCATCAATAAATATACTCAGCTCTTTTGACCAGTCTGCAATCTGCAGTTTTTTTTCTTCCTGACTGCCATTCAGTACGACGGTTTTGCTGATCAGCGGATTTTGCTGCTGAAGTTTTGACGCTTCAGCAGCAAAATAACCTTTCAGATCAAAATAAGATTTATCTGTATTAGTTTTTCCGGGCTCCCGGTTATTGCAGGCCGAAGCCATCATCAGTAAGCCTAACGGAATTTTTAAAATAAATTTCATTAAATCAGTGAATTTCCAGTCATTATTTCCGGTTTTTCAAGACCCATTATTTTGAGGATAGTAGGGGCTATGTCACCGAGTTTACCATCGGCAATAGTTTGGTATTCCGTTCCGACAAGAATACAAGGCACAAGGTTAGTAGTATGAGCAGTGTTGACAGAACCGTCTTTGTTAACCATGAACTCCGAATTACCATGGTCAGCCAGGATGATAAAAGCATATCCGTTTTCCAGGCCTTTTTTAACTACGGTCTCTGCACAATGATCTGCAGTTTCCACCGCTTTGACTACCGCATCGAAAACACCCGTATGACCAACCATGTCCGGATTAGCAAAGTTCAGACATATAAAATCTGCCCAGCCACTTTCCATTTCCTTTACGATAGCCTCAGTAATTCCTGCAGCACTCATTTCGGGCTGAAGGTCATACGTTGCTACCTTTGGCGAAGGAATCATAATTCTTTTCTCATTCTCAAATTTCAGCTCTCTGCCACCTGAAAAGAAGAAGGTAACATGCGGATATTTTTCGGTCTCCGCAATACGGATCTGGTTTTTATGGTTACGCTCAAGAACCTCTCCGAGAGTATTGGTTAAATCATCTTTGGTGAAAATTACTTTAACATCTTTAAAGTTCTCATCATATGTGGTCATCGTCACATAGTATAATGGAAGTTTATGCATGTTAAACTCAGGATAATCATTCTGGGTTAAAGCTGCGGTAATTTCACGGCCACGGTCAGTTCTATAATTGAAACAGATCACCACATCATCCGGCTGGATTACAGCTACCGGTTTATTGTCAGCACCCGTAACAGCGATTGGATTAATAAATTCATCTGTGATACCGTCAGCATAAGATTTTTCTATAGCAGCAATAGGGTCACTGGTCTGTTCGCCGGTCGCATGTGTAAGCAGATTATAAGCCTGACTTACCCTTTCCCAGCGTGAATCTCTGTCCATTGCATAGTATCTTCCAATTAAACTTGCCAGTTTACCGGTTGATCCGGCGAGATGACTTTGAAGATCTTTGACGAAACCCAGACCTGAATTAGGGTCTGTATCACGGCCGTCCAGAAACGCATGTACAAACACATTACTTAAGCCAGCTTCACCTGCAGCATCACATAAGCCTTTAAGATGATTAATATGGGCATGCACTCCACCATCAGACAAAAGTCCGATAAAATGAACTGGTTTATTGTTGTTTTTAGCATAGGCGAAAGCTGCTGTCAGCGTTGGGTTGGTCTTAATTGAGCCATCGCTAATTGCTTTGTTGATCCGTCCGAGTTCCTGATATACTACACGTCCGGCGCCGAGGTTCATATGCCCGACTTCTGAATTTCCCATTTGTCCTGCCGGAAGGCCAACAGCTTCACCGGAAGCCTCCAGTTTAGAGTTCGGATATTGTTTGAGCAAAGAATCAAAAAATGGGGTGTTTGCAGCGTATGCTGCGTCTGAATTATCTTGTTTTCCATAACCCCAGCCGTCCAGGATCAGGAGCATTACTTTTTTATTGTTCATTTTATATAGAATTGAGTTCCGGCGAATTGTTAACCTAACAAATATAACCTTAATGCGGTTTGGTCGATAATCTATTTCTTATTTATGTGATGCAAATGGCATAATTTGTGTTCCGATAAATTGTTATCTTTAATCTATGATTAGATCCTTTTTTCCGGTATTGATTTTATTGACACATTTCTTCGATCCTGAGTTATTTCAGGGGGATATTGTCGATAATATTGCGCAGCTTTTCAAATCAGCAAATGCCAAAGAAATCAGTAAAAACTTCGCGCCTGCTGTGGAACTGTCTGTAAATGATAATGAAGACTCTTATTCCAAAGCTCAGGCGGAGCAGATCCTCCGTGATTTTTTTGTCAAGAGTCCGCCCGTCAGCTCGACTGTTGTACACTTGATTAATACGAACCCAAATTACCGTTTTGGTGTGTTGTCGCTGGCCACCAGAGGGGGCAAGTACCGGGTGGCAGTGACGCTCAAAAAGACAGGTAACACTTTTTTTATCACTGAATTAAGAATCGAACCCGATAAATAGTGTCACTAATTTACGTAAAAATGCTATTTTTGATCTAAAATACTTGATTTGGATACGGAATTAATACACCAATTTATTAAAAATGCTATTGCTGAGGACCTCGGTGATGGCGACCATACTTCACGCTCTACTATTCCAGAAGGGGCAACCGGAAAAGCTAAACTATTGATTAAAGAACCAGGTGTCCTTGCAGGAGTTACACTTGCGTTGGAGATTTTTGCCGAAGTAGATAAAAACCTTCAGGTTGAAATCCTGATGAAAGATGGTGATGAAGTAAAATACGGGGATATTGCATTTACCGTATCCGGTAGCAGCCGTTCCATACTACTTGCAGAAAGACTTGTACTTAACTGTATGCAGCGTATGAGTGGTATAGCCACTAAGACCAGAGACACAGTTGAATTACTGAAAGGAACTTCTACTCAGCTCCTTGATACCCGTAAAACTACACCAGGGCTACGCTATCTTGAAAAGTGGGCTGTCCGTATTGGCGGAGGAGTTAATCACAGAACCGGTCTATATGATATGATACTTATTAAAGACAATCATGTCGATTATGCAGGCGGAATATCGAAAGCAATTGTGGCAGCTAATAACTATCTGACGCAGACTGGTAAAGAGCTGGAAATAGAAATAGAAGTCAGAAATCTGGATGAATTACAGCAGGTTCTGGACCAGGGAATGGTTAACAGGATTATGCTGGATAACTTCAGCTTTGCAGATTTACGTCAGGCCGTTAACACGATTAATGGCAGGTATATTACAGAGGCATCCGGTGGAATTACACCGGAGACCATAGCTGATTATGCGGCATGCGGTGTAGATTATATCTCTATGGGAGCTTTAACCCATTCCGTGAAAAGTCTGGACATGAGTTTAAAAGCCTTTTAAGGTATGATATCCATTTATTCAATATCAGCAGTCATTCTTGCCTATTTGTGTGGCTCTATACCTACAGCGGTATGGCTCGGTCAGGCTTTTTATGGAATAGACGTGCGGGAATATGGCAGTGGAAATGCGGGTGCGACCAATACATTTCGTGTATTAGGTACAAAAGCAGGCCTGGCTGTTATGATCATTGATATCGCTAAAGGCTTTACAGCTACCAAACTGGCTTACTTTATTGGAATGTCTGTTACCGGGCCCCATAACTCTTCACAATTTGTAAATTATGAACTGGCACTGGGGGTTACTGCGGTTATGGGACATCTATTTCCTGTTTTTGCCGGTTTTCGCGGAGGTAAAGGTGTAGCGACGCTATTGGGGATGATTCTGGCAGTCAATTTTCCGGCAGCAATGCTGTGTGTGTTGGTTTTTGTAGTCACTTTACTACTTACCAAATATGTGTCACTGAGCTCTATTTGTGCAGGCTTTACATTTCCCCTCGGAATCATATTCGTCTTACATTCAACCATAAAATCAGAGGTGCTTTACAGTATGGTCGTTTGTATTCTGGTTCTGGTTACCCATCAGAAGAATTTGGAACGCCTTTTGAAAGGCAAGGAATCAAAGGTGTATCTTTTCAAAAAGAAAACATCCGCAACGTAAAATTGTTCTTGCTTTAAACCAGACTCCAATTAATCATAAACCAATGAAACATACCATACTTACAGGAGCAGCAGCCGTTCTCATGCTAACTTCTTCCTGTTCCACGGTTCCGCTTTCGGGCAGATCCAGAATTAGCTTTGTAAACGAGAGCGAAATGCAGACTGCTGCCGCACAGAGTTACAGTACGCTGCTGAAAAGCCCTGAAACCAAAATATTAAATAATGCAGATGCGCAGCGTGTCAAGATCATCGGGCAGAAGATTGCTACTGCAGTAACGCAGTATATGAATGCTAATGGTTATGCTTCACAGATTCAGGGTTTCAAATGGGAATTTAATCTTATTGACAGTAAAGAAGTGAATGCCTGGTGTATGCCGGGAGGAAAAGTTGCCGTCTATTCAGGAATTCTTCCAGTAACTAAAGATGATGCTGGACTGGCAACAGTAATGGGACATGAGATCGCACATGCTATAGCACAGCACTCTTCAGAAAGAGCGTCTAAAGCTGCAGTAGCTGAAGGTGTTGGTGGCTTATTAGGTGCTGCTACAGGAAATAAATCTGCTATTACACAAAATGTGATCAGCCAGGTATACGGTATCGGTGCACAAGGATTCTACCTGTTACCGAACTCCAGGACACAAGAGCTGGAAGCAGATCATCTGGGTTTAATCTTTATGTCTATGGCAGGTTATAATCCGAGTAATGCGGTAAGTTTCTGGCAAAGGATGGCTGCGGTCAGCAGCGGATCACAGAAACCACCTGAATTCTTAAGTACTCACCCTGCAGATGCAACAAGGATCGCACAGATTCAGAAAGATCTGCCGGAAGCAATGAAATATTTCAAGTCCACATCCGGAAAACCCGTAAAATAAAACAAAAAGAGCTGCCCATAGCAGCTCTTTTTGTTTATTAATCTTTCAACTGCTCAGGCTGAAGGGTATCTACGATCGCTGAAGCTTTCAAAATACATTCTTCATATTCAGCTGCTGCCGAAGATGCATAGGTAATTGCGCCGCCCACCTGGAAAGATAGATATTGCTCGTCAGCAGCATAAAATATACTCCTGATCAGTACATTAAAGTCAAAATCATCATTAGGGTCAAGGTATCCGATAGCGCCGGAATATGCACCCCTTTTACTCAGTTCAATTTCTTCAATCAGCTGCATTGCCCTGATCTTGGGAGCACCTGTCATTGACCCCATAGGGAAAGTATGACGGATGGCGTCAACCGGGTCAGCAGACGGATCCAGCTGACAGCTTACCGTAGAGATCATCTGATGAACCTGCGGGAAAGAATAAATACCAAATAATTCTTCCACTTGCACAGAGCCTGGTACAGCACAACGTGTCAGATCATTTCTAACCAGATCAACGATCATTACATTTTCTGCCTGTTCCTTCAGATCATTGCGCAGTGCTGTTTTTAAAGCCTCATCGCTTTTCTGGTCGCCGCTTCTTTTTGCTGTCCCTTTAATTGGTTGCGAGAATACTTTTGAGCCCCGTTTACAGAGGTATCGTTCCGGGCTGGCCGATAAGATATATTTTGCTCCACTTTTAAAATAAGCAGAAAAAGGAGTAGGGGACAAGCTGTTGAGCCGGTAATATAAAGCTAATGGATCCAGCAGTGCCGCTTCCGCGTAAAATTCCTGACAGAAATTCACTTCATAGATATCGCCCCTTAAAATATGGTCACGCAGTTCTTCTACTTTACCGAGGTAAGTATTTCTGTCCATTCTGCTTTTAATTTCCGTAGCAGGTCTGAGAGCGGGAGTTACCGGCAAAAGAGTAGCCTCAATAAGCATAACAAGGCTTTCGGGACCTTCCAGAATCTCTACCTGTCCGTTTTTGATGGCGATGAGGTATTCAGGTTCAAAAAAATAGAGATCGGGGAACCCGAGACGATCAGTGTGGGCAGAATTAAGTTGTTCCGTTTCATTTTTCAAGTCATAACCAAGCAATCCAAACAGCCAGCTATTTCTTTCTTTGCGGAAACTTTTCAGGGCGTCGAATGCAGTTCCGGCATTTATAGCCAGTTCACGTCGTTTGCCTGCCGCGAGCAGGAAGTCATAGCGGGAATACTGGTCAGGATAGGTATTAGAGTCAAAACAGCAACAGACTTCAAACGCAGCTGCCCATTGCAATGCTTTTGCTTTAAAGTCTATCAGATTTGTTATTTCCATGGAGATGATCCGGAATTATACCGGAATAAAAAAGGCGGCACCAGGCCGCCTTTTATGCTTTTATTGAATACTAGTGTAAGATGATAGTCTGAACCCTGTCAGGACCAACAGACAGATATTTTACCGGAACTTCTAATTCTTTTTCCAGGTAAGTAATGTAATCCATTAATTTTTCAGGAATCTCACTAATCTCAGTGATTTTTGTGATATCAGTTTTCCAGCCTTCAATTGCTTTCAGAACAGGAGTTGGTTTAATAGAGATGATATCATATGGCATGTAATCAATTTTCTCACCATTGTGCTCGTAATGTGTACAAACATAAATTGTGTCAAACTCATTCATTACATCTGCTTTGGTCATTACCATTTCAGTAACACCATTCAGCATGATTGCATATTTTAAAGCTGGAAGGTCAATCCATCCACAACGTCTTGAACGTCCTGTAGTTGCGCCAAATTCATGGCCAACCTGACGCAGGGTTTCACCTGTCTCATTATCCAGTTCGGTAGGGAATGGTCCGCTGCCGACACGAGTACAATAAGCTTTGAAGATTCCTACAACGCTGCCAATTTTGTTAGGAGCAATACCTAAACCTGTGCAGGCACCAGCAGTAGTTGTATTTGAAGAAGTTACAAACGGATAAGAACCGAAATCAATATCCAGTAACGTACCTTGTGCACCTTCAGCTAATACTTTTTTACCTTCTTTCAGGTAGCCATTTACGAAATGCTCGCTGTCTACATGTGGAATAGTTTTCAGGAATTCGATCGCTTCAAAGAAAGCTGCTTCTTTTTCCGTCAGATCATATTCGAAGTTATAATGTGAAAGCAGTTCTTTATGCTTATTCGCCAGTTTAGTATAACGTTCTTTAAAGTCAGGAAGTGTAGTATCGCCTACACGCAGGCCGTTACGACCTGTTTTGTCCATATAAGTAGGGCCAATACCTTTTAAAGTAGAACCAATTTTATCCTTTCCCATTTTCTGCTCGTTAGCAGCATCCAGTAACTGGTGGGTAGGTAAAATCAAATGTGCTTTACGCGCAATAACCAGTCTGCCGTTAGCCACAGGATCATGACCAGAAGTTTTCAGGTTATCTAATTCTCTTTTTAAAATGATCGGATCAATTACAACACCATTACCGATTAAATTCATGGTTTTCTCGTTGAAAATACCAGAAGGAATGGTATTTAAAACAAACTTTTTGCCATCAAACTCTAAGGTGTGCCCGGCATTCGGTCCGCCTTGGAAACGAGCTATCAAATCATATTGCGGACCTAATACGTCAACAATTTTTCCTTTGCCTTCATCGCCCCATTGCAGGCCAAGAAGCACGTCTACTTGCGTCATTATTTTAATTTAAGAAAAGATTATAATTGTGTTTGTTCTTTACGTTAGTTGGGTTTGCTTATCCTCCTGTTGTTTCTTTGTCGCTTTAGCGGAACAATCGAAACAGCTTCCATACATATTCAGGGAATGATGCTTGATGTCAAATTTCAACAGGTCACCAATCATAGATTGAATCTGATGAATGCGGGGGTCGCAAAATTCAACCACCTTGCCGCAATCAATACAAATCACATGGTCATGCTGATGATAACCATAGGATTTCTCGAATTGAGCCATGTTTTTACCAAACTGATGTTTAGTAACCAGGTCACAGGAAACCAGTAATTCCAAGGTATTGTACACGGTAGCACGGCTAACCCTGTACTTCTGATTTTTCATATGGATGTAGAGGGTTTCTACGTCAAAATGATCATCACGGGAATAAATCTCTTCGAGAATAGCAAAACGCTCAGGCGTTTTCCTCAGACTTTTATTTTCGAGATAGGCTTCAAATATTTTTCTGACCAACTCGCTGTTATGGTTTGTAGACATAGTTTTTAAACTCCAATCAAAGGTATCAATTTTTAAACATAACCGAATGATAAATTCGAAACTTTAAGCGTCGAATCGGGTCACGCCAGTCACACCTTTTACTTCTAACAGGTTTTTTATCAGGTTATCCAGGTGTTCTTTGTCGTTTACAAAGATCTTGATCGACCCGTCAAAAATACCATTATCGGTGTCCACAGTGATTGAACGCATATTTACTTTAAAATCATTCGATATAACTTTTGTAATATTATTTATAAGACCGACATCATCGATCCCAATAATATGCAGACCGGTCAGGAATGTCAGTTCCTGCTGTTTGTTCCATTTCGCTTTTACAATCCTATATCCATAGTTGGCCATCAGCTGTGCAGCATTCGGGCAATTGGTCCTGTGGATCTTAATTCCTTCGCTTACGGTGACAAAACCAAATACGTCGTCACCCGGAATTGGGTTACAGCAGGCGGCAAGGGCGTAATCAATTTTCTGCAGATCTTCGCCGATCAGTAAAATGTCCGATTCAGGCCCTTTAACCTTGTTTAGTAAAGCTTCGATTTGTTGCCCGTCGGTTCTTTCTGCACCTCTGTTTTCAATCTCCTTCTCGCTGGCTACATATTCTTTCAGGTCCTTCAGTTCGATCTTACCCTGCGCCACCGCAATAAACAGCTCCTGGGTCGAAGCCAGTTTAAAGAAATAACTTATTTTGTTCAGGTTGTCTGTATTATAAGTGATTTTCAGCGATTTAAGCTTGCGTTCCAGTGTTTCTTTACCTTCCTCTGCAATTTTTCTCTTTTCTTCTTTCAGCGAGGATTTGATCTTGGATTTTGCCTTCGCCGTAACCACAATATTCAACCAGTCTTCCTTTGGAGTTTGCTTGCCGGAAGTGATAATCTCTACCTGATCTCCGTTCTGCAATTTATAAGAAAGCGGCACCAGCTTGTGGTTTACTTTAGCACCTATACATTTTGCGCCGACATCTGTGTGAATTTCAAATGCAAAATCCAGTGCGGTTGCGCCGAGCGGAAGCTGAATCAAAGCACCTTTAGGCGTAAAGATGAAGATCTCATCAGAGAACAGGTTCATTTTAAAATCATCCAGAAAATCCAGTGCATTGGCCTCTGGATTACTTAGCATTTCCCTTACTTTCATGATCCACTGATCCAGACCATTGTCATTGGTAGACTCTTTATATTTCCAATGTGCGGCGAATCCTTTCTCTGCAATCTCATTCATCCGCTGTGTACGGATCTGGACTTCTACCCATTGCCCCTTAGGCCCCATAACAGTCGTGTGCAATGATTCGTACCCATTTCCCTTAGGAGAGGAAACCCAGTCTCTCAAGCGGTCCGGATTGGGGCGGTAAAGATCGGTCACAATAGAATATGCCTTCCAGCAGTCTGCTTTTTCATTTTCAGGTGAACTGTCCAGAATAATTCTGACAGCAAAAAGATCATAAACCTCTTCAAAAGGTATATTTTTCTTTTTCATCTTATTCCAGATGGAATGTATAGACTTTGGCCTGCCATAGATATCAGCCAGCAGGCCCTGCTCCGCAAGTATTTCATTGATTGGCTCAACGAACCTCTTTACGAAAAGTGTACGTTCTGCTTTTTTCTCGTTAAGTTTTGTGGCAATAAATTTATAAGTATCCGGTTCCAGGTACTTCATGGACAAATCTTCAAGCTCCGATTTAATCGCATACAGCCCCAGGCGGTGAGCCAGTGGTGCGTACAGATAAATGGTTTCGGAAGCGATTTTTAACTGCTTATGCCTTGGCATGAAATCCATTGTCCGCATATTATGCAGCCGGTCTGCCAGTTTAATCAGAATAACGCGGACGTCATCTGCCAGCGTGAGCAGCATTTTTCTGAAATTTTCAGCCTGAAGAGAACTATTGTAGTCAAAAACGCCCGCTATTTTGGTTAAACCGTCAATAATCCTGGCCGTTTTTTTACCAAACTCTCTTTCTATATCTTCTAGTGTAATATCAGTATCCTCTACGACATCGTGCAACAGGGCACAAACGATAGATGTAGTACCCAGTCCGATTTCCTCAGCAGCGATTTGTGCAACTGCAATTGGATGATAGATATAAGGTTCGCCAGATTTACGGCGCATGTCTTTATGGCTTTCAAGCGCCATGTCGAAAGCTTTGCGGATCTCCTTCTTATCACCTTTTTGCATGGTTGGC
>Ga0247805_1000871_pt1 | contig 15113 bp, 8 predicted proteins | sample UWRJL044104R1_FD_180930 | JGI IMG/M metagenome (GOLD analysis project Ga0247805, IMG submission 180930) | Plant litter microbial communities from Arlington Agricultural Research Station in Wisconsin, United States - UWRJ-L044-104R-1 | ecosystem: Environmental > Terrestrial > Plant litter >... | reverse complement strand
TTTCTTTGATGAACCTGATTTTGAAAACGTCTTTAAAAATATGGACGGGGCAGCGGTAATACCTGAACTGGAGAACTGGAAGGCGGCAATTACAGGGCATCCGATTGTTGATCGTTACATGGAGGAACTCAATACCACTGGATTTATCCCACATGTCGGTCGAATGCTGGTGGCAACTTATTTAATTTATGTCTTAAAAATTCATTGGATTTACGGCGCAGCCTATTTTGAAGAGAAATTGATTGACTATGCGCCTGCCAGTAACTGGGGGAACTGGGCCAATGTAGCGGGGGTTGGTAAAGATGTTAAATCTAAAAATACTTTTGATCTGGATAAGCAAATGAAAATTCTGGAAATTTCTATTTCTGATAGCCCTTCATTTGCTTGATATTCTGATTGTTTTGGATTTTTTTATTTCAATTGCTACCTTGCTTTGATTAGGCGGTATGGCTTTATAATTGTTTTTTTTAATTTCCATTTGAAATAAATGTTAAACAAAAATTGGTTTTTAAACAAAGTTGTTTAACATTTGTTATATTCAATTAGTGTGAAGAAGTACTCAATCAGTGATATCGAAGCCCTTATCGGGATCAAGGCCCATACCATAAGGGCCTGGGAAATACGTTACAACCTTGTTCCACCCAAGCGTACGGCGACCAATATTCGTTATTATGCAGAGGAGGACCTGAAGTTGCTGCTCAATATTGTTACACTCAATCAAAACGGCTATAAAATCAGTAGAATTGCAAAGATGAGCCATCAGCAAATCACTGATCTCGTGTTGCAATTGAATGCCGATTGGGGAAACGAATCTGCACAGTTGCTGAATTTATCTAATGCCACGATGGCTTATGATGAGGATGAATTTGCCAAAATTCTTGCGGGATGTATAGATGAAATGGGTCTGATTAAAACCATGGATATTGTACTTTTCCCTTTTATGAAAAGGGTTGGGATGCTATGGCAAACAGGTACAATTGACCCATCCCAGGAACACTTTGCCTCGAACCTGATTCGTGAAAGGATCATCGTGGAAATCGATAAAATTGAAAAGAAGGTTAAGAAAGATGCCAAACGATTTTTGCTTTTTCTCCCGGAAAATGAAATGCATGAGACCGGCTTACTGTTTACACGGTATCTGCTGAAAAAATGCGGACATGAAATGCTTTATCTTGGGTCTGAAATTCCATATGCTGACCTGCGGGCAGTAATTAAATCTTATCAGCCGGATTATGCTTTTATGGTGCTGACTTCGTTAAATCTCGGAAAAGATGTCAATAAAATTATTGGCAAAGTAATGGATGGACTTGGCGTGCCACTATTGGTCGCTGGTAGTTTAATTGCCGAATTTGACATTGTTGTGCAGGATCAACTGACCCCTTTGAAAAATGTCTGTGACATGGTCGAATTTCTTGAAGAATTATAAAGAAATTTGCCTGTTTTATAAGGTAAAATCCTAATTTTGCATCACTTATAGCATATTTAATACATGATGGATAATTTATCTTATCTCAACGGCGCTAATGCCGAGTACGTAGAGTCCTTATATCAATCTTACAATCAGGACCCAAATTCTGTTGAATTTGGCTGGCAAAAATTTTTTGAAGGTTTTGACTTCGGAAGAGAGGCTTCAGGTGCATCTGTAAACGCAGAAGCTCCAGAGCATTTTTTGAAAGAGATCAATGTTTTAAACATGATCAACGGTTACCGCCAGCGCGGCCACCTGTTTACCCATACCAACCCGGTTAGGGAACGCAGGCAGCACCTGCCAACGCTTGATCTGGAGAATTTCGGATTGGCGAAATCTGATCTGGACACTGTTTTCAATGCAAGTGTGGAGTTGGGGATCGGTGCAGCTAAGCTAAGTGATATTGTGGCCTTCTTGAAGCAGACTTATTGCCACTCTATTGGTGCTGAGTATAAATATGTGCGTACTCCTGAAGTACTTTCCTGGATTGAACAAAAAATGGAAAGTGTGCGCAATACGCCTAATTTTTCTATCGATGAGAAGAAGCGTATTTTAACGAAACTGAATGAAGCCGTTAGTTTTGAGAATTTTTTGGGTACCAAATTTCTTGGTCAGAAAAGATTTTCATTAGAAGGTGCTGAAGCTTTAATTCCTGCACTGGATTCTGTTATTGAAAAAGGGGCTGATCTTGGAATTGAGGAGTTTGTAATTGGTATGGCCCACCGTGGACGTTTGAACGTGCTGGCCAATATCATGCAGAAATCTTATAAAGATATTTTTGCTGAGTTTGAAGGTAAGGCTTACAGTGCCGATTCTCCATTTGGGGGTGACGTGAAGTATCACCTCGGCTATTCTACGGATGTGACGACAAATGATGGCAAGAATGTCCATTTGAGTCTTTGCCCGAATCCGTCTCACCTGGAAACAGTGAATGGGGTAGTTGAAGGCATGACCCGCTCTAAGATAGATTTTAAATATGGTGGTGATAATGCCCGCATTGCACCTATTCTGATACATGGTGATGCTTCGGTTGCCGGACAAGGCATAGTGTATGAAGTGATCCAAATGGCGGGTCTTGACGGTTATAAAACAGGGGGTACCATCCACCTGATCATTAATAACCAGATTGGTTTTACGACAAATTTTAAAGATGCACGTACCAGTACATACTGTACAGATATTGCAAAAGTAACCTTATCGCCGGTTTTCCATGTAAATGGTGACGATGTGGAGGCTTTGGTCTATGCCATTAACCTGGCTATGGAATATCGTCAGAAATACAAAAATGACGTATTCATTGATATTTTATGTTATCGCAGGTTTGGGCACAACGAATCTGATGAGCCAAAGTTTACCCAACCTTTGCTTTATAAAGCAATAGAACAACATGCCAATTCGAGAGATATTTATATTGATCAACTGGTGAAAGAAGGTTCTCTTGAAGCAAGTGCGGCAAAAGAAATGGAAAAACAGTTCCGTGCATTATTACAGGAACGCTTGACTGAAGCCAAAGCCATTACTTCTACTTATCAGGACGTAAAGTTTGGTGGTGCCTGGTCTGACATGCGCATCGCCACGCCTCAGGATTTCGAAAGCTCGCCAAGTACAGCAGTGAAAGAGACCACCTTATTGGAGATTGCTAAAAGAATAAGCACTTTACCTGCAGATAAAAAATTCTTTAAGAAAATTGAGAAGCTTTTTGAAGAACGTAGTAAAATGGCCAATACGACCCATGTATTTGATTGGGCAATGGGAGAGCAGCTTGCTTATGGTACTTTACTTGCAGAAGGTAAAAGAGTACGTTTAAGCGGACAGGATGTTGAGCGCGGCACGTTCTCTCATCGCCATGCGGTATTGACTTTAGAAGATTCTGAAGAAGAATATATCCCATTGGCAAATATATCAGACCAGCAGGCGCCTTTTGACATTTACAATTCACACTTGTCTGAATATGGCGTTTTAGGCTTCGAGTATGGTTATGCTATGGCGAATCCGAATGCTTTGACGATTTGGGAAGCTCAGTTTGGTGATTTCTTTAACGGAGCTCAGATTGTTGTGGATCAGTATATTGCCAGTGCGGAGACGAAATGGCAACGTGAAAACGGATTGGTGATGTTATTGCCTCATGGTTATGAAGGTCAGGGCCCGGAGCATTCATCTGCAAGGATTGAACGTTTTATGGAGCTTTGTGCAGATTACAACATGCAGGTAACGAATTGTACTACACCTGCAAACTTTTTCCATGCCATGCGCAGGCAGTTCAAACGTGATTTTAGAAAGCCTTTGGTGGTGTTTACGCCTAAGAGTTTATTGCGCCATCCGATGTGTGTTTCACCTTTAGTAGATTTTACAGAAGGTAAATTCCAGGAAGTCATAGCAGATCATAACGTAAAGGCCGCCAATGTAAAAAGGGTATTGTTCTGTAGCGGGAAGATTTATTACGAGTTGCTGGAGAAACAACAAAAGGAAGAGATTAAAGATGTAGCGATTGTTCGCGTGGAGCAATTGTATCCTACGCCATTGGAACAAATGGAAGCGGTGTACAGCAAATATAAAAATGCTAAAGAAGCACTATGGGTTCAGGAAGAGCCGGAAAACATGGGGGCATGGCCTTACTTGTTGCGCAGACTGAGAAAGACAGCTTTCCATGATATTGAAGTGATCTCTAGAAAAGAAAGCAGCAGTACAGCTACAGGTTATGCAAAACAACATGCAGATCAACAAGCTTATATTTTAGCTAAGGCTTTTGAGATGACCGTTACGGCAGTCGATGAAAAAATAGCTAAAAAATCGGTGAGTAAAGTTTATAATGTAGATTAGAAAAATAATACATCAGTTATGAGTATAGAAATAAAAGTTCCGCCGGTTGGCGAGTCGATAACAGAAGTTGTTTTATCCCGTTGGGTGAAAAACGATGGTGATGCAGTAGAAATGGATGAGGTAATTGCGGAATTAGAATCTGACAAGGCTACCTTTGAGTTAACTGCAGAACAAGCCGGAACTTTAAAAACAGTAGCGGCTGAAGGTGATACTTTGGCTATAGGCGCTGTAGTTTGTAAAATTGAAGATGGTGGCGCTGCACCTAAAGCAGCTGCTCCGGCTCCTGCTGCTGAGCAAGCTCCTGCAGCTGCAGAAAAAGCGGCTGTGTCTCCGGTGGCAGAAAAGTCTGGGGATAGCTATGCAACAGGCACACCTTCCCCTGCTGCAGGTAAAATTCTTGCTGAAAAAGGTGTAGATGCTGCTGCTGTAAAAGGTACTGGTGTTGATGGCCGTATTACCAAGGAAGATGCATTAAAAGCGGAGAAAGCACAGCCTGCTTCAGCTGCTCCTGCTAAAGCAGCGTCGGTAACTCCGGCTCCGGTTGCTGGTGCGAGAGAAGAGCGTAGGGTGAAAATGTCGCCATTGCGCAAAACTGTTGCTAAACGTTTGGTTGCAGTTAAAAATGAAACGGCCATGTTGACAACTTTTAACGAGGTTAACATGAAGCCGATCATGGATTTGCGTGGTAAATACAAAGATCAGTTTAAAGAAAAGCATGGTGTAGGTTTAGGGTTTATGAGTTTCTTTACCAAAGCGGTATGTGAAGCAATGAAAGATTTTCCAGCAGTAAATGCACGTATTGAAGGTGATGAATTGGTATACAACGAATTTGTAGACATTTCCATTGCTGTTTCTGCACCAAAAGGACTGGTAGTGCCAATCATTAGAAATGCAGAAAGCCTGAGTCTTGCCCAAATTGAAAAATCAGTAATTGAACTGGCTACAAAAGCGAGAGACAGCAAATTGACCATTGATGAGATGACTGGTGGTACCTTTACCATTACGAATGGTGGTGTTTTTGGTTCAATGATGTCTACACCGATCATCAATGCGCCACAGTCGGCTATTTTGGGTATGCACAATATCATTGAGCGTCCGATTGCTGAAAAAGGAGAGGTTGTGATCCGCCCGATGATGTACCTGGCTTTATCTTATGATCACCGTATCATTGATGGCAGGGAGTCAGTAGGATTCCTTGTTCGCGTGAAACAATTGTTGGAAGATCCTGCAAGGTTACTTTTAGGCGTATAATAGATTGTAAAAATTTAATATAAAAAAGGCTTCGGAATTAATTCGAGGCCTTTTTTTATGCCAATTCTTGTATTTTAGCGATTTAGACGAACCGACTGATATGCGCATGAAACAATTTGGCTTTACTTTAGCACTTTTTCTTTTTTTAGGCTCACAGGCCTTTTCTCAAACCACGCGGCAGACTTCTGGCTGGCTTTTTTTGCTGAACAGTACTAAATTTAGTGACAAATGGGGGATGCATCTGGATGTACAACTGAGATCGCATGACGATCTGGATGGTGTAAAAAACTTTTTATTCAGACCTGGAGTAACGTATTACATCAACAAAAACAGCAATGCGACACTGGGCTATTTGCTGGCGAGTACTTTTCATAAGGTTGAAGGTGCAGCGGATCGCCATACCGCAGAGCATCGCATCTGGGAGCAATACATCATTACACACAAAATTAAAACACTGAATCTGCAACATCGATTCAGATTGGAGCAGCGCTTTATTGATGCCGGTGCCGAGGATGTTTTTGCCCAGCGGCTGCGTTATTTTATAAGAGGCGTGTTGCCTTTGGGCGAAGCTCAGGAAACCTTTACCAAAGGTGCATTTGTGGCCTTGCAAAATGAACTGTTTTTCAATATACAAAACAAATCGAAGTTAAACGATCACTTTTTTGATCAGAACAGGGCCTATGCTGCTGTAGGTTATCGCTTTAGCAAAAAAGTAGATGTTGAAGCAGGATACATGAACCAGATGATTAAAGGTGCCGGCAACAATACGATGAATAATATTGTTCAGCTGGCGCTTTATACCCGTTTTTAATCGGCTTGTTTTACGTTGATGTAAAAATTAGGGTCTGTTTGAAACAGTTTGTTGCTGATGTCTTTTGCAATTTTTATCGTTTGCCAGTTTGCAGAAGGATAAATTAAGGTATAATTGTTTGCGCTTAATGTTACTTTAACGGGCATGTCGAAATTCTTGACATCAGCTATCCAACGGTATTTAAGCAGTCCGTTGTTGATTTGATATTCAAAAGTTGGGATCTGCGTATGACGTAGGTACTGATCAAATATTTTATCCAGTTTAAGTCCGCTTTGTCTGCTCATGTAGTTTTCCACCTGGGCTGTGGTTACAGTCTGGTGATAAAAGGTCTGATTTAGGCCTCTTAATATCATCCTGAACTTATTGTCGTCATGAATCAACTGTCTGATCAGGTGTAACAGATTTGCACCTTTATAATACATGTCGCCCGATCCTTCCTGATTTACGCCATATGGGCCAATGATCGGAATGTCATTTTTAATGTTGTGCCGGATGCCAATCACATAAGCCGTGGCTGCCTCTTTTCCGTATTGGCTTTCGGTAAATAGTGCCTCAGAATAATTGGTGAAAGCTTCATGAACCCACATGTCGGCCACATCTTTGGTGGTGATGTTGTTACCAAACCATTCGTGACCACTCTCATGTACGGTGATGAAGTCGAATTTGAGTCCCCAGCCAGATCCGGAAAGGTCGCTGCCTGCATAACCCATTTTGAATCCATTTCCGTAAGCTACAGCACTTTGATGTTCCATGCCTAGAAAAGGAGCCTGGACAAGTTTATAACCATCTGTGTAAAAAGGATAGGGGCCAAACCAGTACTCAAAAGATTTTAGCATGGGTTTTACATCGGCATCCCAGTGTGGGCGGGCTTTGGTACTGTCTGTTTTGAGCGACCAGTAGTCGAGGCTCAATTTGCCTTTTTCTCCGACGTAGATATCGGACCAGTGGGCATATTTTCCGATGTACAAAGCTACATTGTAATTGTTAATGGGATTGCTTACAAACCAGTTGGTTTGCCAGTAGCCACCTGGTTTTTCTATGGTGCTCCTCAAGCGGCCATTGGATACGCTTTGAAGCGCCTTTGGTGCGGTTATACTGATCAGCATACTGTCAACTTCATCGCTTTGGTGATCTTTAGTTGGCCACCAGCTGCTGGCACCCAATCCCTGGCAGGCGACAGACACCCAGGGGTTTTCAGACTTGTCTTTGGTAAAAATAAAGCCACCGTCCCATGGTGGGTTTTTGGCAATTACCGGATTGCCGGAGTAGTATACGGTAAACTGATCTTTAGTGCCTTTCTGTATTTCTTTAGGAAAGGTGACAAATACGGCATTAAATTCAACGCTGAATGACAGTGAGGTCTTTTGGTAAATGATTTTTTCGACCTTTAAATTACTGAACAGGTCAAATTGAAGTTTGCTGAAGTTTTGGGTAGCTGTAAATTTGAACTCATTGCTGCCTTTGATGAACTTTTGATCAATATCAATCTGGATATCCAGGTGGTAATAATTGATGTCGTAACAGGTCCTGAGTGGACTTAAGGTGCCGCGTAGGGTATCTGCCCGGCTGAATTTTTGTTTGCCCTGCATCAATTGCGCATTGGCCGTTTGTATGGCAAACAGCGTGGCCAGGAGGCCTATCCATAAAGATCTCATGTTAGGGCTTTAAAACATTAATGATGATTGCCGAAGCATTGTTTACATCGTGGAAAATTCGGTGCGTCGCCTTTTTGAAGTCTGAAGGCTCGGCCTGGTAAATGTCCATAAACTGTTGCGGATTCCGATCTGCCAGGGGGAACCAGGAATTTTGGACCTGTATCATGATGCGGTGTCCTTTTTTGAAGGTATGTGCTACATCAGGAAGGGTGTAGTTTACTTTGGTGACCATTCCGGGAACAAAAGGTTCAGGGTTTTCAAAGCCATTGCGGTATTTGCCACGCATGATTTCTCCGCGAACCAGCATTTGGTAACCACCCATAATCAGGTTTTTAGGATTAGGAACAGGCGCCGGTTCATCCTCGGGGTATACATCAATCAGCTTAACTACATAATCGGCATCGGTTCCGCTTGTGGAAATAACGAGGTTAGCGAGCACGGGGCCAGTGAGTGTCATGTCTGCTGTGAGTGCCTCTGTCTGGTATACCTTTACATCCGGTCTGCGGGATGCAAAACGTTGGTCATCGATCATATATTCACGTGTTCTGCGTGCTTGTATGCCGTCCTGATAAGGAACCGGACTGTTGGGGTCACTAACATATTCATCCCAGCTATCCGTGCGTTGTATTTTGTCAAAGCTCAGTTTTCCCTGAGGTTGCAGATACAAGGTTTTTTGCTCAGTTTCTTTTGGGGGCCAGGTGCTGAATTTTTTCCATTCGTTGCTACCGGTAACAAAGATATTGGCTTCAGCAGGATTAAAGCTGCCCTCACCTTTCAGGTGATATTTGAAGAATGGAAGTTCGAAGTGTTCCTGATAATAAGTGCTGGTTGGCTGGCCAAAATTGATGTCGCCAAAACTGCTGCCGGAGCTACGTACCCAGCCGCCATGAAACCAGGGGCCTGCTACCAGAATGTTGTTGGCGCCTGGATTTTGTTTTTCTATAGATTTGTAGGTGGCAAAGGTACCATAGGCATCTTCTGCGTCAAAAAAACCGCCAACAACCATTACAGCAGGCCTTACCTGAGTTAAATGTTGTTGAATATTTCTCGATTTCCAAAAGGTGTCGAGGTTAGGATGTTCGAATAGATTGTTCCAGAAGCGGATGCTGTCGCCAAAATATTTTTCTTTCAGGTTTTTAACTGAACCTGACTCCAGGAAGAAACGATAGTTGTCCTGAATGGGGAATTTGAAAGCTTTAGGTCCTTTGTCTGGGGTAATGGGTTTAGGTCTGGGTACGCCAAAGGTGCTCATGAAACTAAACACATCAGCTAAAAATAAAGTACCATTGTGGTGAAAGTCGTCGCCAATAAACCAATCGGTCACAGGAGCCTGGGGAGATACTGCTTTTAATGCAGGATGTGCTCCGGGTAAGGAAGTGGTGGAATAAAAACCGGGGTAAGAAATGCCGTAGATACCGGCTTTACCATTGTTGTCTTTAATATTTTTAACCAACCAGTCGATGGTATCATAAGTGTCTGTACTCTCATCAATGTCTTTTTTACTTTTCTTACTGGCAATTTGTGGCCGGATGTCTTCAAAGTTACCTTCGCTCATCCATTTTCCCCGTACATCCTGGTAAACGAAGATGAATCCCTCACGCATTTCTGCAGGAAAATTACCCAGACTGGTTTTATAGTTGGATGCACCATAAGGGGAAACCGTATATGGAGTACGATTGATCAGGAAAGGATATTTTTTCTGACCGTCTTTTGGAATATAGATCGCGGTAAATAGTTTGATGCCATCACGCATGGGAATCAGCCGTTCAATTTTGGTGTAATTGTCACGTACGTATGCCGAATCTGTTTGTTGTGCAAAAGCGGCAGAACTTGCAAAGAGGCAGATCAGAGCCAGGCGCAGAAGTTTTATGGGATTCATAATAAGCTGGTCAGTTTTTTTATGGATAAATATAGGAAATTGATTGCTGAAACAGATTTGTAGCCTGCTAAAATTGAGTAAAGAAATTGGAATTAAGCCGATTATTAGGATAAGGTTTGTTAACTTTGCACAAAAAAAATCCTTAATATGCAATACGATGTAGTTGTAATTGGCTCGGGCCCGGGCGGTTATGTTGGAGCAATCAGATGCGCTCAGTTAGGCTTAAAAACAGCAGTGATAGAAAAGTATAAAACGTTTGGAGGAACCTGTTTAAACGTGGGCTGTATTCCATCAAAAGCACTTTTAGATTCCTCTGAGCACTTTCACAATGCTGCACATACTTTCCAGACGCATGGGATCAACCTGAAAGATCTGAAAGTTGATATGCCGCAAATGATTGCACGCAAAAATGACGTTGTGGCTCAAAACACAGCCGGAATTCAGTACTTGTTTAAAAAAAATAAGATTGACTCCTTTGAAGGTGTTGGATCTTTTGTAGATAAAAATACCATCAAAATTACTAAAGATGGTAAAGAAGAAACCATTACTGCAAAAAATGTAATCATTGCTTCGGGATCAAAACCGACTGCTTTGCCATTTTTGCCTATTGATAAAAAGAGAATCATCACCTCGACTGAGGCTTTGAATATTACGGAAGTGCCAAAACAAATGATCGTGATTGGTGGCGGAGTAATTGGTCTGGAGCTTGGTTCAGTGTATGCACGTTTAGGTACTAAAGTATCTGTAGTTGAGTTTATGCCGTCGATTATTGGTACGATGGATGCTGGTTTGGGTAAAGAACTGCAACGTGTGTTGAAAAAATCTTTGGGTATGGAATTCTTCATGGGCCACAAGGTAACAGGTGCAGTAACTAAAGGTAAAAAAGTAACGGTAAGTGCAACCAATGCCAAAGGTGAAGAAGTTTCTCTGGAAGCCGATTACTGTATTGTTGCAGTTGGACGTACAGCATATACTGAAGGCTTAGGTTTGGAAAACATTGGCATCAAGACAGAAGAACGTGGAAATAAAATTCCTGTAAACGATCATTTGGAAACCAGCGTTCCTGGTGTGTATGCGATTGGTGATGTCATCAAAGGTGCAATGCTTGCGCACAAGGCGGAAGATGAAGGTGTATATGTTGCAGAACGTATTGCCGGTCAAAAACCGCACATCAATTATAACCTGATTCCGGGTGTCGTGTATACCTGGCCGGAAGTTGCTTCTGTAGGATTTACTGAAGAGCAGCTGAAAGAAAAAGGTGTTCAGTATAAAGCTGGATCTTTCCCATTCAAAGCGAGTGGAAGGGCTAAGGCAAGTATGGATACAGACGGTTTTGTGAAAGTACTGGCTGATGCTCAGACTGACGAAATTTTAGGTGTACACATGATTGGCCCACGTGCAGCTGATATGATTGCGGAAGCGGTGGTTGCTATGGAATTCCGTGCATCTGCGGAAGACATTGCCAGGATATGTCATGCCCATCCGACTTACACAGAAGCATTGAAAGAAGCGGCTATGGCTGCTACAGAAAACAGAGCGATACATATTTAGAACGTTCTTGAGCTCAAACAAAAAGCCCGTCTCATTTTGAGACGGGCTTTTTTGTTGGTTTGCTTTTAAATATTAATGGCTTTCATCAAGATCATATTCTAAAACATCTTTATGGTCATATGGTTCTTCCAGTAACTCATCGATTGTTTTACCTTTTTTGTTGAAGCCTAACTTATCTAAGATGATGTCAAAGATCAGGTAAACAACCGGTACAACAATCAGCGTTAAAAATAGTGAACTGGTCAATCCACCCACAATAACCCAGGCCAGACCGTTTTTCCATTCGGCGCCGGCACCACTTGCCAGTGCAATTGGAAGCATACCAAAGATCATGGCGATCGTGGTCATCAAAATCGGGCGTAAACGCGCGTGGTTGGCTAAGATCAGGGCTTCAGTTGTTGATTTTCCTTCTGCTTTCATGTGGTTGGTAAAATCGACCAGGATAATCGCATTCTTGGCTACCAAACCCATTAGCATAATAAATCCTAAAATGGTAAAGATACCGATGGAGTTGTTGGTTAAGGCCAGCGCTAAGAAAGCACCAATCAATGCCAGTGGCAGTGAGAACATCACTACAAATGGATACACAAAACTATCATATAAGGCCACCATAATCAGGTAAACCAGGATGATCGATGCCAATAAGGCGATACCTAGCGTACCAAAACCTTCACTTTGGTTTTCCTGATCCCCGGCCCAGGTATAACTTACCCCAACAGGAGTTTTTAGTTTACCATTTTTTTGCAGCTCTTCCAGTTTCTTTTGGAAATCTGCTACTACGGTTCCTGTTGGTCTACCGATCGATTGTGCTTTAACAGATACTGAGGTCGATTTATTTAAACGTTCCAGCTGACTTGGTCCGGAGCCTTCAGTAATGGCTGCAAATTGTGACAGTTTAATTTGTTCCTGCTTATCATTGATAAAGATCAGGTTACGTACGTCATCTACATTTTTCCTGTTGAAATCCTGGTACTGGATGTTGATGTCATATTCGTATTCCCCTTTTCTGTATTTACCATCCGTGTTTCCTGCAAAAGCGGTTTGCATCGTTGAACCTACGGTGGACAGGGTTAAGCCAAGGGCTGCCATTTTATCGCGGTCTACCTGAACATTGATCTCTGGTGTCCCTTTTTCTACAGATAATTTAATCTCGGTAGCACCTGGGATAGATGCCAATACTTTTTGTGCACCCTCTGCATATTTCAATGCGCTATCCAGGTCTGAGCCCATGACAACCAATTGTATTGGTGCATTTTCTGCAATACCCAAAATACTGATCGGTACAGTTTTTACTTTTGCACCTACGAGCTCTTTGGCCAGTGCGCGGCTCATTTTGGTTGCGAAAATATCTGAGGAGACACCTTCACGTTCCTTTCGGTCGACCAGTTTTACGTTAATCTCAGATTTATAAGCTGTAGCCTGAGTTCCACCGAAATCTCCACTGGCTTGTCCAACTGTAGTGATCAACTGGGTAATTTCAGGTTGCTTGTCTAAGAATGCTTCAGCACGTTGTGTGTAAAAATTGGTTTGTGCTAAAGGGGCATCCTTTGGCAATTCAATTTGAATTAAAAACTCTCCTTTATCCGATTTAGGGAAAAACTCTGATCCGATAAATCCGGCTCCTGCAAGCCACATGGCTGCCACAAACAAAACCACAACTGCTGCAATGGTACGTCTTTTATGATTTAACGACCAGGTTAAGATTTTGGTAACCCACAGCGTGAATTTTCTCAATTGCTTTTCAAACCATAGGATAAAGCGTCCGAAGATATTTTTGCCTTCAATGTGTTCCAATTTACCAAACCTGGAGAAAAGTAGCGGTACAATGGTAAATGAAGCCAATAATGAAAGCATGGTTGCGATGATTACCACCACGCAGAACTGTCTTAGAATGTTAGACACCAGGCCTGTACTTACTGCGATAGGGAAGAACACCACCACAATTACCAGGGTAATGGATACAACTGTAAAACCGATTTCCCTCGTCGCATCAGAAGCTGCTCTCACTTTATTTTTACCCATCTCCATGTGTCGCTGGATATTTTCCAGTACCACAATCGCATCATCCACAAGGATACCTACCACAAGTGATAAGCCCAGTAAAGACATTAAGTTCAGGGTAAAGCCAAATAAGCTGATACCAATAAACGTAGCAATCAATGATGCTGGAATAGATACCATGACAATTAATGCATTCCTTAAGCTGTGCAGGAAGAATAGCATTACAAATGCCACCAATACGACGGCAAGCATTAAATCGTGGATAACCGCATCTGCCGATTCCAATGTAAAGATGGAACTGTCGTTTACGATTTTAATATCCAGATTGTTGGCTGCATATTCTGTTTTAAGTTTTTCAATGATTTTATGAACACCTTTACTTACTTCTACCGCGTTCGCATCACTTTGTTTAATGATCTGAATGGCGATTGCGCCTTTTCTGTCGATACGTGCTAATTTTTCAGTTTCTTTCTGAGAATCCTGGACATCGGCTACATCACGCAAACGGATTTGTGCACCTGCTTTTGAGGTTATTAAAACAAGGTTCCTCAATTCGTCAAGGTTTCTGTATTTACCGGATAAACGAATTAAAACGTCCTGATTTTCTGTTTTAACGCTTCCGGTAGGGAAATCGAGATTGGAACTTAAGATCATCTGCTGTACCTGAGGTACAGAAAGATTATATCCCTGCAATTTATTGGCATCCAGGGAAACCTGGATTTCTCTTTCAGAACCACCGATCAGGTTCACCTGTGCAATACCACTTACCCTTGAAATTACCGGGGCAATCCGCTGATCGATCAAATCGTAAAAAGTAACATCATCCATTTTTGCCGAGGCAGACATGGTGATTACCGGTAAGTCATCCAGAGAGAATTTACTCAATGAAGGTGTTTTAACATCCTCCGGTAACTCTGAAAGGATGGCATTTACCTTACGTTGCGCGTCATTTAACGAGATGTCAATATTCGCTTTATCCGTTAAGGTAATGGTTACTGTAGATAAACTCTCAAATGAAACCGCATTAATTTTCTTGATGTTTTCCATGGAAGACACCGCATCCTCAATTTTCTTGGTTACGGTGTTCTCTACCTCGGCTGGTGATGCGCCGGGATAGATGGTTGAAATAGATACTACGTTGTTTGAGAATTTTGGCAATAACTCATAACCCAACGAAAAGTAACTCAATAGCCCTAGTAAGGTCAGTGCGGTAAACACCACAATCACCAAAGAGGGCCGTTTTATAGATATGTCTGTTATCTTCATTTTTCTTTATTTTACAATGCTAACGGCAGTGCCTTCAGCGAGGTTAATCTGTCCACTTGTAATTACAGTTTCTCCTTCTTTTAATCCGTCAAGAATTTCAACTGAGTCTCCTAAAATACGACCTGCAATTACCTTGCGTAGCTTAGAAGTATTGTTTGCAGGATCTAAAACAAATACCTGGTTGCTACTTACACTACCCACAAAAGAGGTACGTGGAACTAAAATGCTTGGTGCTTGTTTAGGGAAGTTGAATACCGCTGTTCCATACATACCTGCTTTAAGCCCATTTTTAGCGTTGTTATCTACTTCAATCTCAATAGGGAAGTTTAAACTAGCGTCAGCTTTAGCTGCGATAAAAGTTACTTTTCCGTTAAATGTTTCTGTAGGGAAAACAGATGATTTAATCTGTAA
>Ga0247805_1000870_pt1 | contig 15113 bp, 18 predicted proteins | sample UWRJL044104R1_FD_180930 | JGI IMG/M metagenome (GOLD analysis project Ga0247805, IMG submission 180930) | Plant litter microbial communities from Arlington Agricultural Research Station in Wisconsin, United States - UWRJ-L044-104R-1 | ecosystem: Environmental > Terrestrial > Plant litter >... | reverse complement strand
TTTACAAGCAGAACAGCGCCTGGTTGAGCAACATGAGAAGATTATATTTCAATTTCCCTATTACTGGTTTAATGTTCCCTCATTATTAAAAAAATGGTTCGACGAGGTATTGACCCACGGATGGGCATATGGTAGTAAAAGTGGATACCGCCTTAAAGGAAAAAAAATAGCACTCGCCATATCGTTAGGAGTGGAAGAAGAAGAGTTGAGTAACTCAGGGAAATACAAATATCCTTTGAGCGAGCTCCTCCGACCATTCGAGTTAAGTTTTGAGTATGTAAAAGCGGACTATCAACCTGCGTTTGCTTTCTATGGTTTGGAATTTAATGTGTCTGATAGCCATATCGAACTGGGGGTGCAATCATATACGAAGTTCTTGACAAGATTTTGATAGCGCTGATATGGAAGGAGTGTTGCTTTTGATCCTATAACTCGTTTTAGGGAATTCGATATAGAGTTTATTAAAATGTAAATATTCACAGAACTTCTTTAAACGTATTCTCACCCGTTGGTGAATTATAACGATCAACTGTCAGTTGTAACTGCTGTCTGATTTGCTTTATTAAAATTCTCGGACCAAGCATTTTAAGCTTGGAGCCAAAGCCTAATAACTCCCGTTCAAGTTCAAAGTTTAAGATTACCCTGATACTGAAGATCTTCCCTGTTTCGTCTTCAGTCACTTATCTATCACTATCCTAACTACTTGCTTATTTTTCAGTGCAAGTCAGTCATTCTTTCAGTTAAAGGACAAACCATACGTAATTTTTATCAGCGGTGATGGCTTTCGTTACGATTATACAGAAAAATTTAATTTAAAAAATCTACAACGAATGTCATCCGGAGGAGTCAGGGCAAAAAGCATGATACCGTCATATCCCTCTGTTACACGTGCTAATCATTATACTCTTGTTACGGGCTTTTATCCTGGTCATACAGGAATAGCGGGTAATACTTTTTACGATCCTAAAAGTAGAAGAGCATTTGATAAAACTGAAACGGTTTGGTTTGATCGTGAGTCTATCTGGCAAACCGCAAGCAAAAGTAAAGTGATCACAGCGAACATCAATTATCCAGATGCCCGTACCATTACCCGGGGTATGAAAGATGTTTATCAAATATCAAAAGTAAAAGCAGTAACGATCGAAGATCAACTTGAAGCAATCAAAGGATGGTTAGACATGTCCGAAGCTAAAAGACCGCATTTGATCACCTTATATTTTAATGAAACGGATCATCAAGGTCATATTTATGGCCCTGATGCAATTGAGGTGGAAGTCGCAGCCAAAAAAATAGATAAAAATATCAGTCTAATTGATTCATTAGTAAATTCAACAGGATTACCGATAAATATCATTTTTGTTTCAGATCATGGTATGACAAGTATAAATAAACAGGATGCACTTCCACTTCCAATAGTTATCGACACAATGAATTTTGTAATCAATAACCAAAATTTGCTTGTAAACGTATACGCTAAAGATCAATCTTTTGTAGCAGAAACCTACAGTAAATTACTGAAGTCAGAAACCAGGATTACGAGATTTACCTAAATTCACAACTTCCAAAAAAATGGTATTATGGTAGTAATGATGACAAATACAAACGTGCGGGAGACATCATTTTAGTACCGCATTTCCCTAAGACGTTTAATACTAATCCTGGTAAAGGAATGCATGGTTTTGATCCTGAAAAAATAGCAGATATGGGCGCCACTTTTATGGCTTGGGGACCATCAATCAAAAAAGGGATGTCTATTGAACCATTTCAAAATGTTGAAGTATATGATTTGATATCTAAAATTCTAGGCTTGCAGACAAATGTAAATGATGGAAAAGAAATACTATCAAAGCAAGTTTTAAATTAGCCAAGTAAGATCAATTATTACTATTGTTATAAAGGTTGATCTTAACTAACGGCCGAAGAGAAAAAAAATTTAAAAAATGAAGCCATGCCTAAGATAAATCAATTTCTTTTAGCCGTAGCTTATATGTAATTGTTTGGGAACCGAAATATTAATCATAGCTTGACTTACATCAAAGTCAATATTTGTTGAGCTAAATGTTCGCCGGAGCGGTGGGTAACAAACTGACTATGGCTAATACCGTTTTTCCGAAATAATTGTTTGATAGCAACTTTAGGGTATAATGTTAATATATAAGTCTCTTTTTTAGCTATTAATCCAAAGTTGAAATTACAAGGGTTAAAAGTGCAGTTAATCTTAATTTATACTTGTTTAATATATTCATTTTAAAAGTAATTCGGTTTCTGATTTTCAGATATGTTGTTTCAAATTATTTAGCATCACTATACAATTGATCGCCCATCGGTTTATGGAATAACCAGCTTTTGCTGGTAAATACACCGAACCTGACATTATCTCGAAAGGAATTTATGTCAGCGTCTGACGATGTCAAATAAACCGGAAATTTAAAACACTGCAGTTGTTCCATACTCATCTCCTCAGTTATACTCTAATGTGAAATCTATATTGTTACTTTTTGTTCCGCACTTATGCTAATAAAAGCTTTTAAAGCAGGGGAAAGGGGCACATCTTTTCTATAAACCAAAATCGTTGTCATAAGGCCCAATTCCTTTGGCAGATGGAATGTTTTTATATTTCTATTGCCATAAAACGTACTTATGATTTCTTCTGGCATAATACTAAATCCAATCCCGGATTCAATAAAATTTACAACGCCTTCAATAGAATTCATTACTGTTTTATGATATTGGATAATACCTCTGCTTACAAGCCAAGAGTCTAGTTTAGCTCTAAAAACGCAACCTTGATCGAAAACTATTGTTTTAAGCGGATTTTTTTTGAGTAGAATATCCAGGTTCTCACAATCGGCTGGGGCAACAATTACAATCTGTTCGTCCTTAATTTTAATTTGTTCAAGCTCAGGAATGTCAAGAGGAGCAGGTACAAATGCTCCATCTAATTTATAATTCAACACATCACTGATTAAGCTGGCGCTCATCGCGGATCTAAAGTCTAGGTCAACAAAAGGAAATTTTGAGGCAAGTTCATTAATAAGTTCAGGGCCTCTCAGGGTCATCATGGTTTCCAAAAATCCAATCTTAATCTGGCCCTTTACGATGTCACTTTTCCCAATCGACCTTTTTGCCTCATCCAATATATGGTTGAATTGCTTAGTATACCGAATTAGTTTCTCGCCTTCCGGAGTTAATTCGACTTTGCGGTTGTTTCTGGTAAAAAGCAGTGCACCAAACTCCTCTTCCAAGTTTTTTATACGGGTAGTCACATTTGACTGAACTGTAAACATTGCTTCGGCAGCCTTTGTAAAACTTCCATAATGCGCAACAGCTTCAAATAAATTAAGGTCATTTGTATTCATAAATCTTATATTAAGATACATGGTATCTCTATAAATCATTTTTAATGATCAAATATCATATTTACTTTTGAATAAACAAAAAAGGAAAAATGAAAAAACTAAAAATAGCCTTTATGATCATCATGACAGGCTTATTAGGGAAAACAGAAATTATGGCACAATCAAACACAGTTAAAACAAGTTCTTCTTTAGAAGTTGGGGTTGTTCATCACCGTAAGGTAAACGTAAACGGACTTGGCGTATTTTATAGAGAGTCAGGTCCAGCAGGAGCACCCACAATATTATTGTTGCATGGTTACCCAACATCATCACATATGTTCCGCAACCTGATACCGATGTTAAACAAAAAATATCGCGTTATCGCACCTGATCTTCCCGGGTTTGGATACACTGATTTACCCGATCGTACAAGTTATAGCTATACCTTTGAAAATCTGGCTAAAACAATGCAGGGCTTTATAGATCAATTAGGTTTAAAAAGGTTTGCAATTTATGTTTTTGATTATGGTGCGCCAACCGGATTTCGTTTGGCACTTGCGAATCCAAAGAAAATTACGGGGATTATTTCACAGAATGGCAATGCTTATGTAGAAGGACTAAGTACAGGATGGAATCCAATTCAGAAATATTGGGAAAATGACACTCAAGAAAATAGAGATGCGCTAAGAAACTTTTATAGCAAAGAGGGAACGAGATTTCAGTACTTTACTGGTGTTACCGATACATCGCTTTTAGCCCCTGAAGCTTATATTCTAGATCAATATTTTCTAGATAGGCCAGAATCTGCAGAGATTCAGCTTGACTTGTTGAAAGACTATAAAACAAATGTCGATCTGTATCCTTCGTTTCAAAAGTATTTCAGAACCAGTAAACCAAAATTGCTTGCTGTATGGGGAAATAAAGATCCATTTTTTCTCCCCATCGGAGCCGAAGCTTATAAAAAAGATATTCCTGATGCAATAGTAAAATTTTATGATACTGGCCACTTTGCGCTAGAAACCCATGGACAGGAGATAGGAAGTGAAATACTGAAATTTCTTTCTACCCTTCCAAAATAAGATTTTGAATGTAGTGCTGCCTATATGTGAAGGATTTGTCACTAGAGTTGGAAGGTGAAGACGAATGTTATGAATAATTTAATTAGGGCGGCAGAGAGTCTTGGGAAAATCGAGAATAGAATGATCAAAGCAAGCCCAATATAAGCTGGGCTTCTTATAAATATCATATAAATAAAATAAAGTGATGGAAATTAAAAACCCAGTACCACCGTTTAGCTACGATTCGGCGGTGGAGAAAGTTATGCTTGCAGAGCGCGCATGGAATAGCCGCAATCCTGAAGTAGTATGCATGGCTTATACCGTAAATACAGAATGGCGCAATCGATCGGAATTTATCTCTGGCCGTGAAGAAGTAAAAGTATTTTTAGCAAACAAATGGGATAAGGAACTTAGCTATAAGCTTAAAAAAGAACTTTGGGCATTTACTGACAACCGTATAGCAGTTCGCTTTGAATATGAATGGCATGACCATCAAGGGCAATGGTTCCGCAGCTTTGGGAATGAGCTTTGGGAATTTGATAAATGCGGACTAATGGAGAAACGGTTCGCCAGCATCAATGATCTGGCCATTGATGAAAAAGATCGAATTTTGTAAAATAGATAAACATTAATGTTTAAAAGGCGCTAGTATATTATTAGCGCCTTGCCAGTTTCATATCAAACGATTGATCAGAGAGAAAGGGCAATTATTTTAGGATCATGTGCTTCTATAAATCACCTGTTAGAAACTGCGCTTTGCCCAAACCAAAAGACCAATCTTCCTTAGTATTTTCGGTTACAGAAATGATCAGATCAGTGAGCGGTATGCCGATTTCTTCAAGCCGTTTGCTCATTAGGGCGTAGTTTACAAAAATCTCCTTCTTTCAATCATAAATAATATCAAAATTATTATAGAATCTATTCCCGCTAAAATCCCAATTGCAATATAATTTACATCCATAATTTAAATATATTAGACTGCAGAATATTGGACGCTTCATATTAAAAATTCTAAAAATTCAAAGATATAAGCTGGTTGCTATCAAAAACAGATCATACTTTGGTCACGGTTTAAATAGTGCCTTCGAAAATAATTATTCATAAGGAAAGCATTAAGCAACAGATATTATTATTTTGCGTATAAACATGTTTGGAGCAAAGATCTTTAGAACACCCAATACATATTAATTGATGTCAAAGCGGAGAAAAAATTGGGACAAAAAATATAGGGAACTAACCCTGGGAGCCCTTATCATACTGTTGTGCAGCTGCAGTAACAATAAGAATCTTTTAATTGAGCCAATAAGTCAGGAATATAACCAGAGGTTCATAACTCTTCAGGGCCTAGACACAAGCATGTTTAGTAATAAGGATGTAGTACAGTATTATCAAATTTCTAACTACAAAAGTTCGCCTGTAGACACTATACTAGCCAAACTCGGTGCTTTTGCAAATCTTCATTACAAATTCAATAATACAGATCTGGATAGCGTAAATGCCCTCAACATCTTTTTTTATAAGAAGAGACTTTTTGTTGATTACAGCAAAAACTTATATACTTCGGCAAGAGATAATGAAAACAGGACATTAGAAGGTTACTCAGATAACCTTTTAGCCTGGATATCCTACCAAAGATTAAAGGAAAACAGGCAAAAGATCATATATAACAGATACTTGTTTGCCAGTAAAGAATATCAGCTATTGGAACTTCGTGATACCCTTTCATTAAATTAATTCAATCAATAACTATGTTAGCAGGTAAAATGATTTCATCTAATAGCCTTAAAAAGAAATTCATCGTCCTTTTTTTTGTTGGTTTTATCTTCTCTTGCAAGCGGCCGGAACAATCAGTTGGATATACGGGTGTTTGGATGGAAGTGAAAAAATCTGGTAACACTTTTCAGCGCATCGACTGCGGCTATGCAGGGGAAACTCTTACGGTATCAAGCGACTCCTTATATCAAAAAGGAGTTATGGAAGATTTTAATTTTAAAGTTGACCATATCAAACATGCCGAAGATAAAACTACATTCTTTACTGGTAAAGGGGAACTATCGTTTTACAGGTTTTCATGGATTGATCAAGAGCTGGGAATAGCAAAATGGGAAACCAGCATCAACGGGGAATTGATGAGCAGGTATTTTGTAAATCAGTTGAACGAAAAAAAAGTTAAAACCGTAAAGGGCACTGAAACAGATTGCATAACTAGCGAAGATAAAGGGGATCAGGTTAATGAATTCTTACCAATTGGAGATGGAACTAAAACATTGTATGTTGAAAATGACAATTGCATTTCCATACAAAACAACAATGCTAAACAATTATATGAACGATGCTTAGAAGGGGTATTAATCAGAATTAGAAATCTAAAGGGTAATTTTCTTCCATTAACTTTAATTAGTGGTAAAAGGACTATCGATGTTGATTTTACATCTGCTGGTGATGACTGGGTAACCAAATCGCTTACTCTTTATAGCGGAAAAACGAAAGATGGCCAGAAAATTCTTCTTCCTGCTGCCGTATCTATTAAAGAATTCGATTTTGATAGGATCTTATCTCAGTTCGACAATCAAAATAAACCACCGAGTGCAACGATAAAAGATCTGGAAAGTGATACTAAGCTAAAAGATATTGATGTTTATGGCATTGCGGATATACTAAACTCTTCACCTGTCAATCATAATAATTTACCCATTTATAGAAAGGCAGCGCAGAAATTAATGGATCTGGAAATGTATAATGAAGCCCGGATTATATTATTAGACCTGGTAAAAACTTATCCTGAGGATGAAGATCTCCATTTAAACTTAGGGGATGCCCAATGGAGCTTTTATGACCAAGGCGGAGCTAAAGAATCCTATCAGACCTATTTAACTTTATTAAAAAGTAAGAGTAAAAGCCTGCAAGAAGTGCCAAGTCGTGTTACTGACCGTCTAAAATGATTATTGGCAATAGAATAACTTGTTTTGAAATGTTGTTCATTACCAATTAGGCGCCAAATAGCCATCAACAGGCTTTGGCTCAAATTGGTAAATTTCTTTGTAGTTAGAGGTGAAGTACTTGTCTTTTATTTTACCCCTTCCTACATGTGTCTGGTTTACAATGATAAATTGTTGCTCTGCCAAAAAGGTGTAGGTATAATAAAACTGCCTGAGCGGTTGATTTACAAACTGGATAACCATTTTATTGTCTCTTATCTGATAGTAGCCTTCAAATAATGTTGCCCCTTTTGACATTGAAGTTTCATTTATTCTACGGTTAAAAGCTTTCCTGTAGTCATCATCACTTTTCAGTTTATTATTAGGATCAAGCACCATATTTACCTGCCCGGTGGGGTAAAATTTATAAACCCTTTTGTCTTTCTGCATGGTCTGTTTTCCGCTAGTTGAATCCATTGCTATTTTATCTGATACATAAACACCATCAGTGCGAAGCGGTGTGGTGCTACTTAATTTGAAATCTAAAATGAATAGTCATTTTTAATATACCGCTTTTGGAATGTACATCCTGAAATCAGCCATAGTAGTATTAATAATAGCCTAAAGCTATTAACCAACCTTAACTTAATGGATTTCAGGTTCATAAACAGTATGGCTGCCCTGGGATATAAAATCATAATACAAGATAATTGGATGTTTATTGCTTCTTCAACCTGATATATTTTTTACCGCAGTCCTCAAGCTTGACGTAATAGTTCATTGAGTTTCCTGTATTCTGGATGGTAATCTCGTTGTCCTGGATTACACCATTAATTCCATTAGGTAACGGTAAATCCTTGGCCTTGGCTTCCCCATCATCATCCAACTCCCCCTCATATTCGCTCCATTCAATACCTTCAAGACTTATGTAATATCCATCTTTACTTTCAGTAGCTTCAACTGAAAGTTTGCCGCTTAGTGAACGGCTTTCAGTAATAAATTTAAAAGTATACCTTCCAGAAGCCTTTTCGATAATGATCGTCATCGCGCATTGATCAGACTCTTCCGGCTCATTAATAACAACATAGGTCCCCTCAATTAGCTTCGCAGATTCAGTCCGTTTTACTGTGTCAATAGAAATTTCCTTATGATCTGATTTTGCTGTTAAGGAAGTTTCAGGTTTGGAAATACTATCTCTTATCGATGAGGCGGAAACCGTTTTATCGGCATTAGTATTCTGACAACTAGATAAGAGCAATAAGAGGAAAAATATAACGATAATATAAGGCGTACTATTATATGTCATAAAATTTTTAAAATATTGATCAATTAATCTTTAAATTTTCGGCTTTGATCGCTGCATTTCTATTGGTATGGCTATATCAAACTTAGCTTAAATAATTAAAAGAAGAATATAGACTGTTTTCATTAATGTCGTCAGATTGCGAATGGACAGAATCATGTAAACCAAACATATTTTACTATAGCTTGAAATATGCTATTTTGCTATATGAAATTCTTTTGTTTGATTATCGCTTTACTTATTTTCTCGGGCTGTAAGAGCAATCTTTATCATGGAATTGTTTACGATTTTGAAAATAAACATCCGATCATTGGTGTTGAAATAGACGACTATTTAAACTCCATAAAGACAGTATCTGACAGTAATGGACATTTTTCAATGGCTCATGAAGGGAGAATTTCAGGGAAATTAATCTTTAAAAAAGGCAGGGTACACTACCAATACATTAGAAACCATTAGCAGTAAAAGTGGTGAGCAGTTTATAGAGCAGTTTAAAGGCGACACCGTCTACCTGTTCACTACTACAAGCAATTCAGAGATTCCATTGACAAACTGAACTCTGAGCCAGTAGCAGCAATAGAGGCTATCAATACCAAATTTGTTGGTGATTGGAGCTATGAAAGTCAAGAAACCGAGGAGACAAACATGGATGGTTTAAAGAAGGGCGGAAAAATATTATAGAACCGCTCCTGTGCGACATATTGACCAGTGTACAGATTACTGGGGATGTAATAACAGTGCCTAAAACATTTTTCTATATAAATACCAATTCAAGCAGTAAACTTAAGACTTATGTACCTAAAAGCGATAAAGTAAAGCTTGATATAACAGAATTGGAGCCAACAAAGCCAACTAGCTAGATCTTTACTTTACTAGAAAATCGGCCGAAGAAATAGCCGGATTTATCCAAACATCTCACTTGAACAGAATAATTCAAATTTAACACTTAGATATACAGGACCTGTTACCTTTCACCAACTGGCGTTGTCTTACGCCATTGGCTTAAAGAAAATAACGAATCCTGCATTACATCATAAAACACGATTGCGTGGGTTTTTGCCTGAACACCGAAAGAATAATACGTAACGAAACTACCACCGTTATCTTCGGCTACTTTCACCCAATAGTAAGGGTCGGCGACGGTTGGCAGTGTTTCTACATAAGTAGATAAACGTCTTTTACCATTACTTTCCTTCATTATCAGTGCATTTTTACGCTTTACTTCATTCAAATCCATAATCATATTTACCACCTGATCTTCCTCATTAATTATAGCCGGATTTATTGCTTTATACTGATTCTTTACAACTTCCTTATTTTGTGGCCCTTGACAGGCAATTACTATTACTACTAAGAAACAAAGCCTATAGTATCTAAATTGATGATGAACTTTCATTTTAATTATTTTAAACTTGGAATTAATCTTGAACTCGAGCTAATATCATGAATTTAGAACAAGGGGGAATTCTATTCAGATGTTCCCCTAACTAACCAAATATAAAACCAGCTAAGTGGTCTGTCGTAGAGGAAAGAGTCGAACTTCCTGTGGCCACCGATTGGCACTCTACTGGAGGTACTGCTTTACCAGTTGTAAAGTTGGTCATCAGGTATAAAGATCAGATTAACTAAGTGTGGCGTTGCAAGTCAAATTTGCACTAGTTAGAATCTGTTCCAAGCAGCATTTAGTGCTAATTTCCCTTTCTCAAGTATTCGTGTTCACCTTTACCTAAGGTTTGTATGTTTAAAACTATTCAAATAGATCACATTAGGTCCCTACTGCTTTAGTCGGCCCTAAACTCCATTCTGATAGTAATCGATCCCGTTTTATATTTATTGGAGGTGTTGAATGCACCTCCATAACTGTAGTCTTCATTACTATTTTTACCTGTGATCTGAAATATACCCATGGTAGCCTTTTTCAGTTCACCTAAAGAGCTACCTGCATTTTTTGCAATCGTTTCAGCGCGGGCACGCGCATCAGCACTTGCTTTACCCAACAGTTCCATTTTCACCTGGTTCAGTTTTGTATTATAAAACATTGGCGCAGAAGAATTAAACTCGATTCCACTTTGTATTAGCTCTGCAGCTTCACGGGAAATTTTATCGACCTTATCCACCTCATTAGATTCTATTTTAACCGACTGGGTTAAGTTGTATCCTGTAAACTCCTGAGAAGTGTATTGCCCGTCTGCGCTCACTTGCTGATTGAACTCTTTATTAATTCCCACCGACGAAAACACCATATTGCCAGCAGTAATCCCTTTTCTAAGCAGATAGCTTCTAACTGCGTTTTCATCTGCTTTTAACGTGCCGTATGCTTCTTTTAAATCGAAGGATTTTCTGGAGTATGAGCCGTTCCATACAATCAGGTCACTGTTAAAATCTTTCTCCGCCAGCCCGGTAACAACTATTGTTTCCATAGTTTTAGAACGGTACTTATAGGCGTTGCCGACTACCGCAAAAGCGATAACTGCACAAATGCCAATTATGACAGCAGTAATGATTGTTGATCTCATAGAACTGAGTTTAAATTTTGAAGATATAAAATTGTAAATTTCTTACTTAATTCTTACAGATCCACTGCAAACATCACCTTCTTGTATTCCTGTTAACCAAACCCTTAAAAATTTGATCCGTTCGCGGGTCAAGTGTGCAAGGTAATCTTCTTCACACATCGGTTGCACTGATCCGTAATTGCCGGTTTTAGGAAATTTGAGACCCAATTCGGCGTCTCTTAATTGTACCCAGAGACGTTGCGCAACTTTAAGCTTTGCTATAAAAAGCGGCTGGCCTGCGTAATCTTTCAATATTTGTTTGTAAACCTGATTTAATTCTTTATCTGCCCGCTCATAACCCGAAGAAACCTCCGTATTCCTTCTGCTTTGTGCCTGTGCATAAGTGCTGGAACTGAAAACAACAATCATAAACATTATAATTATTCCTGCTAATTTCTCTTTTTTGAAACGCATATTCAATATTTAAATTTCTACTCTTGCTCTAACACCATGACCTCTTCTGCTTTCGCCTAAATGGCTAATGATATTAGTAGCATTTAAAGGTAAAATAATTATCTCTGGAACGAGATTGTCCGGAAGCCAAATTACTTAAGGTAAAGGCAAAAAAGAATCAAAGTAGATGCTTGCAAATATTAAAAACTGAAAGTCAAACCTGGTACTCGTTAGTGCGTGCAAGGGTGTGTTACCATATTCATCTGCCGAGGGTTCTAGCCCCGCTTTCTTTAGAAATAAATGGCATCAGTATCGGTAAACCGGGCAGCTAAATGATATAGGTTTTCCTGGTAGTCATTAGTAATTCCTACATCGGGCAATTGCTTAAATAGGTTTATAATATCAATTTGTTTTCTGGGGATGCAAACATATTGCGTTGATAAGCATCCAAAATTTCATCGAATGGTGTGGTCATTACTTGCTTTGGCTAAATTTAAGGCATCGTTAATATCTTTAAATCCTTTGTGGGCTATTGGGCTTGCTATTGCAATTACTTTCTGAAAGTTGCCTAAGCGTAACCAACAATCTGTTTTCAATCGGATAATTGCATCATGTACTAATACTGGAAAATGCTTTAAGTAGAGTTCACTGATTGCGTTGAGATAGTCTGCTGTTTGATTTTGCTGATCTCTTATTTTCTTAAAGCTGGTATCTACACCCAGTTTATGTTCGTTTAAGGGATAACGGTCTAGTTGAATATGTTCCAGACGATCTAATGCCTCCTGGTAATTGCTGCTCCAATGCAAACACAATGCAATATTATAAAGTACAGTTGTTCCAGCCGGCTGTTGATTGATCAGCAGTTCGTATGCCTCTGCATAACTGTTTTGCATAATCAGTTGCAAAACTAATACTTCTGAATCTTGTGATGTATTATTATTATGTGTTGTTCCTAATAGCATATAGAATTAAAAGTGTGCAAAATACAAACATTACTATGACACTGGTGTTTTTTTGTAAAACATCTAATTAACAATCGTATCAATGAGAACATCTCTTAGCTATCTGGCCCTTGCTGGTTTTTTAATTTTTACTGCACCAATTGCCTCCGCTCAAATTAAAATGAATTCAAAGGGCATAGGCGCTTTAGGCAAAGGCTTAAAAGCCGTAACATTTTCTGACGCAGACGCAGCAAAACTGGCATCTGAGGCCGTTGCTTATATGGATACTCATAACACCGTTGCTGGGGCAAATGATCCTTATACCATAAGGCTTAAAAAGTTATTTTCTAAACACCAAAGCGAAGGCGGCCTAAACCTTAATTTTAAGGTCTACAAAGTAAGTGACATCAACGCGTTCGCCTGTGCAGACGGGAGTGTTCGTGTTTTTTCATCGCTAATGGATATGATGACAGATGATGAGCTTTTAGGAATCATTGGCCATGAAATCGGACATGTTGCAAATAAGGATACCCGGGACGCGGTAAGAAGTGCCTATAAAAGGGAAGCTTTAACAGATGCTGCATCTTCTCAATCAGGTGTCGTTAATACCTTATCAGAAACTCAGATAGGCGCTTTTGCAAGTGCATTACTGGAAAATAAATATAGCCGTAAACAAGAGACCGAAGCTGATAACTATGCGTATGATTTTATGAAACAGCATAATTATAAAGTGACGGCATTGGCCAGCGCCTTTAATAAGTTTGCAGATCTTGATAAGTCATCCAATACCAAAAGAAGTAAATCTGAAAAGATGCTGAGCTCCCATCCGGAAAGTGCGGACCGTGCGGCAAAAGTGCTGGAGAAAGCAAAAAAAGACGGCTTAACTAAATAGGGTACTTAATAGATTAAATAGTTGGCAACATCACCAGAGAGCGCAGGCCAGAAATCAATACTTTTCTGCATCTATGCATATGGCTTATATGGTGCATACCTTGTTTTGGAATGCATCGACTTTCTAAGCTTACTTCATACCCCAGAACCAGGATTTCATGCAACGTATGAGCTTATCCATGTTGCTTTTTTTATTGTAGAGCTCATTGTTTATGTAGCCTTAACTTTAGGTTTTATTATCTTATATAATCAATGGGAGAAAAAACCTTTTACGGCCTTAATGGTAATGGTCTTAGTGACGATTTTCCGTATAGTTATGATCTATTATTTATATTGGTTTTCTGAACCGAAAATCCACTTCGTCCCCTATATCTACAAAAAATCAAATGAATTAAGCGGTATTATAAGGGGGCTGATTTTACCAGCGCAAATAATTGGTGGAATAGTAGCTAGCTGGATATGGTTTAACATTCTTCGTAAGTCCGCAAGCTGATGCCATCAAACCAAGATATTCTAGTGTTTAATAGTAATAAAATATAAGCCCTGTCAATGCAATCACTCTCAAAGACCCGCTGGAAAATCAAGCCAGACCGGGTAACGGTTTATCCTTACGGTCTTTCCTACATCCTCGCCGCTGTGCTGGCTATCATCTTTGCAGCCGGATACTTTGTCTATGTATATTATCTAAAAAATTCCATCGCATCCTCTACATCTCTTTTAGGCATCTTGCTCGTTATAATATTGTTATTTGTAGGTTGGGCAGGGACGGCTATTGAATTCGACATCAGTAGTGGCATCATGCGAAGGAAACTTTTTGGATTTCTTCCGGTAAAATCAATTCCTTTCTCTCAGATTTATGGCATTAGCCCTGTTAACAATACACTGGGTGCTTATACATATCGTGTTTTTAGAAAGGATAACAGGTACGGTAAGGGCACCTTAGTTTCTTGTGCATACGGCAAAACCGATGATAAGAATGCCATCGCATTTGTAGAGGAAGTAATCACACCGATCCACCGGCATCTTGAAGCCCATGACAGCCAAGATGACTTTAAGCCGGTAGAAATCAGAGAATACAAATTCTTTGACGTTCAGGGTAGCAGTTATATAATTAAAAAGAACAGGATCGGTAGCATACTATTAGGTGTGGTCTTACTTTCCATTGGCATAAATGAGCTTACTCCAGACGCCTGGTTAGGTCATGGATATCAAATTGGGCGGATATGTTTTCTGATATTTACCATCATTGGAGGTCCAGCTATTATTCTTGCTGCTTTCACTGAAGTGAGGCTTGATAAAAGTTCTCGTTCGCTCACCCGAACAAGCCCGATTGGATTAGGCAATAAGTCTTTTTCATTTAACGATTTTAATGGCGTGCAAACCGTAAGGAGATCTACAAATCTAATCTACTCAGGCACCGATGTGCAGGTTTATTTCCTTAAACCTGGATCTGAAAAGGAAGACGTAATAGTTCTTCAAAGTTTTTTCAGCACGCGAAAAGTCGAGCGTTTTATAACAGAAATTAATAGTATCATCAATTAAATTTAAATGAATTATGAAAAAACTATTCACTACAGCACTTTTACTCGGGTTAACCATTTTGTCTTTTAATGGATATGCTCAGGAAGATTCACGTATCAAAATCGTTTTAAGTGTAAGTGCTAACGGAAAAGTAATTAATACACCCTTAAATGGTGTTTCTACATCAGTAGCCAG
>Ga0247805_1000869_pt1 | contig 15129 bp, 30 predicted proteins | sample UWRJL044104R1_FD_180930 | JGI IMG/M metagenome (GOLD analysis project Ga0247805, IMG submission 180930) | Plant litter microbial communities from Arlington Agricultural Research Station in Wisconsin, United States - UWRJ-L044-104R-1 | ecosystem: Environmental > Terrestrial > Plant litter >... | reverse complement strand
TGTCATGGGATGATATTGGTCGAGCAATGGTTATTCTCGGTGGCTCTTTGCTTATTCTGGCAATTGGTCTTACCTTGATGGTTGCTGCACTACCGGGCGCTATTGCTCTAACAGTTGCTGCTACTGCACTAGCTATTCTTGTACCGGTTCTTTCTGCTCTTGGTCAAATGACTTGGGACGAAATTGGTCGAGGCCTCGCTATGCTTGCAGCTTCGCTGCTTGTCATTGGTATTGCTGGTGTAGCTATCCTTCCTGCAATTCCAGGTCTTATCGGTCTTGGTATTGCTGTTGTTCTACTTGGTATTGGTGCTCTTGCGGCTGGTATTGGTATTGCTGCGCTTGGCATTGGTATTACTGCACTTGCTGTTGCTGGTGGTACTGGTGTTGCTATTATTATGGCGGCAGTCAAGGGTCTCATTAGTCTCATTCCATATTTGATGCAGCAAATCGGTGTGGGTATTCTTGCCCTAGCTCAGGTTATTGCTGAAGGTGGTCCTGCCATTCTTGGTGCGATTACTACAGTACTACTAGCCATCATCCAGGCAATCATTGATACTACGCCTCAACTTGTTGAAGCTATTGTGGTAATGGTTACTGAACTGGTAAATGGTCTAATCACACTCATTCCCTTCCTACAGGATGCTGGAATGAAGCTTATCATTGGTATTCTTGATGGTATCGCTAATAATATTGGCGAGGTTGTCGAAAAGGGTACTGATGTAGTAGTCAACTTTATTGATGGACTGGGTAAAGCAATCCCTCGTCTTGTACAGGCGGGCGTTGATCTTGTTCTTGACTTGATCAATGGTCTTGCTGATGGTATTCGAGCGAATACTCAGAAAGTACAAGAAGCAGGTGCAAACCTGGCTGATGCTATCATTGACGGTATGGTTTCCGGTCTTACAGCTGGTATTAAACTCGTTATTGACGCAGCAAAGGGCGTTGCTGAAGGTGCACTAGAAGCAGCTAGAAATCTTCTTGGAATTCATTCCCCATCAACAGAGTTTGCTGATGTTGGAATGTTCTCTATGCAGGGACTTGCTGGTGGTATCGTTAAATTTGGTACATTGGTTAAGGATGCTGCAGTTAATGTCGGTAAAACATCCGTTGATGTACTAAAGAAGTCTATGGCTGGTATTGCTTCGCTCGTTAGTGGCGACGTAGATATGAACCCGGTAATCAAACCCGTACTTGACTTGTCCTCCGTAAAGAAGGATGGTCAGCTTATCAATGGTATGCTGGGGTCTAATCTTAACATCGATGGATCCTATGGTAAAGCTTCAACTATTTCTGTGGATCGTCGTCCTAGTGAAGATGATATTGAAGAAACAGAACTGACGCTTAGTGGTGAACCATCAGTTAATCAGACCTTTAACCAGAATATTTATTCCCCGAAGGCTCTTTCGGAAATCGAAATTTATCGTCGGACTAAAAACCAACTGTCCGAAGCGAAGGAGACTTTGAAGCATAATGTTGACTAAAGTACGCATTACAGAAATGAACAATGGTACATTCATTGATATTCCAATCAATGATAATACTGGAACCTTCCCTTTTAATATCAAACATATTGAAGGGTTGGATCCAGTTCCAGCATCTATTTCTACGACTGATAGGGCTTCGTTCGATGGAGTTCAATTCGGTTCGGCAAAAGTAGGCGCCAGAAATATCATTCTAACTGTCGGATATGTGCCTGAACACGCAGCTCTATATGGTGTTCAGGCACTCCGTCGGAAAATGTATGGCTATGCTATGCCTAAGATGGATGTTGAAATTCGTTTGTACAGCGATGAATATCCAACTTTGTCTATCATGGGTACGGTTGAATCTCTATCTGCAGCAGTCTTTGGTAAAGATCCTGTTATTACTATCTCAGTATTGGCTACCGATCCATATTTCAAAGCTCTGTCGTCAGTAGTAGTTAATGGTAATATCGGGGCAGTTATGACAATTAACTACCCCGGGGATGTACCTACTGGTATTTATATTCGACTGAATACGTCTACCACCCTACCTAGTCTTGGTATTGAACGATATGAAACTCAAGGTTTTCAGAGTTTGTCTTATGACTCACCTATGTATACTTATGAGTATCTGAATATCACGACCGTAAAGGGCGCTAAAACAGTAAATGCCGAAAATAAGACTACTGGTATTAGAACTAATAAACTAGGATTCCTTAATCCCGCCTCAGATTGGTTGGAATTGGCTCCAGGAGTTAATAAGTTTAGATTTATTAGACCTTCTGGATCGAGTGGTAATAACTCGCCAATTTCATTTACTTATCTGCCTCGCTATGGAGGTTTCTAATTTATGGATCTATATACGCTAGGGACATCATTCGAAAAAGTTGCGATTGTTGAGAACTTTTCATCACTAGTTTGGACAGAACGACACTCTTCTTATGGAGATTTCGAACTAGTAGTAGAAGCTACTAACTATAATCAAACAAATCTTCGTAAGGGCACATATCTACTCAGAGACCCACCACCCGCTGGTAGTAGGGCTCTAATGGTCGTCGAAAATATTCAGATCGATAATGAAAAAATTACTAATGGTTCTAAAAAATCAGGAGTAATGAAAGTATCTGGTCGATCAATTGAATCTTTCTTTGACCGACGAGTTATAGTACCTTCGTATGATCCAGTAGAACCACCTGCAATTCCGGGTACACCAACGGCAGAACTTCTTGACGCTCGTAAGGACGCAAGATCTGTTATGGATGATTTTGTTTATAAGGCTGCAATTGTACCGTATCTTAATGAAGATATTATTCCTCAACTAAGACTAGCAACAAATGTCATATTGGATGCACCATTTATCAATGCTAAAAGCACGGTTGATGGCAGTCTTTATGACTGTATTAAAGTTGTTGCTGATCTTACTGATTTGGGATTCTTTCTTAGATTCTCATATCAAGACTATACGGTAAACTCTAACTATAATTTGGACTTCACAGTTCGAAAAGGTGTAAATCGTACATCTAATCAGACAGCTGTACCCAATGTTATATTTAAATCATCTTTTGATAACTTGATTGATACTACCTCGTTAGTCTCGGATCAGGAATACTATAACTACGCCCAGGTGTATGGTGCTGATTGGACCGTTCGCCAAGATGTAGTTGCCCCTGGTGTTCCAGCCGACATATCGGGACTAGATCGTAGAGTACTCATTGTTGATGGAAATAACGTTAAACGACCTACCTCAGGTCAAGCATTTAGAAACCGTTTGAAGCAACGTGGTTTAGAGGAACTAGCTAAAAAGCGACCTCTATTTGCATTTGATGGTACTATTGATCCGGGTGGCTTGTTTAAATTTGGATCTGATTATCAACTAGGCGATTACGTGGATATTGCAGATAGTAATGGTAATACCACAGTATCGAAAGTATCTGAATATATTTGGTATGTAGGTACTGATGGCATTAGTGAATATCCTACGTTCCAGTCTATTCCTAATATATAAAAAGGAGAAATAAATGAGTGAAGTAACAAACAGCACGAAGACACCACTTCTCAGTAACCAGGTATACGATATTCTTAACAATGTTGTTCAGCTTGGTCTTCCGGGAGTTGGTGCATTTTATGCATCGTTGGCTATTCTTTGGGGTTTCCCGAATGGTGATAAGGTTGTCGGTACTTGTGCCGCACTGGCCATCCTTCTTGGAATCCTGATCAAGATCAGTAATGTGTCCTACAACAAGACGCTCGTCGACAAGGATGGAGTACTTGATGTATTCCCCACCGTTGATGGTTCTGAACTTGGTAAGCTGTCGATCAATCTTTCCGCTGATGAAATTGCAGGAAAGAACCTGGTAACATTCAAGGTGAATACGGTTAATCCTCCTACTGATTCGCAGTAAATACACGGGCTATAGTGAGAAACCTCTTGAAAGGACATCCCGTGTTTCACATTAACCGAATTAACGATACCCCAACACTTCAAGACCAAATCAACACCATCCTCTCGGAAATGGAATCTAACGATCCCGATTCCAATGAGTATGCCGCACTACTCGTCACCCTCGAGCGTTTGTACAAGTTGCTCCCCCCTAAGAAGGAGAACGCAATCAGTAAAGACGCCGTTTTGGCAGTAGCCGGTAACCTCCTTGGAATCCTCCTGATTCTAAACTTCGAGAAGGCTGGCGTTGTTACGTCTAAAGCCGTTGGGTTTATCCTCAAGTCGAAACTGTAACCACAGATCACTTAAAGAACTACCCGAAAGGAAGACCTTGTAAGGACGCCGTAAAAAGCAACCAAACAAGGTCTTCCTTTTTGGTCGCAAGAAAAACATGGTATATAATGAACCCCTTAACATATCAAAAGGAATTATTACTATGAATGAAAATGAACTTACTGGGACTCAGACCTTCCTCCTATTTGGAATCGTTTGCTTGGCATCTGCCGTAGCAGTCGGTTACGGATTTAAGAAGATCTCAGATCACTTTAACAAACCAGCGCCATTCTACGGATACACTACTGATAATATTGAACTCTAAGCTAACAGCCCCTAACACGGGCTTTAGTTTTTACACGGATTATAAAAAATTCGCGGAAATTACAAGGCTTATAATGACACCCATCACTATTGAAAGGCACTACAATGAAGACCAAGAACATCACCATTACCGTACCTGTTATCACCAACCCGCTCCCCAAGCTCAACAACATCCGCAAGGATTGCGTACGAGCTTTCCTGAACGGCAAGATGCAAGCAGAATACGCTAAGGGAAACTTCGCAGCAGCATTCGAAACTTATCACAAGATCAAGTCAATCTAATAAAAACCTAACAGCCCCTAACACGGGCTTTAAGTTTTAGTCGCGATTTTCACAAGGTATATAATGAACCCTCCCTTGAAAGGAACTTTAATGACAATCAAATTTGATTTTGACGATCCTTATGACCTTGAGAAAATTTCAACTAAAATTTTTAGACCTATGCTCACATGGGGAATTTGGAAGCCCGGCGCTTGGGGTTGGACCTACAACATCTATCTAGACCATAACTCTAATAGATATGTAGTGTTCGACTTCCCACGTAAAGGTCAAACCTTATTCTTCGATGAACTACCCTCTGAAGATACAGAGTTGGAAATCCCTAACGTAAGTATTATGCATCATTCAGACGATACAACTAAACGACCAATAAAGATTAAAATTCAACACTAAGCTAACAGCCCCTAACACGGGCTTTAGTTTTTGTCGCAGGTTTTACAAGGCTTATAATGACACCCCTATGAAAGGAATCATTATGAATCTCAATTCGAATAATACTTCTATTACTGGTGTATTCATGGATGAAGATACCGCAAAAACAGTACTAACATTCGCCGCACTCGGCGTTGTTGCTATTGCTTACGTGGGATACAAAACCGGAAAATACATCGAATCGAAGATTGTAGAACGATTTGCAAAGAACCAAAACTAGCTATCAAAATAGGAGCCCTTAACACGGTTTCCTATTTTTGTCTCGCAAGTTTTACAAGGCTTATAATGACACCCCTCTGAAAGGAATTAAAATGGACAACAACACCCCCGCAGTAAACTACTACATCGTTGCAGCCCCTACCACGAAGGAACAAATCATCACAACCGTTATCGGTCTCGGTGCAGCAGCAGCTGTTATCGGAATCTTTGCAACTGTGGGCTTTGTATCCTCCAAGGTACAGGACCGCATCGACGCAAAAGCGAACGCGAAGCAGGAATCCAACAAAACCACCCAGATCGAACTCTAAGAACGGAGGACCCTAACCCGGTCCTTCTTCTTTTCCTCGCAGAAATTACAAGGTCTATAGTGAGAAAGTAACCATCTATAAAAGGAGAAATTATGCCCACCATCGACCGTTTCAAGTCAATGTCCAAGCCTGAGCTTCGTACCGCTACGATTGCACTCGGAAAGGAAATCGCCCGCAAGATTATTGTAGGCGCTACCGTTACCGTTGCAGTCACAGTGATCGCAGCCGTGGTCTTGAACAAGATTGATTCCGACCTGGAAGCTGTAAAGCTATCTAACTAAAGAACTATCACTCAACCCCAATATAGGGACCCTAACACGGTCTCCTATATTTACTTTTTGAAAGGCTCTGATGTCCGAATTTGGAACAGTTAAGAAGTTTAAACTTGGTATGGCATCAGCACAACTACTTATTTGGGATGATGGTACGTCACGATTGAGTAACGTATATTCTCGTGATCGTGGGTTAGGTCAAGCTACAAGACTATTAGAGAAGATTGCGGCTTTTGCTGATGAACAAAAGCTTAGTATCTTTCTCACAGTAAAGCGTTTCGGCTATGCCGATCGTAAGGCTTTAACAAATGCCCAGCTTGTAGAGTTTTACAGTAAGTTTGGTTTTGAAATTGTTTTAGATGGTGAACCCATCGTTGTAATGATGTGTAGAACAAATAGATAAGGAAAACTAATGGGTTACAGTAAAACTCAACTAAAAGAACTACTTAATTTAGCTACAAAACTTGGTTACGATGATGACGTAATTGAGTGGACCGCCCAACTTAAAGAGCTCGAAAACAAATAATAGTACTCTTGAAAGGAGATACTCAGATGGCACAGAAATTTAATGCAAAAGAACTTCATATCTTGATCGCCCAAGCAACGGCGCTCGGATGGACTGACGAAGTAATTCACCTCGAAAAATCACTCAATAAGATCAAGGAAGAAATCTAATGCCCAACAACATTACATATAATGTCAATTATAACCGTCGTCGGTATGGTTTCTGGAATGCCGCAGTCGATATGTTCATGCTCCTGATAACGGGTGGTCTCTGGATCATTTGGATCATCGCTCGCTACCTTAGGACCCACTAATGGCTGCAATCATGAACGAAGCAGAACTAAGACTAAGCCTCATATACACAGAGGCTTTTACTTCTCGTGCTGCTTGGACTGCTGAGGATCACCTTAAGGGTCTGAAAGCTGTATTTCAGGCTGGAGCAGATGCTCAGAAGAAAAAAGATACAGTAATACCTGATACAAAAGAAGACCCTTTGGTTACTACACGCGTTATTTCTTGAAAGGAAGTATAATGGATTTTATTAACCCGGACATCTTTGGTCCTCTTGCTTTGATTATTTGGCTGATTCTGATTGTAGTCACGATCGTGACTCTTCGGTACAACAAGGTACAGAGAGATATCGAACGTCGTCGCAAAACTTATATTAAGGCCGATACGATGGACGATGTTCAGTATCGTAAGGCTAATCGTACTAAAACACTAGGGAGTAATCGTTGAATCTGACGGAAATTGTACGGACGCTAGGTAAGACGGTAAAGAATAACTCGCCTCTTATTCTAACAGCTATTGGTGTTTCTGGGGTTGCTACAACTGCAGTTCTTGCGGTTAAGGCAACCCCGGCAGCACTTCGTGATCTTAAGTATCATATAGATTACATGGAACTCGAGTATCAAGACGGGGGTCCAGAACCAAAGCTCCTTACGAACTTTGATATTGTCAAGCTCACTTGGAAGTACTATATTCCAGCAACGGGCGTAGGTATTGCTACTATCGCTTGTATTATTGGCGCCCAGCGTATCAATACAAAGAAAAATGCAGTACTAGTAAGTGCTGTCTCCTTGTCTGAGACGCTCTTCAAGGAGTATTCAACCAAGGTAGTAGAGCAGGTAGGCGTCAACAAAGAGCAGCTTATTCGTGACGAGATCGCTCAGGATCGAGTAAACACAGCTAAACCGTCTTCTACTGAACAGATTATTATCTCGGGTACCGACGTTCTGTGCTTTGATACATATACTGGGAGATATTTCCAGAGCAATGTAGAAGCTATCCGCAAGGCTATGAACGATATCAATCAGCAGTGCTTCAACGATATGTATGCCTCACAGAATGACTTCTACACGAAGATCGGTCTGACTGCGGTTGCTATTGGCGAAGAGGTTGGTTGGAACAATGAAAACACACTTGAGGTTATATTCTCAACTGTTCTGTCAGAAAATAATCAGCCCTGCCTTGCTGTTTCATATCGTATTCAGCCAAAAGCTGGATATGCGAAGCTATGGTAGAGCATCACGAATGGCACATGGTTCAGTTTAGCTATGGTGCCTGGATGGAATGCTCATGTGGCTTCCGTCCGAACAATCAAAAAGAAATCGACGATCATCGAAAAGGAAAGAAAAAATGGAATCGCTCACTGAAGAAGAACTATTCGATCTTGCTGACCAAATCGGCGGTCTTGTCAAAGCTGGACACCTTCCTCCGCAGGATGAGAACGGTTTTTACATCCTCTAGGTAAATATGGATAAAATAGGCCACGATCCTGTGGTTTTTGATTCGGATATTACTGAGCTACATCCTTTAGATTTTATAGAGGCTACGAACGGTAAAAATCCGATTAGACATGTTGAGGTCGCTGTGAACTGGTTACTTACTGGTGCTATCAGCGACCTCAACCTTCTTATGTTCGATATCAAAAACCACCCACGAATGAAAGATTAAAAATGAAGATACCATGCCCTACTTGTGGCGCAGTTAATGATGAAGTCTGTGTTCGCGGTCGTAAACCTAATGGTGGGTTTGGTATTTTCGGAGCAATCTGGAATGAACAAACACCATTTCCAGAAGGTCACGATTCACGACGTACAATAAACAAGGAGAAAAACTGATGAAGGTAAAAAAGCTTAGAGAACTTATCGAGCATGCTGGCTATATGGCTAAAGGAGAAAAGCCTAATGGCTTGACCCAGGTAGAATCTGAAACTCTTGATCAAGAAGTTGCGCAGGCATTCATCGATCTTGGTACCGCTGTTCTAGGTGATATTGAAGAAGCCTTTGGTATTATTCCTGAAGGTCCTACCGGTATTGTTGAAGATTCGGAAGAGGTGAAGTCTGATGTATAGTCCTTTCGATGCGATACTTAGAGGCACTATGGATAACCTTGTAAGGGCTCAGGATAATTATATTCGATCCGTAATTCCCGATACAGAGGAAAACTTAAATGACTATGTTATTGAGTATGATGATTTAACTATTGAACAGTTATTTGATCCGTCTTATGATGGAGGCACCCGTTGGCGAGTTGTTCAGGGAGTCAAGGTACGACTTAAAACTCCAGAAGAACACGAAGCTGAACGTCTAGAACGAGAAGCTGAAAAACAGGTAGATAAGCTCAGACAGTCTCTTACATACGGCAAACCGCCACTTGCTATTTTCGATGCGGCGGACTTCGAAGTAGAGGCAGAAGATTCAGATGAGATCGCCGACTTAAAGCGTGATCTTGCTCGGGTATTCAATCGTTACAGCTGTGAGAATACTTCTGGAACTCCAGACTTCATCCTTGCAGACATAGCTTTGAATGCTATCAAAAACTGGAATGATAATATTCAACTTCGTGCTGAATGGCGCGGAGAATCTACAGATTTACCTGCTTTTGTTCGACCTGCAGATACCGATGAAAATCCCATCTAATAAAGTATTACTACCGTCTATTGACGGACATGAAGTATATTCGCATAGACATGTACCTAGAGGTACTGCTATCATTGGTAGTGATCCAGCCAGGATCCATCAAGAACCGTTTATAGCTTTACATCCTTTAGATTACTACACTACATTATATAAAGAAGAACCGTTAAGACATCTTAATATAACCATTCAATGGTTAGAACGAGAAGCTCAATATGCATTAAATAACATAATTCGTGATTTAGAATATGCGAACTCGCAAGAAATACAAGCACTATAATGACACCCCTGTCACCTCTGAAAGGAAAAACCAAATGAAGAACCTCCTCGCTAAGATCAACGCGAACAAGGCAATCATCATCAAGACGACCCTCATTGTCGGAGGAACGGCTGTTGGACTACTCGTAGCCAGCGCCCTTCTGAAGAACACTGAGATCATCATCGATGAGATCGCTGACGTCGCGGAAGCACTTCCCGAGCTCTAACCATTCGCCAACCCCAGAACACTCAGGTGTAAGAGGAGTACATGACTAAAAACCATGTACTCCTCTTCTCTTTGTCTCTAACTAGAAAGAAGAAAACAATGAAGTTCAAGAATATCCTCGGTGGCTCTATTGCTACCGCGTTGGGACTCTCTGCAGTCCTTGTGATGCCTCTCGCAGCAGAAGCTCACACACCGTCGATCTCTGGATCGTGTAAGGCAGTTGTACTCAGTGCAAACTCGTATGATGCAAGCAAGGCGAATACGTGGGAAGCAAAGATCGGGTCCGAGGAGTTCTCTGGAACTTTTGGAGCTTCTCTTTCGAAGTCTTTCGACGTACCGCAGGAAGCTGCTACGACCGACTGGTCAGCTACAATCAAAGCAGAGGACGGATCTTATCCTCTGACTAAGTCTGGAACAGTTGGTCCTTGTGGAACGACTACAATCCAGCTTCCCAAGCTTGACACCGCTCCGGCAACCTGTACGGGCCCGGGTTCATTCGTTCCTAACTTCCTCGAGTGGCCTGCAGCGCAGAATGCTAATGGTTACGAGGGAGATGGCTTCCGTGTATACCTGGATAAGGCATATTCCGGCTCAGGTACCTATGTAGCAACCCTGCAGAAGGTCGGTCCTGGATTTGATCCTAAGTACCCCAATGGTACGAAGGTTGTTGGTGAAACGTCACAGACTCTTGTGATTGAACACCAGCTTTCGGACGAGACTTGTGCCGGAGATAAGCCCGAGGACAAGGTAGTTACATCTGAATGGAAAGATATTCAGATCAGTTGTAACCTGGATTGGGTATACCAGACTCGCACGGTAACCACGACCAAGTATATTCTTGTTGGTCAGACTTGGGAACTGGATCCTACGAGCACGACTGTTGTAACTGAGACGGGTAACCGGGATAAGACTGCTGACGAAGTAAAGCGTTGTGTAGAAGTTCCTCAGCCTATTCTCACCGAGTCGGACGAATCAACCACTATTTGTGAGCTTTCACGAGTACGGACGGTTACGTCATATTTCATTTCGAAGGCTATTTGGAACCCCGAGACGCTGAAGTATGACAGCTTTAGCACGCCTGAGCTGATTCGCACTTCTACCGCGGATCGTCCTGCAACCGATGAAGAACTCACCGAAGCAGATTGCCCAGTCGGAGATTCACCGGAAGATGTCATTACCAAGGGCGTAGCACACCGCAATGCCTATAAGTGTGGTGACGAATATGTCACTTACACCCAGGTATGGACGACGACTCCTTGGAAGCTCGAGGGTCGTGTTTGGGTACCAGATCCGGACAATGCTACTACCAAGACGCTCTTCGGGAAGATTCCGGTAGATGATGTTACACGTGACAGTGCGTGTATTGAAATCGTCCACCACGAATCGACTTATACCCCGGATGGTCCGGACAAGCTGGCCTTTACTGGTTTCGATCCTCTCCTTCCTGGCGGATTGGCACTGGGACTCATGGGTCTTGGTACTGCATATTTCGTTCGTCGTAAGTTCCACAAGGCATAATAATGTGCACCTCTGATTATTAAGGAGAATAATGACTGATCATAATTTCGGAATCCCATTCAGCCACCCCGATGAAAAAAAGCAGGATCTGTTTATGGATCGTGCAAAGAAGGCTGTAGTAGATAAGCAGAACAGTGGATTGGACCCTGAAGACGAGTTCTTCATCACTGTTAATGACGTCTATATCGTATGGTTCGTTAAGGCTCTCCAGAACTGGAAGGCACTTGTAAGTACGAATAAGCCTAACGGCCTGTACTACGAGATTACCTACGATGGTAACGTCAACCAGGCATATCTTGATGTGTATGCCAAAGTATCAAACACCGTAATTTCCTACGAAGATTAAGAAAGAATAAATATGCTTACAAAGCGAATTGAATTTACCGATTTTGACGGAAACCAGAAAGTAGCTACTGTCTACTTCAACTTCACCCAGGCAGAACTGCTTGCTCGTGAGATCTCCAGTGGAGGTACTTGGAAGGACCAGCTTCTTTCAATTACGGATGATGCTAAGGCCGGTAACGGTAAGAAGATCATTGATACTCTGGATGATATCCTTAGTATGGCCTATGGTGTTCGCGATGGAGATCGTTTCATTAAGTCTCCTGAGCTGTACCAGCAGTTCAAGCAGACTGAGGCATATTCTCAGCTCTTCATGGAGCTCGTATCTGAGCCGAATGCTAGTGCGGATTTCATGAATGCTCTTATGCCACAGTCCCTTCGTGATAAGACGTCGAACGTTGTCGTCCCTGAAGGTATGTCTGAAGCAGAAGCTCGTTCACGTGCAAGTCTGCAGGGACATCGTGCACCTGCCCAGCAGGTATTCACAGCCCCGGTAGGTACGCCACCACCTGTAGAAGCTGCTCCAGATGTTGCTCAGGCAGCGCCTCCGGTTGATGCAGGATATTCAAACCCGCCTTATATCGATCCTACTCGTACCAATGTGGATCCTCAGGGCTACACACAGTAGTAAGTAGTATAAAAAGGGGACTCTGCTGGATTTTCAGCTCGAGTTTAAACGACAGCAATGGAGCCGTAAGGCCTAGAAGACCTCCAGAAATGCGCCCAAAAAGACAGGTCGAATTGCCTCTTGGTAATGAGTCTGTGGTTAAAAATACGACATTGATCGTAGTGAATGGCAACCTAATGCAGCTAACCTGTCTTTTTAATAATACCTCGCAAGAAAAACACCGTATAGTATAGGAGCCCCTTAACACGGACTTCTATATTTGCCAGAAAAGTCCTCTTGAAAGGAAGACAAATGAATAAGCTTGAACTTTTGAAGTCCGCAGCTGAACTGATCGTCTCGATTGGCGTAAGTTCCGTAGTCGGCAATGCAATCAAGGCAAGTCTGCCTGAAAACACAAAGGTAGTTCGGAAGGTGGCTGTCGGAATCGGCGGTTTTGTTCTGAGTAGCATGGTTGGTGATATGGCTAGCAAGTATGCTACCGAATCAATTGATGAAATGGCTGTTAAGCTTACCAGTGTAGTTAAGTCTACTAAGAAGCTTGGCGATGCGGTTAAAGATTCAGTAGTATAAACCGTATTTTAGATATTTCATCCCCGTAATACAAGAAGAAGGATAACATGACAGATGATAAGCCTGTTTCTACAAGCTATAATCTACCTAGCAACAGCAGGAAGAGCAAGGCGGCCAAGGACGAAAAGCCCAAGGTCGAACGGATCACAACCGGTGCTGTCGTTGAGCGCAAGAAGTCTCTTGGTTCACGGATCGCAGAAACCTTTACGGGGGATGATGCTAAAAGTGTTGGCGGCTATATCCTATTTGACGTAATTCTTCCTGCAGCAAAAACTATGATCTCTGATGCAGTTAGTCAGGGTATCGAGCGTATGTTGTTTGGTAGTGATTATCGCTCAACCAGCAGGGGCGGTAGTCGACAGGGATATGTTCCCTACAACCGCATTAGTACAACTACTCGTAATGACAACGATCGTCCGGGTGGTCGTAATATTAGTTCTCGAGCTCGTTCAGTACATGACTTCAAGGAGATCATTCTAGAGAGTCGTGCTGAAGCAACGGAAGTACTCGAGAAGCTTAACGATCTTATTGACCAGTATGAGCAGGCAACCATCTCAGATCTATATGATCTGGTAGGGGTTACTGGAGCTTATACGGACGATAAGTGGGGCTGGTACGACCTTCGAGGAGCTGGTATCCAGCGCATTCCTCAGGGATATTTGCTCAACCTACCGAAAACCGAATCACTAGTATAAAGGAAGAATAATGTTCACGATTTATCGAAAAAACTCGTCTGGTACTTTTACAAAACTTGGTGAAACTCGATATCTCGAGGACGCCAAATCTATTCTTAAAAACTGGGCCATTGGTTATATTATTGGTGGCTCGGGTGAAACCCTAATCAAGAAAGGTATGTAATGGCATCCGAGATTGATGAATATCATCAGGAGCTTGAAGTAGAGCTCAAGGATCTAATCGCAAAGCAAGAGGCTAATCCGTCTGAATATAAAGAACTACGAATTAATACACTTCGTGAGCGTTTGAATCTTGATGAAGAAAATATTCATAAGTCTCACGTGATGTTATTTCTTAATGGTCAGCTGAGGAATAGAGAATGTAAGTTCTGCTGGCTGTGTACCTGTCATCCTCATATTCGACTGATGCGTCAGTGCGTTCCTCAAGAAAGGGAATAAAATGTTGTTCATTCCAGTAGAAGATATTGCGGAGGGCGATTTTAGCCCTCTTCATGGAACTGTTGAGAAGATTGTTGAATCAACTGACTCTATTGAACTGATCTTTAAAAATGGTGATAAAACAACCGTTCCGAGAGGCGAAGAGATTGAGGTGACACAGGGTGGAAGATTTGACCGTAGAGCAGAAGCGTTGGGCGATAATGAAAGCGTACAACAGCCATGATTGGGTAGCTGATTGTGCCGTTCGGACCGATTCTGAAGTGGCATATTTGTATCGAATGCTTAAAGAATCAAATAGAATTTAAATAGGAGAAAAAATGAGTATTGCCGAAACAGCTACTAAGGTAGCACATAAAGGTTTGTTTGTAGTAAAGAAGTACAGCCCAGAGATCCTTACTGGTGTTGGTATCCTCGGTGTAGTTACGGCGGGTGTCCTGGGAGCCCGGGCTACGCTTAAGCTCGAGCCTATCATCGATGAAGTCCAGGATAACGCCAACAGCATTCGAGTATTCGATTCCCAGCTTGGTGAAAAGAATACGAAGGAGCTCGTAAAGGTATATTCCAAGGGTAGCTTCGAGATCGTAAAGTTGTACGCACCCACTGCGACTCTTGCATTGGGATCCATTGGTTGCATCATTGCAGCTCATGGTATCATGCGTCGTCGTAACGTTGCACTCATTGCAGCGTACAAGGTTCTTGAGACCGGATTCAGCGAATACCGTAAGCGTGTAGTTGAAGAATATGGTATCGAGAAGGATCGCGACTTCGTTGCTGGAGTTCGTGAAGAAGTTACCACCGATGAAAATGGTAAGAAGGTTACGAAGGTCCTCACGGATCCGAATAAGATTTCTGGCTATGCACGGTTCTTCGATGAGACCTCTTCCGAATGGCAGCGGAATCCAGAATATAACATGATGTTCCTGAAGGCTCAGCAGCAGTACGCTAATGACCTTCTGAAGGCTCGTGGACATCTCTTCCTCAATGAGGTTTACGATTCCCTGGGTCTTGAGCGCAGCCAG
>Ga0247805_1000867_pt1 | contig 15164 bp, 19 predicted proteins | sample UWRJL044104R1_FD_180930 | JGI IMG/M metagenome (GOLD analysis project Ga0247805, IMG submission 180930) | Plant litter microbial communities from Arlington Agricultural Research Station in Wisconsin, United States - UWRJ-L044-104R-1 | ecosystem: Environmental > Terrestrial > Plant litter >... | reverse complement strand
CTTGGTGGCGGCGGTGGCGAGCTGATAGACCGTCACCGGGTCGTTCAACGTGGCGTCCGATTTGATCTTCCTCAACATCGACGAGAGGAACATCTGCTGCGAGCCGATCCGCCCCGTGTCGCTGCCGTCGCCAACGCCGTGACGTGTGCGCAGGAAGTCGATGGCCTGTTCTCCCTCGAGCGACCACTCCCCCGCGCTCGGCAGGTTCAGCCCCGTGTAGCGGTCGTTGATCGGTCCGTCGGTGCACACCGTGACCCCGCCGATCGCCGAGCTGATCTCCTTGACTCCGTTGAAGGTCATGATCCCCGCGAATGGAATATCCATTCCCGTCAGAGCCGCGACGGTGAGAACGGTGCACGGGAGCCCGCCGTAGGCGAGCGTCACGTTGATCTGCTGAGACGACATTGCGGAGTAGCTCCCGGACTTGTCCTCCTTCGGGCAGGAGGGAATCGAGACGATGAGGTCGCGGGGAAAGCTCACCGCCACGGCCGTCTTGTGGTCCTCCGCCACGTGGAGAAGCATGGTGAAGTCGTTCAACTTCTCCGTTCGATCGGGGCAGCCGCCCGTGTCCACGCACTCGTCGCTGCCCACGAAGAGCACGGTGAAACTCCCCTGGTACGCGCCCATTCCCGGCGGAGCCGCCACCACGGCGGCCTGCCCGGGAAGCTCGACCGTCTCGATGTTGTCGCGCAGCTGAGCAACAGCGATGGCCGCCACCGACAGCGCCGAGACGAGCGTCACCGTCAGGGCGACACCGACGAGCCTCAGGACTCCCGCGGCGACTCTCGGGCGTCGCAGCCGGCCGTGCCGTGCGATCGGGGCCCGCTCGCCGAGTGTCGCGCGCGTCACCTCTTTGCCGACGAGCACGGAGCCTCCCAAAGGCGCTTGTCACTGCCGCGCGCATCGTGCATCACAGGGTGACGCGCGTGGTCATTGACAAACTATCAAATTCTGGCCTCGAGTCAACCGGGTGGAGAGTATCTCGTCGACCACCGGAGCGCCCCACCGCCATGGCGTCGGCTCTGCTCGCCAGGTCTTGACGCGGCACTTTCATTTTGGAAGTGTTGGCTGCATGAGCCTATTCATCACATGCCCGGTCGAGAGCGTCGAGCGCACGACCGCCTTCTACACCGCCCTCGGCTGGACCCTCAACGTCGAGATGTCAGATGACAATGTGTCGTGCTTCGCGATCGCGCCCGAGCAGTACGTCATGCTCGGCAGTCGCGAGATGTACGCGAGTGTCGGTGCCACCGAGGAACTGGTCGGCAGCCCAGACACCCCCTCGAAAGTGACGGTGTCGTTCGACCTCGCCAGCCGCGAGGAGGTCGATGAGCTCGTCGAGCGCGCCGGTGCAGCCGGCGGGCGGATCGGGGACACCGACGACTACCCGTTTATGTATCAGCGGCAGTTCGACGACCTCGACGGATACCACTACTCCCCCTTCTGGATGAAGCCGGACGCTGATCCGACCGCGTGAGCGACTTGGCGGCGGCCCTCGATGTCGTCGGCGCGCGGTGGGCGCTCCTGATCGTCGAACGGCTGCTCGACGGACCGCAGCGTTACGGCGATCTGCAGCGCGACCTCGGAATGGGCACGAACATGCTCGTCACACGCTTGCGCGAACTCGAAGCGGCCGGAGTCCTGCACCGTCTACCCCTCCGGCACAACACCCGGGCCTACGCGCTCACCGAACGCGGGCTCGCGTTGCGTGCGTCGATCGTGGCCCTGGCACGCTGGGGCGCCGACGACGGGTAGACGAGGTGTCGGCTCGGAAACTACTTCTCGAGCGCCGCTCTCAAGAGGCGGATGGCTTTCGGCCCGACTCCGTGGAGACTCGCGAGGTGATCGAGCCCGGCTCTCTCCACGTCCTCCAGGTTCCGCACCCCCGCCGTAACGAGTGCTCGAGTAGCCGGCGCTCCGATGTTTGGGAGGGGTCGGGGATCGTCCATGCAATGCAGGGTACGCCTGCTCGTGGACGTTCGCGCAGTGCGGATCTCACAACCGGTCTACGGGTTCGCCCCGGGGAATCGGCTCTCGAAGGGCCTGCCCAGGAATTTCCGGGTACGCCCCTCGAGAGCCCGGAATCCGCTACTGCTCGATGAATGCGAGGAGGTCGGGGTTGATGACGTCGGCGTGGATCGTCAGCATGCCGTGCGGGTAGCCCTCGTAGATCTTGAGAGTGGAGTTCTGGAGCAGTTCATGCTGCTTCAGCGATGCGTCCTTGTAGGGCACGACCTGGTCGTCATCACCCTGGGTGACGAGTACCGGAACGGTGATGGCCTTCAGGTCTTCGGTCTGGTCGGTCTCGGAGAACGCTCCAATGCCTTCGTAGTGAGCCAGGGCGCTGCCCGTCATGCCCTGTCGCCACCAGTTGGCGATCACCGGTTCCGATACGTCTGCGCCGGCGCGGTTGAATCCGTAGAACGGACCCGAGGCTACAGCCTGGTAGAACTCGGCCCGGTTGGCTGCCAGAGCGGAGCGGAAACCGTCGAAGACGGAGACAGGCGTTCCGTCAGGGTTGGCTTCGGTCTGCACCATCAGCGGCGGCACCGAGGAGACCAGGATCGCCTTCGCCACGCGTCCCTGCGGCTCCCGTATTGGGCGACGTAGCGGGCGACCTGACCGCCCCCGGTGGAGTGGCCGATGTGGATGGCGTTCCACAGGTCGAGGTGCTCGACCACGGCGTTGACGTCGCTGGCGTAGTGGTCCATGTCGTGACCGGTGCCCACCTGGGTCGACCGCCCATGGCCGCGGCGGTCGCTCGCGATCACGCGGTAGCCGCGCGCGTGGAAGAACAGCATCTGCGCATCCCAGTCGTCCGCCGACAACGGCCATCCGTGGTGAAACACGATGGGCTGCGCATCGGCGTTGCCCCAGTCCTTGTAGTAAATCTCAACGCCATCGTCTGTGGTCACAATCGGCATGATCAACCTCCGTGTACTCGTCGTACCGAGCGGCGCTCGGGACAACTCTCGGGAATTCGTGCTCCTCAAGTGAGAAGTGGCTCAAACCTAACGATGGGCGTGTGTTCTTGGATCGCGTCAAATGACCTGTTCGATAGACGGTCGAGACATCCGCAACCGGATCGCACAGCATCAGTTGATCGACCGGCGACCACCGGGTCGGAGAGCCGAGTCAAATGACCCATCGGCTTTGCTGTGCGTTCACGGGACGATCGACTCATGACATCCCCCACGCCCAGCGACAAGGCAACCGTCCCTGCTACCCGTCACCGGACCGGGTTCTGGATAATCGCCATCGCGTTCACGTCAGTGATGGCCTACTCGACCGTGCCCACGCCGCTGTACGTTCTATACGAGCAGGCCGACGGATTTCCGGCGTCGGTGGTGACCTTCATCTTCTCCGCATACGCCGTAGGCGTCGTCGCCAGCCTGTACTTCGCCGGACACGTCAGCGACTGGCTCGGACGCCGCCGCATCGTGCTTGCTGCTGTCCTCATCGAGACTCTCGCCGCGGCTCTATTCCTCTTCTGGCCGGAGCTGCCCGGACTCTTCCTGGCTCGTTTCATCAACGGCGTGGGGGTAGGTATCCTGACAGCCACAGCCACGGCCCATTTGAGCGAGCTTCGCGTCGTCGCGCGACCGAACGAGAATCCTGGGTTTGCGAACACGATCGCGGGCGTTGCGAACCTCGGCGGGCTGGGACTCGGGCCGCTGATCGGAGGGCTCTTCGCGGAATTTCTCCCCTACCCCCTGCACCTGCCCCATCTGGTGTTCCTGATTCTCTTCATCCTGGCAGCCTCGGCGCTCGTCTTCGTTCCGGAGACAGTCGAACGCGAGGAGATTCGACGGGCGTATCGGCCGCAACGGGTCTCGATTCCCGTCGCATCTCGGTCATCATTCGTCGCCGCAGGCATCGCCGCCTTCACCGCTTTCGCGGTCTTCGGTCTGTTCACGTCGCTTGCGCCAACGTTCCTGGTTGTCACACTCGGCGAATCCGACCGCCTTGTCGCCGGATCGGTTTCCTTCTCCGTGTTCGCTGCCGCCTGCATCAGCCAAGTGCTCTTTCGGAATGCCTCGATCCGGCGACAACTCCGCGCCGCGGCGATACTGTTGCCCGTCGGGCTTGTCGCGCTGGCCGCCGGAGCCTCGATCGGTTCGCTCACACTCTTCGTCGTAGCTGGAATCGTCACCGGTGCTGGAGTCGGCTTGCTCTTCAGGTGTGCGCTCGCGATCGCCGGGAGCCTTGCAGCGCCGGACGCTCGTGGCGAGTCTCTCGCGGCGACATTCCTCATCGCATACGCCGGCCTCTGCCTGCCGGTGCTGCTTATCGGCGGCGCGTTGGTGTTTGCGGACCCGCTCACCGTGCTGATCATCTTCGTAGTCCTGACGCTTGCGGCGGTGCTCTTCGCCACGCGACGGATGCTCCGCCACACCAGCTGAGACAGGCGGTCAACGGCACGTTGAACCAAGTCGTCGACCCGGTCAATACCGTGGCTGTTCGCTAAGGCATTGCCGCGACGTGACTGTGGGCGTCCTCTGCCGTGTTCGGTGTGCGCCGCTGCCGGTAGATGAGCAACTCGAGTACCAGCGCTCCGATACCAAGAGCCGTGACGATCACCAAACCGATCACGTACAGCGTCAACGACCGCGACGATACTTCGTCGGCAAGGCCCGCCGGGAGCCGTCCGTAGTGTTCCAGGACCGGAAGGGCGTCACCCGACACGAGCAGTGCCAGGTAGAGAGTGATCTGACTCAGCGAATCCCACAGCGCGTGGAGCAGCGAAGCGCCGATAAAGGCGACAGGGATCTTCCATGAGGGGCGGAATCGAGGGCGGCCCGACGCCACACCGAAGATCGCAGCTCCGATCACCGCGGTCCACAGCATGTGCCCGACGGGTGAGAGCAGCGCCCGGAACACCTCCGTCTGAACCACTCCCATGATGTCCACCCCGTCGCGGGTGATCGCCGCGGTGAACGCATAGCCGGCCGATTCGAATCCGGCGAATCCGGCGCCGACCGCCACGCCGAGAAGCGCTCCCTGGCCTGCCGTCTTAGGAACGACCCGCCATCCGACGATGACAAGGAGCACGATTTTCACGAACTCCTCGATGAGCCCGACGAGCACGTAGATCCACGGGCTCGCGGACAAGGTCGACTCGAGAAGTGACGCTCCGAGGACACCGCAGATCCCGGCGACGGCGAATGTCATAGCAAGGTGTACTGCGGTGAAGCCCTTGATGCGTTCGGCGGCGAAGAGCGCCGCGACGAATGGCACGAGGAAGCTCCCCAGAAGGATGACGGTGGGCACCAGGTTCACGTTCCGGGTGAGCATGGTGACCATGACTGTCGCCAGCCAGAGCACGAAGCCGCCGATGAGAGTCTTCCACCACAGTCCGCGGCGTCGGCGTTCGTGCACCCCCGTTGGGGCCGTGTGCTGCACCTCTGCGACCCGTGGGGCCGGCATCGCCTCTGTATCCATCGAATCCTCGTCTCCGTCGTCGTGCCGCTCCGGCACTGATCACGATCCGCGCTGACGGCCGGCCAGGGACAGAGCTAAATGACTTGTTTCCTACATCTCTTTCGGCTGCAGTGGCAGGAAGGCGGCGTCCTTGAACAGGCGGCGCAGGTCGATCACCATCTGCTCGTCGACATCCTTGTGCTTCGGTTTCGTCAGAACGATTCGCCCGTCACCGAGCTTTACAACGAATTTGCCGTCATGTTCCTGTTTCACATCGGCGACCTCTTCGAGAAGCGAGATGACGTCCTTCCACTCGAGGTTGTGGGTGGTGGGGTGTGCAGCGATGTGTTCGAGCGTGGCCCGATGGTGTTGGCCGAGGTGGTCGGGGACTGTCGCGTCGGACATCTGGTTTTCCTTTCGGGAATGGACTGGCGTGGCACCCACGCTAGCGACGTCGTTGCAGTCCTCACGGATAAATTCGTGGCATCTGGCGGATTGCACGCGCAAGACGGGTCATGCGCGTTCGGGGTGGGAGGCATCGGACGGGCGCTGGGCGGATAATCCAGTCAAATGCCCCAAGCGTTCCCGTCGATGCCATGGTGGTCTGACAGCAGGCGAACCGGAAAGCCACGACGAGAAGGAGTCGACATGACAAGACCATCACGTGATTCGAACTCGAACACGACCGCGGGCAGCAACTGATGGCCGTCGAACGAGCGGTGCTCGCGGGCGGCTGCTTCTGGGGTGTGCAGGAGCTCTTCCGTGAACTCCCCGGCGTCACCGGCACGCGCGTCGGCTACGCGGGCGGCGAGACGGCCGATGCGACCTACGACCACCACGGCGACCACGCTGAGGCGATCTCAATCGAATTCGATCCGGAGGTTCTCACCTACCGCCACCTCCTCGAGTTCTTCTTCCAGATCCACGATCCGACGACTAAGCACCGGCAAGGCAACGATGTCGGAACCAGCTACCGGTCGCTCATCCAGTACACGAACGCCGAACAGAAGTGGATCGCCGAAGAGACAATCGCGGAGATCGAAGCGTCCGGCCGCTGGCCCGGCAACGTCGTGACCGAAGTCGAGCCCGCAGGCGAGTTCTGGGACGCAGAGGAGGAGCACCAGGACTACCTGCGCAAGCACGTGGACGGCTACACCTGCCACTACATCCGGCCGGGCTGGGTGCTCGACGACGTCATGCTCTGATAGGCCACTGAGACGCTCATTCGCTATCGGCAGTTGAAACGCCGGCCTCGAGAAAGTCGCATCCTTATGAGGGGATCTGCCCGGTCCTGTTGAGGCCGGCGGGCGAAAGCCCTACTCTGCCTACCGTGGACTACATGGACGATTATGAGTTTTCTTTGGCGTCACGACGAGCAGAGACCCGCGCGCTGGTCCGATCGTGGACCCACACCCCGGCTGTGCTCGTCGACCGGCATCTGAACGTCCTCGTCTCGAACCCGCTGGCCAAAGCCCTCTCCGAGAGCTTCTTCGAAGACACGAACTTGGCCCAGTTCACTTTCCTCCACCCCGGCGTTGTGAGGGACGCCGGGTGCTGGGAAGATACCGCGGCACAGGTGGCGGCATTGCTGCGAGACTCCCTGGACCAGCACGAAGCGGACCGGGCGTTCCTCGCTATCGTCGGTGAACTCTCCACGAGAAGCTGGGACTTCTCTGACGCTTGGGCGCAGTGCCAACCGGCACGACCTACCGGCATGGTCACCTTTCTCGGCACCTCAGTGGGAGATGTGAGCCTCGCTTATCACCTGACCCGCGTTCCCGAGAATTTCGATGACACTCTGATACTGTTCGGCACCGTCGATGACGACTCGAAAGGGCTTCTCGACCGCTTGGCCGCTGTTCTCGGATCGAGAGGATCAGTCGGTTCGTGAGTCCGGCCTAAGGGCCTCTTGCGCCATGGCCACTCGCGTCGCTGTCAAGTGTGCGATTGCTGCTTGCGCTTTCGTCCCTGGTTCGGCCAGATGAGTGACGATGAATCTACGCGGATTACCTGGAAGTTCGAGCACCTGCCAACGGAGATCGACCCACCCCAGCGGTTCGATCCAGGCGCGGTTTGCCCCCGATGTATACGGTCGGGCATCGTGCAACGCCCACGCCGTTCGAAAGCCCCGGTTTCCTATGGCGAGCGCGCCGACAATCTCCTGTAGGCGCGGATCCTCCGGGGTGGAGTAATACCGCAGCGCCGCGACCATCTCGTGAAACGTTGCCGCCCACTTCTCGAGAGCGGGCGGTGTCTCGGCTCGGGCCATCGCTGCCGCGTACCCGGCCGCGACGGTCTCCACGAGGTTCGAGCCCGGCTCCACCATGCCGGGCGCCAGATCACGCATCAGCTGGTTGGCGGCGAGGACATCGAGGTTGCGGTCGAACACGTACGCGGGAGTATCCGACCACTGGTCCAAGAGTGTCAGCACACCCGGCGAGAGCGGGTGCTGTTCAGCGGCCAGAGGATGCAACTCCGGACGGGCGAGACGAAAAAGATACTGACTCTCCGCTTCATTAAGGCGGAATGCACGGGCGAGAGACGCGAGGACCTGGTCGGAGATTTTATAGTCTCGACCCTGCTCGATGCGCAGGTAGTAGTCAGGGCTGATCCCCGCAAGCGTCGCAACTTCTTCGCGCCGTAATCCCGGCACCCTTCGTCCACCATCGTCAGGCAACCCGACGTCCTCCGGTTTCAGGCGGCCGCGGCGCGCGCGAAGATATGCTGCCAGCGGTGTGCGCTCGATCGTCATAGGCTCTCCGTTGCGGTGCAGCTGCCGTCTTTGTGGGGAGTCGACCTGATAGATCCCACCATCGTCCTGATTCATACTGGCAGAGGAACGCGACTCGACGGCCGTCGACTTCCCGACCAGCGAGCGGGGGCGCTGCCCGCTCGGCGAGTCAGCGACCGCTGCTTCACATCAAGCCGGCGTCCTTGAACATGCGCCGCGCCTCGAGGACGGTCTTCTCCGGGACGGGGGCGCCGTCAGTCCGGGTGAACACCTGACGGTCATTACCGATCCTCACGACGACATGAGTACCCGTGTGCCGTTCTTCGACATCAGCGACTTCTTTCAACATGGCGATGAAATCGTCCCAGGCAATGTTGTGTGTCGTCGGATGATGCTCGATGTGGTTCAGGGTCACGCGGACTCTCGGTGTCAGATTGTTCGGATCTCGCATTGTCTCTTCCTCAGTTCTTGCCCAGGTCGGGTTCGTGCTCACGGAGATCGTCGGCTTCCGCGACGTCGGATTCGCTGACGGCGGGTAGGGAGTTCGCGAATATCCGACCGTAGCTGGCCATGGATTCGCCCACAGGGAGCCGTTCCCGTTCGTATGCGGTCAGGGCTGCCTCCAGCGGTAGTTCCTCGAGGAACCGTGCAAGGGCCATCGCGTCGCCGGCGGCCTTCGCGCCGCTCATCGATGCGTGAGGGCGTACGACAACTGCCGCGTCCCCGACCAGAGCTACACGCGGTGCGATCATTGTGGGCGTCACGTAGTCGAAGACGGCATTAAGAGACGGTTTCCGATCGGCCGCTACAGCCGCCGCGAATGGAAACGGCAGTTCTCGTTCGGCCTCAGTGGACAAGAGCCGCCGGAGGACCTCCGGCAGCTCCCCCGGCGGGATAGTTGCTGCTCCGGTAGGCTGTCCGGACTCCTCGAGCAGCCTGCCGAGAGCCCCTTCGGAGAGGGGGCGGGTCCAGATCCAGTTATACCGACGTGAGCCGCGACCGATCTCCCCGCCGGCGCCCGGTACGAGCGCCCCACGAATCTGGTTGCCGACGCCGGTGTACGTCGTCGCTCGGCCAAGAAGGGTGCCGGAGGCGAATGGCGGAAGGTCGTTTTCCGGGACGAGACCCGTCCAGGTCACGTATCCGGAGTAGGAGTTCTCCCATCGGTCAGGGGCCACTGACTTGCGCGCCACCGATTCGCGCCCGTCTGCGCCGACTACCAGGTCGAACCTCTGCTGGCGTCCGCCATCGAGCTCGACCGCCGAGTGCCGCGTCCCGGGATGGACTGCGTTCACGTTCTGACCCAGTCGATACTCGGCCGACGGAACGTCCTGGCGGAAGACTTCGTATACGTAGTCCCATGACAGCTGCCTCTGCGGCACGGGCTCCCGTTCGATGACATCTCCGGCAAGGTCGAGGACGATTCGTTCGTCGGCTACGATACCGATCCGGGCGGCATCCTCCCGGTCGATGCCCCGGAGGATGTCGAAGATCTCGCCCCGCGCCACGAGGCCGGCACCACGGGTCGCGAGACTTGTCGTGGATCGTTCGAGAACGGTGACCGTGTGACCGTTCCGTGTCAGCAGAGCGGCGGCGAAGAGGCCGCCGAGGGAACCTCCGACGACGGCGATGTTCAACCGGCGAGGTAGCTCGGTCAGTTCTTTCCGATCGGTGATATCAGACATCACAGGTTCCTTCTATTCGATCAGCGGTACGGGTGGATGGGCCGGTTGTCGGGCGAGCCCCACTGCAGGCTGCAGTCGTCGCCCTTCGGGCTGGCAGCTCGTCGCCGTGCCGCCTTCTGTGGCAGCTATCGCTGCGGCGATTTCGGGAGTGAGGCTTAGCGTCGTTTGACTTGAATGGATTCCGTCGCGGCATTCGCCTCATCCAGGAGTGCGCCCTGTCACCCTGACGGCGCTTCGAAGGGACCCCTCCGACGATCGAGTCGTTCGCGGCCACCCGAGTAGTCGCCCGGCTCGTAGCCCTCAACATCTGACTGCTCGTCGGGCTCCTCCTGATAGTCCTCGTCCAAGTCCTCCGCCGGCACCTGCTGACCAGCGGCGGAGTTGCTCGGCTCGATGAAGTCGCTTGCATTCGTGGATTCGCTCATGAGCGTCGCTTCTCTCGTTGGTGCGGTTGGGTACGCCGGGTCTGAATTCACGCGTTCTGGTTCGTGAACACGATCGGGCGGCTGCGACCGGCGGTCTCGAACAGCAACCGGTTGGAGAGACCCGCGACGAGCGCTCCCACGCACGGGGCGACAATGAAGACCCAGAGTTGCGTGAGCGCGGGCCCACCCCCGTAGATCGCGGTGGCCAAGGAACGGGCCGGATTGAATCCTGCGTTGTCGACCGGAATGGAGACCAGCAGCAGAAGCGTGAGAGTGAGCCCTATGGGGATCGGCGCCACCTCCGGGTGAGCTCCGGCGTTCGTGACACCGAGGATCACGTAGACGAAGACTGCGGTACCGATCACCTCGACGACGATCGCGGACAGCAGCGAGAAACCGTTGGGAGAGTGGTCTCCAAAACCGTTGGACGCGAATCCCGAACTCAGCGCATGGGTGAGCAGGTCGCCCGGTGCTCCGGAAGCCACGGCGACGACGGCTGTCGCACCGAGAAAGCCGCCGACAACCTGGGCGACCACGTACCCGGGGACGTCTCGCCAGGAGAGTTTTCCTGCTGCTGCGAGGCCGATGCTGACGGCCGGGTTGAAGTGACCGCCGGAGATCGGGCCGAACGCGTATGCCCCGATGACTACTGAGATTCCGAGTGCGAACGCGATGCCGAGGATGCCCACCGGCACCGGCGCGCCGGAGCCTTCCAGCGGCGAGGAGGTGAAGATCGCCGTCCCGACGAGACCGAAGACCAGGACGAACGTGCCTGCTCCTTCAGCGAGCAGACGCCCCAATTGTGTCGGTTGGTCGGGGCGGGGTGCTGACGGGTAGGTCATGATCGGCTTCCTTTCAGGAGTCGGCTGGTGCTGCGGCGGAGTCTCTGTGTCGTCCGGCCAGAGTCGCAGGCCCGGGCCTGTTCGCGCGTGAGTCATCTGACCCGGTCCTTTCCGCTGGCGCGTCGAGAAGGCGTCGCTCGACCGCCTGCGCTCAGCCGATCCGACCCCTCACGCCTCAGGGTCATCCGACTCAAGCGGCACAGCCCTGCGCCTGCCATGGTGATGGTGGCGCCAGTTGTCCACACCGGAACCGGAGAGAAGGAGGCGGATGTACCAGTTCAGCCTCGTCATCCTGTATCTGAGTTGCTACTCCTTCCTCGGATGGATCGCTGAGGTGCTCTACGTGTTCGTGACCACCCGGCACCTTCAGAACCGCGGATTCCTGACCGGTCCGTTCCTCCCCATCTACGGGGTGGGCGCCATCGCTCTTCTGTTGCTCGTATACCCGTACGTCGACAACCCGTTCCTGGTGCTCCTTTCGAGCGTCGCGATCACGAGCGTCCTCGAGTTCTTCACCCATCTCTTTCTGGACAGGGTTTTCCACATCAAGCTCTGGGACTACAGCAGTGAACGGTTCAACCTCCACGGGCGCATCTGCCTTCAGAACTCACTCGCGTTCGGGGTTCTCGGCCTGTTGCTGCTCTACGTGATCCACCCGGCCGTCGACATGCTCGCGGATGGCCTACCGCCCGAGGTCGCGATAGCCGTCGCCTGGGCACTTTTCGGAATCGTCGCGGTCGACACCGCGAACTCCGTGCGCTCGCTCTCCAAGGTCCGTCCGGTGCTCGACCGGCTCGAAGGAACGTTGGCCGAGGCACACGCGAATATCGAGGCCGAAGCGGACCATCACCACGACGAACACGACGCCCGGGCGTCAGTCGCGAGCACGACCCATCTCAATACGATGCGGCGCATCAGCACGGCGTTCCCGCATGCCCACTCCACACGTGGCGGGCGTCAACTCTCGAAGGAGTCCTCATCATGATCACCAGGCTGACAATCGGGGTGGTCGGCGGATCGATCGGCGGGCTATTCGCTGCCGCGCTCCTCACTCGCGACGGACACCATGTCACCGTCTTCGAGCGGTCCAGGGCCGGGTTGGCCCGGCGCGGCGCCGGGCTCGTCGCGCAGCAGGAACTGTTCGACCTGCTGCATCAGGTCGGACGCGATGCCGACGCGCGCATAGGCGTGGTCGCGCACGAACGGATCACTCTCGACCGCGCCGGCGACGTCGTCTACCGGGACCCGACTCCCCAGACGCAGCTCTCATGGGACCACCTCTACGAGGTGTTCCGCGCTCTTGTTCCCCTCGATCAGTACTGGCTGGGTCATCCCGTGCGAGCTGTCTACTCGACCGACGACCGAGCCACTGTCGAGCTGGCAAACGGGACCGAGCATCACTTCGACGTCGTGATCGGGGCGGACGGGCTCAACTCCGTCACGCGCACGGCCGTCGCGCCCGAACACCACGACAACACCTACGTCGGCTATACGACCTGGCGCGGACTCGTACCCGAAGACGCTTTGCCGGCTCTCGCAAGAACATCTCTCCTCGAACGATTCGGATTCTTCACCGGGCCCCGCTCCCACATGCTCGGATACCTCGTCCCCGGACCGGGCGGCGAGATAGACGAGGGCCGCCGCCGATACAACTGGGTCTGGTATCGAAGCCTGCGGGAGACGGAACTGGCCGCGATCATGGCCCGGTCGGGGAAGCCCGTCGGGAGCGTCTCGTTGGCACCGGGCGACCTGCCGGAGGATCTCCGTCGGGATCTCGCAGTCGCGGCCGAGCTCGAACTCCCTCCCGCCTTCGCGCAGGCGGTAGCTGCTGAACCCGAGCCCTTCTTGCAGGCGATCTACGACTACGTCCCGCCACGGATGACCCGGCAGCGTGTGGCCCTGCTCGGCGACGCGGCCGTCGTCGTGCGTCCGCACACCGCGATGGGCGCGGCCAAAGCCGCCGGGGATGCGATGTCCCTGGCGAAGCTCCTCGACCGGCTTCCTCCAGAGCAGGCACTCGCACGGTACGACGACGAGCGGCTCCCCGTCGGCCGGGCGATCGCCGACTACGGACGTCGCCTCGGTCGGTCCCTCACCTTCGCGCGATGATCTCCCCCAACCACACCCAGAAGAAAAGGACGGAACACCTATGACGATGCCGAGCGACCCCAACCAGGACGGATTCGAGTACGCCGGAGATCCGGACGAGCCTGATCCCGCTGGCGCCATCTTCGACGAAGAGATCCCCCATGGCGACCCCGATCGTGAGATCGACGACGAGGGCGACGCGCTCTGACAGCGGAACCCTCCGATCATGCAGAGGAGCAGCGAAACGACCGGCGCGTCCAGCGAACCTTCGCGCGGAACGCCGGCGACACCCGCCCGACACTCTGCCACGACCGCCGCGTTGATCGACCTGTTCACACTCCACAAGGTCGAGCCGCAGTGGTCGTCGGCATTGACAGCGACCACAGCGATGGCGCTTCCGTTGCTGGCGTTCACTCTGGCCGGGCAGCTCACTCTGGGTCTGACTGCGTCGTTAGGCTCGTTCCTCGTCCTGCATCTCCCTGATCGGAGCCGGCGGGAACGCGCGGTGCGACTCCCGGTCATGATGGCCGGTTTTATGCTCGCTGCTGTGATCGGCATCGTCACCGGCACGTCTCTTCTGGGAGGTCTTGCCGCGATGCTGGCGGTTGCAGTCGTGGCATCGCTGCTCGGACTCGGGTTCGCGGTCGGGTCGCCGGGTTCGATGTTCTACGTGCTGATCACCGGCGCCATGGGCGCACTGACGGCACCCACGTCGCTTCAGGGCGCGGGTCTGAACGCCGGTGTCGCGTTGGGGATGCTTGTCGTCGGCATGCTGACCGCATATCTGGTTGTTCTCGCACCGTTGATCGTCCCGTCTGTACGGCACCGCGACGCGGCCATGTACGCGAGCCGACTGCCGTGGAAGTTCGCGTTCACAGCGGATGTGGAACGTATCTTCTGGCGGCTGACGATCGCGACGGTCGTTGCGGTCTCCGTGAGCGCGGTGCTCGACCTTCACCGCGTGCAGTGGGTGCTTCTGGCGATCATCGCGATTCTGCAGAAGGACAGCGAGGTGCGCTTGAGCACTCTGCGTGCCCTGCACCGGGTGCTCGGCACTGCGGTAGCGCTCCTCCTGTTCTATCTGATCGCGCTGTGGGACCCGGACGGCTGGCCGCTCGTGGCGTTGATCGCCGTGCTCATGTTCCTGTTCCGGATCCTGCAGCCTCGGAACCTGGGCCTGTCTCTCGTGGCGATCACACCGATGGCCCTGGTCATCGCAGCGAAGGGCGCCGGGGAGCCGCTGATCGACATCGTCGCGGTTCGGGTCGAGGACACGTCCCTGGGAGCGGGTATTGCGGTACTGGTGCTCCTCGCGGTGACGGCTACCAGACGGGTGTCGGCTGGCCGCAGCTCGAAGCTGCACCCGTGGGTCGGGCTACGTCGTCGACGGACTTCCCGCCGGGTCTGATCCGGGCACCGCGGAGTTCTCGGCAGGATCGCCGGTATCGATGCCGTGCACGTCCAGAAGCCTCATCAGCAGCGCGGTCTGCTGGTCGTTCACGGCCATGACCTTCTCGATGTCTTCTTTGGCGGCCGCGTTCGTCTCGTAGTCGTTCTGTGCGAGGGCGGCTGCGACCGCGTCTTGGCGCCGGGCAGAGATCAGCAGGATAGCCCCCTGCAAACCGGCGAGCATGCTCAGCAGCAGGTTAAGCAGGATGAACGGGTACGGGTCCCAGGCGTTGCCGAGGCTGTTTATCCATGCCCAGACGAGCATGAATCCGATGAAACTGCCGACGAAGCGCCAGCTTCCCATGCTGTTACGGAGGATGTCCGCAGCTCGGTCTCCGAGCTTCATCCGCTCTCTCGCGCGTTCGTGCCAGTTCTTTGCTGGAACCACCCGTGCGCTTCGGGGTGCGCGGTGCTCTGTGAGCGGGCGGACCCCGGCGTCTGGTCGATTGCTTCTGTGCGGCATGCTCGTCCTTTCTGTGCTCCGGATAGAGCGTCAGTCACTAAGCCCGAAGAGGTTCTGCCC
>Ga0247805_1000864_pt1 | contig 15183 bp, 10 predicted proteins | sample UWRJL044104R1_FD_180930 | JGI IMG/M metagenome (GOLD analysis project Ga0247805, IMG submission 180930) | Plant litter microbial communities from Arlington Agricultural Research Station in Wisconsin, United States - UWRJ-L044-104R-1 | ecosystem: Environmental > Terrestrial > Plant litter >... | reverse complement strand
AAATTGCCTTGCGTATTATTCGTACCTGTAAAGAAATGGGCATTAAAACTGTTGCTGTTTACTCTACCGCAGACCGGGAAAGTTTACATGTACGTTTTGCAGATGAAGCTGTTTGTATCGGGCCTCCACCAAGTAAAGATTCCTATTTAAGTATCCCTAATATTATATCTGCTGCGGAACTGACCAATGCAGATGCAATCCATCCTGGCTACGGCTTTTTGTCTGAGAATGCAAAATTTTCTTCTGTTTGCAGAGACTACGGGATCAAATTTATCGGGGCAACGCCAGAACAAATCAATTCAATGGGCGATAAAGCATCGGCCAAAGAAACGATGAAGAAAGCCGGCGTTCCAACTATTCCGGGTTCTGAAGGACTATTAGACAGTGTAAAACAAGGTATTGTATTAGCAAACGAAATTGGCTACCCGGTAATCCTGAAAGCAACTGCCGGTGGCGGTGGCCGCGGGATGCGTGTGGTATGGAAAGACGAAGATTTTGAAAATGCATGGGACAGCGCACGACAAGAGTCTGGTGCGGCCTTTGGAAATGACGGTCTTTACCTTGAAAAATATATTGAAGACCCGCGTCACATTGAAATCCAGATTATAGGGGATCAATATGGCAAAGCTTGTCACTTATCTGAACGTGACTGTTCAATTCAGCGGCGTCACCAGAAACTGGTAGAAGAAGCGCCATCTCCATTTATGACTCCTGAATTAAGGGAGCGTATGGGTGAGGCGGCTATCAAAGGTGCCACAGCTGTTCAATATGAAGGTGCAGGAACAATTGAATTCCTGGTAGATAAACACCGTAATTTCTATTTCATGGAAATGAATACCCGTATCCAGGTAGAACATCCGGTAACTGAAGAGGTAATTAACTACGACCTGATCAAAGAACAGATTAAAGTAGCCTCCGGTGTTCCGATTTCAGGTAAGAACTACCTTCCTGATATGCATGCTATTGAATGCAGGATCAACGCAGAAGACCCCTTCAATAACTTCAGGCCTTGTCCTGGAAAAATCACTAATTTCCACTCTCCGGGCGGACATGGTGTAAGGGTTGATACGCATGTCTATGCAGGCTACCAAATCCCTTCCAACTACGATTCGATGATCGCTAAACTGATCTGTGTTGCACAAACACGTGAAGAAGCGATCAGTACAATGGAGCGTGCTTTAAGCGAATTCGTGATTGAAGGTATCAAAACAACTATTCCTTTCCACTTGAAATTAATGAAAGATCCAAACTTCAGAGCAGGAAATTTCACAACTAAATTCATGGAAACTTTTGTTTTTTCTGAATAGAAAAATCTAATTCTTATATTTAAAACGTAAATGCCATTCTAATAAAATAGAATGGTATTTTTGTTTACAAATCAGATGCATGAGTGATAATAAAGCGCAGGACCTAATTGGTGCTATTAAGAATAAAGGAAAGAGTCTGGAATCTGAGATGTCTTTCTTTGACCATATTGACGTACTAAGAAAACATTTAATGCGGGCCGTGGGTGTCATTGTAGTTTTTACGATCGGTGCCTTTTATTTTACAGATTATATTTTCAATACCATCATTATGGGGCCTAAAACCCCAACCTTCTGGACTTACCGGATGATGTGCAAGCTGTATGAAAAATATCCTTCCATAGGATCTGAATTTTGTATTACGAAAATTGACGCCAAGATTATCAATACGGAAATGGCGGGTCAATTTACATTACAGCTGAACTCGTGTGTAATGGTTGGGGTAATATTAGGTATCCCCTACTTGCTATTTGAACTTTGGCTTTTTATTAAACCAGCGCTTCATGAAGAGGAAAGAAGGTCTGCCAGCGGTTTTGTAGCCTTTGCTTCATTCCTGTTTTTCACGGGTATCCTGTTCGGCTATTTTATCATTTGTCCGCTATCCATCAATTTCCTGACAAACTTTACGGTAAGTCCGGATATTCAGAACACGTTTACAATAGACTCGTACCTGTCTTCGGTAATGACTTTGACCTTAGGATCAGGAGTAATCTTCCAATTGCCGGTTATTATCTTCATCCTGTCAAAAATGGGTATTATGACCCCTGCATTTATGCGGGCCAGCCGAAGATATTCGACAGTTATTATTTTGATTGTTGCTGCTGTTGTTACTCCAACAGCAGATCCCTACACCATGCTGATCGTGGCTGTTCCCTTATTTATGTTATATGAAATGAGTATTTATATTTCAGCAAATATTGAAAAAAAGAAAAATAAAGCATTATACGGTTCCACTAAAGCACCAAAATAAAAATGTCATCCACTCCTGTTAAAATAGCAATGGGCGCAGACCACGCCGGGTTTGATTGTAAGGAATTGATCAAATCTGTTCTTACAGATTTTGAGATTATTGATTTCGGTACTTATTCCGCAGCATCTGTAGACTATCCTGATTTCGCACATCCAGTTGCCGAAGCGATAGAAAACGGGAGATGTGATTTTGGTGTTCTGGTATGCGGGAGTGGCAATGGAATAGCGATCGCAGCTAACAAACATCAGGGCATCAGGGCGGCAATCTGCTGGGAAAATGAACTGGCGAGCTTATCGAGAAAACATAATAACGCAAACATAATCTGTATACCTGCACGGTTTGTTACGGAAGCATCAGCTGAAGAAATGGTGATGATATTTCTGAATACCGCATTTGAAGGCGGAAGGCACGAAAAAAGAATAGAAAAAATATCCTGTTAAACCTAAACTAAATAATGAAGAAACAATTTTTAACATCTGGCCTGGCACTCTTGCTGTGCCTTAGCGCTGCCGCCCAAAATAAAACGGCAATTAAATACAGTGCTTCAATCAATAAAGACAATGCCTACAAACATTTGTCTGTGTTAGCATCTGATGAATACGAAGGCCGGGAAACGGGTAAAAAAGGAGCATGGATGGCTGCTGATTACATTAAAAACTATTTTAAAAGCCTGGATTTGAAAGGACCTGTAAATGGTGATTACTTCCAGCCAATTGACATGGTGACGTATAATATGAGCCAGATGGCATTTGCTGTTAATGGACAGGTTAAGGAATACGGAAAAGATTATGTAATGTCTTCTTCAACGATCAAACTGGGTGGTTTTAAATTTGCTGAGTCTGATATCGTATTTGCCGGATACGGCCTTAGCAAAGATAGCTATAACGATTATGCGGGTATTGATGTTGCCGGAAAAGTAGTTTTAATTTTCGCTGCTGGCGATCCCACTGCAGAAAAAGGTGCTGAAGTTAAACAGGACCGTGCCACAAGAATGAAAATGATGGTAGCCCAACAGGCTAAAATCCAATATATGGCAGATCATAAAGCGCTTGCTGTAATTCAGATCGACCCAATGCTGGATAATATCACAGAAGAATTAAAAGCCAATTACGGTGGTGCTGGTCAGCCTTCTTTAAACACCCCGGATGGTGTTGCAAAAATGAACAGACGGGCTGCTTTACCTTCTATCAGGATTACAACTGCTATGGCAAATGAGATTTTCAAAGCTGCAGGGACAACGGTTTCAGACTTACAGCAAAAGATCAACTCTTCAGTTAAACCGGCTTCTCAACTGATCAAAGTTGCTGTCGCTGGCAGTGCGAAAAAAGATGAGGTAAAAGTAAGGGCAGAAAATGTACTGGGTTTCATGGAAGGTTCTGATAAAATATTAAAAGACGAAATTCTTGTGGTTACCGGTCACTATGACCACATTGGTTTAACTACTTCAGGTACTGACAAAGTGAACAATGGTGCTGATGATGATGGTTCTGGTACAACAGGTGTTCTTTTATTGGCTGATGCTTTTGCAAAAGCAAAAAAAGCAGGTAAAGGACCAAAAAGAAGTATCCTGTTCATGACTGTTGTTGGAGAAGAAAAAGGATTGTTAGGTTCAGAATGGTATTCAGAACACCCGGTGTTTCCTTTGGAAAAAACTATCACCAACTTGAATATCGATATGATTGGCCGTGTGGATGATGATCACGCCAGCGATCCGAATTATATTTATATCATCGGTTCTGACATGCTGAGCAGTGAGCTGAATGCAACCGGTATCAAAGCCAATACTGATTATGTAAAGATGAACTTGGATATGAGGTACAATAACAGAACTGATCCAAACCAGTTCTACTACCGTTCAGACCACTATAACTTTGCTAAACATAACATCCCTGTAATTTTCTATTTTAATGGTGTACATGCTGATTACCACCAGCCAGGAGATGAAGTGAGCAAAATTAACTTTGATATGCTGGCTAAACGTGCACAATTGGTATATTATACTTCATGGGAATTAGCTAATGGTGCTAAACGTCCGGCAGTAGACAAAGATGCTGAAGGTAAACCTATCAAATAACTTTATCAATAAATAAAAAAACCTGCCCCAACCGGCAGGTTTTTTTGTTTACCTGTAAACGTATTTATATATATTTGAACATGACGAAGATTGCTGAGGAGTTTTTGGTAAAGGCGGATGAGAAGGCATTTGATCTGGATCACCGAAACACGATCAACCATAATATTGGAAAATACAATGACGCGGTTACAAGGGGTTTAGGAAAATTTGAGAATTTAGATAATTCCAAAAAGAAAGCACATGTGATCAAATGGCGGGTGATGGAGAACCTGGATAAGTTTTTACCTGAATTTGAGGCTAATTTCCAGCGTCGGGGCGGTAAGGTAATCTGGGCGAACGATACTGAAGAAGCGCAAAAAGAAATTCTGAATATCATCAACAAGAGCGGCGGAAAAACGGTCATTAAATCTAAATCGATGACCACCGAGGAGATCCACTTAAACGATTTCCTGGAGAAGAACGAAATCACTTCACTCGAAAGTGACCTTGGTGAATTTATTGTACAGCTGCTTGGCCAGGCACCCTATCACATCGTTACACCGGCAATGCACCTCACAAAAGAGGATATTGCAAAGCTTTTCCACGAAAAATTCGGCACACCGCTTGATTATACGCCGCAGCAGCTTACACAGAAAGCCAGGGAATTGCTTAGGGAAAAATACCTTACAGCGGATATTGGCATTACAGGTGGTAATTTCCTGATTGCGGATACTGGTAGTATAGCACTAACAGAAAATGAGGGTAATGCAAGGTTAAGCACAACATTTCCCAAAATACATATTGCAATAGTAGGTATTGAAAAGGTAATCCCTTCTATGAGCGATCTGGACCTGTTCTGGCCGCTATTGGCGAGTCATGGTACCGGGCAGAACTTAACAGTATATAATACGATTCTTAGCGGTCCCAGACAGCCACATGAGACGGATGGGCCAGAAGAGATGTATGTAATCCTGCTGGATAACGGACGTACAAACCTGCTTGCTCAGAAAGATCAGCGGCAAGGGTTATACTGTATCCGTTGCGGAGCATGTTTAAACGCATGCCCCGTTTATAAAAATATTGGCGGACATACCTATAATACTACCTATAGCGGACCGATTGGTTCGATCATTACCCCTCACTTGCAGGGAATGAAAGATTTTAAACACCTGAGCTATGCATCCAGTCTCTGCGGTAAATGCTCTGAGGTCTGTCCTGTAAAAATTGACATTCACAAAATGTTGCTGCTGAATCGAAGGGATGCAGTAGATCAGCATGAAAACACAAAATCAGAAGAAATAGGCTGGAAAGTTTGGAATACGGGAATGGCGAAAAGATCCCGGATGGACCTGTTTGGCGGTAAGCTTAAAAACTTTTTCCTTAAGTTTTTCTTCAAAAAAATGTGGGGCAAATACCGTGCGATGCCAGAAGTGGCACCAAAGTCTTTTGCAAAACAATGGCAGGAGAAAAGCAAAAATAAAACACAAAGCTAAATTTGATATGCATTTCGACCGGAAAGATAAAAGTGATGAAACCTTGTTATCATTATACAAGCAATTGCTGTATCCGAGGATGGTCGAAGAAAAAATGCTGATCCTGCTGAGACAGGGCCGGATTGGTAAATGGTTTTCAGGCATCGGACAAGAAGCCATTGCGGTTGGTGCTACGCTGTCGATGAAAGCCAGCGAATATATCCTGCCCATGCACAGGAACCTCGGTGTGTTCACTTCCAGGAATATTCCGTTACGAAAGTTAATGGCGCAATGGCAAGGTAAGGCTACAGGTTTTACTAAAGGGCGGGACAGGTCTTTCCATTTTGGCACACAGGAACACAAAATTATCGGGATGATCTCCCACCTGGGGCCACAGTTAGCGTTGGCAGATGGTATAGCTTTGGCCGACCTGATCGGTAAAAAACAACAGGCAACACTTGTTTTTACAGGTGAAGGGGCCACCAGTGAAGGGGATTTCCACGAGGCGGTAAATGTAGCCGCAGTTTGGAATTTACCAGTCATCTTTCTGATCGAAAATAACGGGTACGGACTCTCCACACCTACGGATGAACAGTACCGCTGTGCCCATCTGGTAGATAAAGCTATTGGATATGGAATTGAAGGTATACAGATCGACGGTAATAATATCCTGGAGGTAATAGATACTATAAGCCGCATTGCTGAAAATATGAGAAAGGATCCCAGACCAGTATTGCTGGAATGCCTGACTTTCCGTATGAGGGGACATGAGGAGGCCTCGGGTACAAAATATGTTCCCCCGCACTTGTTCGAAGAATGGCAAAGCAAAGACCCGGTTACAACATTCGAGAATTATCTCTTGATGCAGAATATCCTTAGCGAGGAACTTTTACAGCAAATTAAAACCAATTTTAAAAAGAATATAGAAGAGGAAGTAGAACTTGCTTTCATGGAAGCTGAACCGGTAGCAGATGCTGCTACAGAACTGGAAGATATGTATTTCCCGTTTGTTCAGCATCTTGTTAAACCGACAGCAGACTCATCAGAGATCCGTTATCTTGATGCGATCAGTGATGCACTCAGAGAAGGGATGCGCCGCTTTCCCAATCTGGTTTTGATGGGACAGGATATTGCAGAATATGGCGGTGCATTTAAAATAACAGAGGGGTTCATGTCAGAATTTGGAAGAGCAAGGGTACGGAATACGCCAATCTGTGAGTCTGCAATTGTTGGTGCCGGATTAGGCTTGTCGATCAATGGATATAAAGCAATGGTAGAAATGCAGTTTTCGGATTTTGCGACCTGCGGTTTTAATCAGATTGTAAATAACCTTGCAAAAACCCATTACCGCTGGGGAGAAAAAGCCGATGTAGTCATCAGGATGCCTACCGGTGCCGGTACAGGTGCCGGACCATTCCATTCGCAAAGCAATGAGGCGTGGTTTACAAAAACTCCCGGATTAAAAGTGGTTTATCCCGCTTTTCCCTACGATGCAAAAGGCTTGTTACTGGCAGCACTCGAAGATCCCAATCCGGTAATTTATTTTGAACATAAATATTTATACAGAAGCCTTAGCGGACAGGTTCCCGCAGGATATTATACAGTTGAGATCGGAAAAGCCAATATCCTGAGAGAGGGCGAGCAGTTAACCATAATTACCTATGGTCTGGGTGTCCACTGGGCCCTTTCCTATCTGGATAACCATCCCGGATTATCAGCTACCTTGGTAGACCTTTGCAGTTTACAGCCATGGGATACTGCTACAGTTGCTGCGGCAGTTAAATCTACCGGCAGAGTCATCGTTCTTCATGAAGATACACTAAGCTGTGGTTTTGGTGCAGAAATAGCCGCCTGGATCAGCGAACACTGTTTTACCCGGCTGGATGCACCAGTTATGCGCTGCGCTAGCCTCGACACAGCCATTCCAATGAATAAAACGCTGGAAGATCTTTTTCTCGGCAGATGCCGCCTGCATCAAACTGTTCAGAAACTCCTTGCCTGGTAAGTCATTGGCACGATAATGGACTAGGGGTTAGTTACAACTTATCCACTGCGTGCTATGAAGATCATTTATTTACTATGTTTAGGAGTATTGCTAGTAACGTTTCAAAGTTGTAATTATTTCAAGCCAAAACATCCGCAGGCAGATCTGCCGGAAGATGGTTCCACAGGAATGACTGATAAATCTATTCTGAATTTTTCAGGAAGCATTGACCGCAGCCTTAGTAATTTCAAAAAAGAAAATAGCCTTGTTTATACTACCGGTGATATTGCCATGTATGTAGAAAAGTACAGTGAGCATAACAATGGCATGTTATATAAAACCTATAGCACCAACGGTAATATCAGTAGTACAGTAAAATGCTACTATTTCAAAAATGACAGCCTTATCCTGGTCAAGGAACAAAGTAATATCAGAAACGAAGAAGGTGATGTATACAAAGATATCCGGACTTATCTCAGGAACAACGTGACTTTCAGGATAGATAGCCGCACTGCTGTTTCGGAAGAGGCTATTCAGACATTGCCTTATCTTCTGGTACAGCCTGCAGATAATAAATATCCCCGGGAAAGCTTTGCAGCAGATATAAAAGGGATGAACGACGCAATCCTTGGTGCTGATAAATTTGAAATGGTATTTGATAACATTACTACTTATCCGGAAGCACATTATATCAATCTTAAAAACAAAAGACTGAACACCTATAAAGCAGCAATACTGGTGAATACCAAGGACGCTTACATAGATAGCCTGCTTACTATGCCTGCGTTATTTAAGGATGAGAAGCTAAATCTAAAATGGAAAATCACAGATAACGAAGCTGTTTATGTACCTGTAGCCGATACAACTACCTCGGCTAGCGGACTGAACAGATAGATATTACCATTGTCCAGGCATTCGCAACGGAAACGTTTTCTCAGCTGTTCACCTTTTTTAAACCTTCGTCCGTCCTTAATCGTAAAAACGGTATTGTGCGGCAATTCTTCCAAACGGGAATGGTCCATTACACTGTCATACATCTTCAGCGCACGCGAGAGTTTAAGATCAGTACAGCTGGATGCTGAAGGGTTATTAAGATAGCTGGTAATTGCCTTCTGTAAATCTTCCGGAAAAACCTGTTGTTCAAGAAATGGCGCCATCATCCTTTTGAAATTATGCTTCCACTCCTCTCCATGGGGTTTGACTTTGTTTTTATGATCGTTCCAGGTGAGCAAATGCGCAAATTCATGCACTGTAGTCACCAGAAAAGCGTAGCTATTCAGGTTATTATTCACTGAAATTTTATGTCCTGCCTGTTTGAAAGGATGACGATAATCACCTAGTTTAGTAGCCCTGCTTTTCGATATCTTAAATTCACACTGAAAATAGTCAATCCATTTAGCAATTACCGGTGCAGCTCCGGCCGGCATGTACTGTGCTAAAACATTTACTTTTTCCACAGTCCTAAGATAAAGAATTTACTTTAATAGTTGATAGGCGATTAAGCTCGCCACATAAGCCAGTATAGTCATATAAACCAACTGTATAACCGGCCACTTCCATGACTTGGTTTCCCTGTAAACAATTGCAACCGTACTCATACACTGCATTGCGAAAGCATAAAACAGCATCAGGGAAAATCCTGTAGCAAAAGTAAATAATGGAAGTCCCGTATTGGCATCAACAGCCACCCTCATCTTATCCCGTATAGTACCTTCATTACCATCTCCGCCATCTACACTATAGATAGTAGCCATCGTACCAACAAAAGCTTCCCTTGCGGCAAATGAGGTAATCAGTGCAATGCCGATTTTCCAGTCAAATCCCAATGGCCTGATTGCCGGTTCGATGGAATGCCCGAGAATACCCGCATAAGAATTTTCCAGTTTTTCGGCAGATTTATCTCTTTCCAGTGTGCTGATCTGCACGCTGTCTTTCTGCAGTTCAATCTGTGTGTATTTTTTCTCAATGGAATCGAAACGTTCTGCGGGTCCATAACTGGCCAGTACCCACAATACAATTGATATCGCAATGATTACTTTTCCGGCTTCCAGTACAAATGTTTTTGATTTTTCGTACATGGTATATAAAACATTTCCCCATCTCGGCATTCTGTAAACAGGCAATTCCATAATAAAGTAAGCCTTCTCTTTTGCTTTTATAATCAGTTTCATCACAAACGCAACAAGCACTGCGGCAACAATACTGATTACATACATGCCCATTAGTGTCAAAGCCTGCAGACTGATAAAGCCTAATATGTTCGTATTTGGAATGATCAATGAAATCAGTAATGTATAAACAGGTAGCCTTGCAGAACAACTCACCAGGGGTGCAACCATAATCGTGATGATCCGGTCTTTCCAGTTTTCAATAGTACGGGCACTCATAATAGATGGTACCGCACAAGCGATACTGCCGATCATAGGTACAACTGAGCGACCACTTAAGCCGAATTTCCTCATGATTTTATCCATCATAAAGGTGACTCTCGACATATAACCAGTATCTTCCAGTATGGATATAAAAGCAAACAGTATAGCAATTTGCGGGATAAAAATCACGATCCCACCTAAACCGGCAACAATGCCGTCTAGAAAGAGATCAGTCAATATTCCCCCGGGCAGGTGTTCATGTCCATATGAGGTTAACCAGGCAAACGATTCCTCAATGAGTTCCATTGGATAAGCCGCCCAGGAAAATATAGCATTGAAAACAAAAAACAGGATAAACAGAAAGATAAAGAAACCCCAAAAACGGTTAGTGAGGACAGCATCGATCTTGTCACTCATCGCAAATTTCTTTACCGCACCCGTATCCTCTATTACTCCCGATAATATTGTGCTTAAATAACGGTAACGGGCAATAGTTTCTGCCGCCTGTATTTTTGACGATTCAAAATTGTGCTTTTTCTCAATCGCTTCAAACTGATCGTATCCTGGTGTAAAATGGTCCAGATGCTCATGCTGGTGCAATAGCTGCAGCGCATAATAATCATTATCTGTACCCACCATTACTTTTACCTCTTCAATAGCTTCAACAGCCAGTACCTTCATATCGGCACCTTTTTCCTGGGTCGCTATTTTTGTCGCATTTGTTATTGCTTGTTTCAGTTGTTCAAGTCCTGCCCTGCTACGTGCAGAAATAGCTACTACCTGTATCCCTAAACGGGCAGAGAGTTTGTCGACATCAATATTAATGCCCTCCTTCTGCGCCATATCGGTCATATTTAATGCCAGTATAACAGGAAGGTTTAAGTCGGCCACTTGTGTATACAGCAATAAATTCCTGCGCAGGTTAGTGGCATCTGCAATCACAACAACCAGGTCCGGATGACTCACATTTTGTTTATCGGCCAGTACCTGGAAAACTACACTTTCGTCCTTGCTCTTGGGATATAAACTATACGTACCCGGCAGGTCAATGATTTCAGCCTGCTGGCCTGTGTTAAGTTTACAGTACCCGATTTTTTTGTCTACAGTGATTCCCGGAAAATTACCGATCTTCTGGTTTAGTCCGGTAAGCAAGTTAAACAAAGTTGATTTCCCGGTATTGGGGTTACCAACTAAAGCAATTTTTATGATGTCAGCCAAAATTCTCTAAGATATTATGATAACAGCGGCTTCGCTTTTTCGTAAACAAAGCTGATACCCCGCTACCCGTATAGCAATAGGATCTCCAAGAGGAGCAAAACGCTCAACCTCCACAACTTCCCCAGGCAGGCAGCCCATTTCCATTAATTTTACAGACATTTCTAAATCTGTAAAAGCTACGATAGTGCCACGTTCTCCCGGATTCAACTGTGAAAGGTTCATATCTTGAATTAGCGTGCAATTTAGCCTTTATCGATAATAAATCCAAATAATTACATACCACCCCTGCCACGCCCGCCACCGAAACCACCTTGTCCGCCACCTGGCATCTGCATATCACCACCTACATTCCTGCCGCCCATTCTGTTTAATGAGTAAGTGAATGAGAACATATAATACCTTTTCAATACATTATATCTTAAGTCTGTAATGGTATTGTTGCCACTTGTTCTGGTAACACCCTGGTTTTGGTTTAATGCATCGTTCACAGCTAGTTTAAAGGTACCTCGGTTCTTAAAGAACTGTTTGCTCACATATCCGTTCATGATGGTGTAGTTGGTATCATAAGCTTCTCCTCTACCTGTATTCTGGAAGTAATCCACATCCATTGCCAGACGAATATTACCAGGGAACAGGTAACTGATATCAATCGTAGGGTTCAAAGTATAATAAGTAGTATTTGCATTAGGTTGCGCAGAATAAGTAGCCCGGTTAATTGAGCCGCCGATTCCGGCAGTTAGATCCAGTTTATCCATAGAGGAAACTAATCTGTATTTATTGGTAATTGAAAGATCGTTCGTAATATTTTCTATTGAGTTTGTAAAATTGACCCCTCTTGCGTAAGTACCACCAAGGTCAATATTCAGGTTCAACTTGTTGTCTTTGATGATTGGCAATCCTAGTGAAGATCCCAAAGTACCCTGGTAAACACCACCTACATTGACTGGCCTTACGGCGATTTTACCGACGTTACGGTCAGTACTATCTGTAATTAATGTGCTGTTATTACCAAAAGCATTAGATGTCTGGCTGATGTTGGCAAAAATAAACAGGGAACGGAATTTAGCGAAGTTAAAGTTATTATAAAATACTGTCAGATTATTAGTAAACGCAGGTTTCAGGTCCGGGTTACCTTTTGGAATACTTTGTGTGTTCGAATTATCCGGAATTGGTTGGATCTGTGCGATTGTAGGTTGTTGCGTACTACCACGGTACCTGAATACTAATCTCTTGCTTTTGTTAAAAGTATAGCGCAATTGAGCAGTAGGTACAACGTTGTAGAAACTCTGGTTAAATACGTCACCAGTAGACAGATTTTCATTTCTTCTGTCTGTGTTCTGTACCCCTATACCAATGTTCCAGTTATATTTTTTATCTGTTTTATTGATACTTGCGCCAAGGGCATTGGTAAATGTCCTGTTTTCATATGAATTGGTATATTCAAGGTCTGGCAAATCGTACAGTGATGTAACGGTATTAAAGTTATATGTGAACCTGTCACTATTATCAAAGTTATAGGTATTCTGATAATTCAGTTCCAGGTTTAGTGTTTTACTTAATGGTTCGGTATAAACTAATCTTGACGTGTTACTTATCGAATGTGCATCCTGATCATTCAGCTGGTTGGTCAGTTTTTGAGTATTACCCGTGGTCAGGATATTGGTATCATTGATAATATTATAGTTTTCGGCATCACTATCATTGATATTAGTATTGATGTTTAATGATAAAGTACGTCCCCTTCTCAGGAATTTTTTACGGATCAGAATATTATTGGATACAGTAGGGGCTGTAGAATTGGTATTAAATCCCTGCGTACCGATCGTTTGGGATCGGCCATAATCATTAGTATAACTAGTGAAGCGGTCGAGCCCTGTTTCAGTGTATGTAACATTCGGCTCAATACGGATGGAAGTTGTGGAATCCAGCTTGGTATCGATCATGAAATTGAAACGGTGGTTAGTCCGGTCAGTCGTACTGGTCAGGTCCTCATCAAAAGTAGTGGTCGAATTACCCAGCAGATTCTGTCTGAAACTAGACTGGTCATTGAAAAGTGAGGTTTTATTAAAGAAATAACTTGCGGTAACTTTAGTCTGATCAGTATAAACATCCGCAAAGTTAAGCCCGAAAGCATTGGTAGTGGTAATTCCCTGCTGTGGAGCACCGTTTCCTGAACCGGCATTAAACCTTCCACCGCCACCGCCACGGTTCCCGCCGCCGCCGCCGCTACCAAAGTTTTGTTTGTTGACGTTGTTAAACTGGCCGATTACAGACAGCTGCTGATCGTTATTGAATTTATTTACGTTAATATTCGCATCGTAACGGTTGTTGGTTCCTTCGCCTGCATCGGTACCATAACCCACACTGGAGTTACCGAAGTAACCGTTTTTCATATCTTTTTTAGTAGTGATATTGATGATCTTTTCCCTGTTACCATCATCTACACCGGTGAACTGCGACTGATCAGACATCAGATCAATCACCTGTATCTTGTCAATCATATCTGCCGGTAAGTTTTTTGTAGCCAGCAAAGGATCATTACCAAAAAAGTCTTTTCCATCTACCCTTACCCTGGTCACAGTTTCTCCCTGTGCTTTGATCGATCCGTCTTTAGCAACTTCCACACCCGGGAGTTTTTTAAGAACGTCTTCTACTACGGCATTTTCTCTTACTTTAAACGCACCCGCATTATATTCTACCGTGTCAGTTTTTACCACTACTGGTGTCACTGCACCCTTGATCACAACGGTATTTAATTCCACGCCTGTATTTTCCATACCTACGTTACCCAGATTTACAGCAGGAACCGCAGCAGTCACGGTAAATTCGCGGTTTACATTTTTAAGTCCAAGGTAAGCAACTGTTAAACGATATAGCCCAGGTGCCAGTCCCTTGATGGAGAAGGATCCGTCGGTTTGCGTATTGGTTACACCAGCCACACTGGAGTCTTTCAGACTTTTCACTGCTACAGAAGCATAGTCTATTGGTAATTGATCTTTAGTATTAACTACTTTCCCGGTTACGGAACCATTTTTAGTTTGTGAATACGAAGAAAAGCCGATGAAAATAAGTACGATCAGCAGAAGGTGTTTAGGAAAAGTCATCATCAAGAGTCAGTAATAAGTTATTGTATGTGAGATCAGACTCCGGGAAAGACAAAAAGTTTGTTTTTAAATGTTAAAACATGGGTAACATTTTAAATACAAAATAAAACCTGCTTAAACCTGCTGATAAATGTGAAATCCAGCTTCAAAAGCTAGGAAACAGGAAGAGTTTTGGGCCTGGCAGGCAAAGCACTTACATGCGGACATTTACATCCGGGTTTGAAGATACCGCAGCTACTAAGCAGACAGATCAACGAAAAAAACAAGATACTATATCTTGTTTTCTTTAACGAACTTCTTCTTTTCATTGTAATTTTTTCTATGTAAAAGGATATAGCTGAAAACTCCCATAAAAACACCAAGCATATCTGCGCCAAGGTCCCACCATTCGGCAGACCTGTAGTCAAAGAATTTTAGCTGGATCAGTTCAATTGAACCGCCGATGATAAACGTAAAGAAGATAATCTTGAAAATAGTAGAGATGCTGAAATCATAGGTGGCCTGACTGGTAATTTTTCCGTAAAACAGTAAAATCGTCAGTATAAAGAAAAAGCCAAGGTGTACCATCTTGTCAAACCCTACAAAGAAAAAGCCCGACTCATTGTGAGTGTCGGGCATTTTCATCGTACAAAGTATCAAAATGCACACTGTCCATATAACAGCCCAGCGTTGGTAAGATAATGCTTTGAACATATTCATCCCGCTT
>Ga0247805_1000863_pt1 | contig 15188 bp, 14 predicted proteins | sample UWRJL044104R1_FD_180930 | JGI IMG/M metagenome (GOLD analysis project Ga0247805, IMG submission 180930) | Plant litter microbial communities from Arlington Agricultural Research Station in Wisconsin, United States - UWRJ-L044-104R-1 | ecosystem: Environmental > Terrestrial > Plant litter >... | reverse complement strand
CAACCTCGGCCCCGGCTTCGACACGCTCGGACTCGCCCTCTCGCTCTACGACGAGCTTGAGGTCACCGTGCGCGACGAGCCCGGCGTCTTCGTCGAGGTCATCGGAGTCGGCGCTGGCGAAGTGCCCACCGACGGCTCCAACCTCGTTGCGCAGACGATCGCGCACACGTTCGGCGTTTTCGGTGTCGCGATGCCCGGACTCCACCTCGTTGCGCGCAACTCGATACCGCACGGGCGTGGGCTCGGATCATCCGGTGCCGCGATTGTGTCGGGAATTATGGCGGCGAAGGGCCTTCTCGAGGGCGTCGTCGAGATCGACTCTGAGGCCTTGCTACGCATCGCCACCGACCTCGAGGGCCACCCCGACAACGTGGCTCCCGCGCTGTTCGGCGGACTCACAATCGCTTGGATGTCGGATTCCGGGCCGCGCCACAAAAAACTTATGGTGCACCGCGGTGTATCTCCCGTTGTCTTTGTTCCGCAGACCACGATGTCGACGGCGCTCGCCCGCAGCCTGCAGCCGGAGTCAGTGTCTCGGCAAGACGCGATCTTCAACGTCTCGCGGTCGTCGCTGCTTATCGCCGCTCTCATCCAGAGCCCCGAGCTGCTGCTCGACGCGACGGAAGACAAGCTCCACCAGAGCTACCGCGCGAGCGCGATGCAAGAAACGAACGACCTCATCACCCTGCTTCGCGACAACGGCCTCGCCGCCGTCGTCTCGGGAGCGGGCCCCTCACTTCTTGTGCTCGGCAGCGATCCTGCGCAGCGCACGTTTGCCGCGGAACTCGTAGCGGCGCACTCGGCGACACCCTGGCAACCGCTTATGCTGGCCGTCGACTTCAAAGGTGCTACAGTGATTTCGCACCCGGTAGAAGCTCTGGCCTAGCCAGCGCACCGAAGGGAACAAGGCTCTCGCCTCTTTCCACGGCCCGGGTTGCAATCACAAAGCATCGACCTTCCCAGTAGATTCCTGCGCAACCGCGCAGACACGGGTCGGCGATCAGCTCTCCACCAGAACGCTTTGGTTTCTGGCAGGGGAAAGGAATCCCAGTAGTGACTGACGTAAATGTCCGTGCAACAAGCACGGACTCCCACGCTAACTTGACCGCCCTTCGACTTCCGGAGCTTCAGGCTCTCGCTGTCGAGCTGGGCATCAACGGCGCATCCAAACTTCGTAAAGGAGAGCTCGTGAACGCAATCAACGAGGTCCAGGACAACAACGCAGCAGCACCCGCTGACTCGGTCGAGGCGCCCACCGCTTCACCGGTCGCCGAGGAGGCTCCCGTAGCGACCGAGGCTCCCGCAGCTCCCGTCGCCAAGAAGCGCGCACCCCGCCGCGCGAACAGCGCTGACGCGCAGGCGAAGGCCGCCGCGACTGCTGCCGCCGAAGCCGCAGCAGCAGAGGTCGCACCGGAGCCCGTCGCGGCAACCGAGGCCGTCGGCTCTGCCGAGACCGGCATCGAAGACGCCGTCGTCGCAGAGTCTGTCGCGCCCGTCGCTGACGAGGCAGCAGAGGCTGCGGCTTCTGAGGGTACGGCTTCTGAGGCAACCGAGTCGACTGAGACTGCCGAGCAGACCTCAGAGCAGGGTTCAGACCAGGATGGCGAGACCCGCGAGGGTGGCTCGTCGCGTGGCCGCAACCGCAACCGCAACCGTAACGGTGCAGACCGCGCGGAGCGTGCCGAGCGCAACGCCGGCAACAACGGCAACGCCAACAGCAACGGCGAGCGCGCAGAGCGCCAGGGCAACCAGAACCAGGCTGCGCAGCAGACCGAGGGTGGCTCGCAGCGCGGCGGTCGCAACCAGCAGGCAAACGATCGCAACCAGAACGGCGACCGCAACCAGCAGGGCAACGACCGCAACCAGGGCAACGACCGCAACCAGAACCAGCAGCGTGGGGCAGAGACCTCAGAACGCCAGGCGCAGGACGACGACCAGAGCGAACGCAGCGGCCGTAACCGTTACCGCGACCGCAAGCGTGGCCGAGGCCCCGTCGGCGACGACTTCGAGCCCGAGATCACCGAAGATGACGTGCTCATTCCCGTCGCCGGAATCCTCGATGTTCTCGACAACTACGCATTCGTGCGCACGACCGGATACCTCCCCGGCAACAACGACGTCTACGTCTCGCTCGGCCAGGTCAAGAAGTACAACCTGCGCAAGGGTGACGCCGTAGTCGGCGCCATCCGCCAGCCGCGCGACGGCGACCAGGGGCAGGGCCGCCAGAAGTACAACGCGATCGTGCGCATCGACTCGATCAACGCCATGTCGATCGAAGACGCCGCAAACCGCGTCGAGTTCGGCAAGCTCACCCCGCTGTACCCGACGGAGCGCCTCAACCTCGAGACCGAGGCATCCAAGCTCTCGACCCGCATCATCGACCTCGTGTCGCCGATCGGTAAGGGCCAGCGCGGACTCATCGTCTCGCCGCCCAAGGCAGGCAAGACGCTCGTTCTTCAGGCAATCGCCAACGCCATCGCCAAGAACAACCCCGAGGTTCACCTCATGGTCGTTCTCGTCGACGAGCGCCCTGAAGAAGTCACCGACATGCAGCGCACCGTCAAGGGTGAGGTCATCGCCTCGACCTTCGACCGTCCGGCTGAAGACCACACGACAGTCGCAGAGCTCGCCATCGAGCGCGCAAAGCGTCTCGTCGAGCTCGGTCACGACGTCGTCGTTCTTCTCGACTCGATCACCCGTCTCGGACGCGCCTACAACCTCGCGGCCCCCGCCAGCGGGCGCATCCTCTCCGGTGGCGTTGACTCCTCTGCGCTCTACCCGCCGAAGCGCTTCTTCGGTGCTGCCCGCAACATCGAAGAGGGTGGCTCGCTCACCATCATCGCAACCGCTCTCGTCGAGACCGGTTCGAAGATGGACGAGGTCATCTTCGAAGAGTTCAAGGGCACCGGCAACATGGAGCTGCGCCTCTCGCGTGCTCTCGCCGACAAGCGCATCTTCCCGGCCGTCGACGTCAACGCCTCTGGCACACGTCGCGAGGAGATGCTTCTCGGCGCTGACGAGGTCAAGGTCACCTGGAAGCTTCGCCGTGCTCTCGCTGGTCTTGACCAGCAGCAGGCTCTCGAGATCGTTCTTGGCAAGCTCAAGGAGACCTCCTCGAACGTCGAGTTCCTTATGCAAATTCAGAAGTCGATGCCCAGCACGGGTGCGACAAAGGACAACTAATGTTCGAATCAGTGCAGGGGCTCTTGGAGGAGCATGACTCACTCCAGGAGCAGCTCGCAGATCCCGAGCTTCACTCCGACCCCGCAAAGTCGAAGAAGGTCAACCGGCGGTACGCGGAACTCAGCCGCATCGTTGCCGCCTACCACCACTGGAAGCAGCTCACCGACGACGTCGAGGCCGCAACAGAGATGGCAGCGGAAGACGAGTCGTTCGCGGCCGAGCTTCCCGGTCTGACCGAAGAGCTCGAGACGGCGCAGGAGACCCTGCGACGCCTGCTGATTCCGCGCGACCCGCTGGATGCCCGCGACGTCATTATGGAGATCAAGCTTGGCGAGGGTGGCGCGGAATCCGCGCTCTTCGCCGGCGACCTTCTCCGGATGTACCTGCACTACGCGGAATCGAAGAAGTGGAAGACCGAGATCATCGAGCAGACCTCGAGCGACCTCGGCGGCATCAAAGACGTTCAGTTCTCGATCAAGGGCAACTCGACAGACCCCGCAGAGGGTGTCTGGGCGCAGCTCAAATACGAGGGTGGCGTTCACCGCGTGCAGCGCGTTCCTGCGACCGAGTCGCAGGGACGCATTCACACTTCGGCGGCGGGCGTTCTCGTTTTCCCCGAGGTTGACGAGCCAGAAGAAGTCGAGATCAGCCAGAACGATCTCAAGATCGACGTCTACCGTTCGAGCGGCCCCGGTGGCCAGTCGGTCAACACGACAGACTCCGCTGTTCGCATCACCCACATTCCCACCGGAATCGTCGTAGCGATGCAGAACGAGAAGTCGCAGCTGCAGAACCGCGAGGCAGGAATGCGCGTGCTTCGCGCCCGTATTCTCGCGCGGTACCAGGAAGAGGCTGACGCCGAAGCCTCGGTGTTCCGCAAGTCGCAGATTCGCACGATGGACCGCTCAGAGCGCATTCGCACGTACAACTTTCCGGAGAACCGCGTCGCGGATCACCGCACGGGTTACAAGGCGTACAACCTCGATGCCGTGATGAACGGCGCGATGGAACCCATCATCCGTTCGTGCATCGAAGCTGACGAGGAGGCGCGTCTTGCTGACCTTGGATCTGACTCCTAACGCGTCCGATTCGATGAGTGCCAACGCCCTCACCGCTGTGCTCGAGCGCGCCGTCTCCATTTTGGAGGCGGCGGGCATCACCGGCGCGCGCGTCGACGCGGAACTTCTCGTTGGCCACGTGCTCGGCTACAGCCGCGGGGGAGTGCAGGCAAAGGCTCTCACGGGCGTTGTGCTCTCGTCAGACGATGCCGTGACGATCGCGGGGCTCGTTGAGCGCCGCGCCGCCCGCGAACCGCTGCAGCACATCACGGGCGTTGCCCCCTTCCGCAACCTCGAACTTGCCGTCGGGCCCGGGGTTTTTGTGCCTCGGCCGGAGACAGAGCAGGTCGCGCAGTTTGCGATCGACGCACTTCGCGCCGTCGCATCCGAATCACCGCTTGGCGTTGACCTCGGCACGGGCAGCGGCGCGATTGCACTCGCGATGGCGACAGAGGTGCCGCACGCTCGCGTGTGGGGTGTCGAGGTTTCGCCGCTCGCTTTTGTGTGGACGAAGCAGAACTTCAAGCTCGCCCCCAACGCGACGCCGGTCTTCATCGACCTCGCCGACGCGCTGCCGTCGCTCGACGGCACTGTCGACGTAGTTATCTCGAACCCGCCGTACATTCCGGTTGGTGCGATTCCGCGCGATCCAGAGGTGCGGCTGTACGACCCCGAGATCGCGCTCTACGGCGGCGAAGACGGCCTCGACATCGTTCGCAATGTCTCGACGACCGGGCTGCGGTTGCTGCACTCCGGCGGAACCCTCGTCATCGAACACGGCGAACTGCAGGCCGCGGCGATTGCCGAGCTGCTGCGTGCCGACGGCTGGACCGCTGTCGCGTCGCACCGTGACCTCGTCGGGCGCGATCGCGCGACGACGGCGATCCGCCCGTAGCTCTCAGCTGCTCGCTGCGCCGGTTGCGAGCTGCCGCAGTTGTCTAGTTCTGCGCGAGCGACTAGACAACCGTGACGTTTCGCGGAGTGGGTGCGCCGACTTTGTCGCCGCACGGCCAGGTCGGCCGCGTGCGCCCGTCGCGAAATGCCGCAGTTGTCTAGTTCTGCGCGAGCGACTAGACAACCGTGACGTTTCGCGCGCACTACAGGCACACAATTCGGCCCGCGGCACATTTCTCCACAGCGAGCCGCGCACAACCGGTCACTTGCCCGGGCACACGTCACCCTTGAGGCATGACCCGCCGCACACCCCTCCCCGATGCGCTCGTCAGCACGCCGTTCACGCGATCTGAAGCGCGCGCAGCAGGAGTTGCTGATCGGCGAATGCGCGCCCGCGACATCCACAGCCCGTTTTACGGTGTGCACATCGATGATTCGGTTACTGCAACGGTTGAGAACCGCTGTCATGCCTACGAGGCTCGGATGTCGCGGCCGCACGCATTCAGTCATGTGACGGCAGCCCAGCTCTACGGTCTGCCGCTCCCGTTGTACGCGACCGCCAATGACGATGTTCACGTGAGCGTGCCCGGAGGTGCGCAACAGCCCCGCGGACGAGGCGTTGCAGGTCACGCGATCGCGGCGGAACGTTGGGCCTTTCGGCGACTACTCGTGCGCGACTATCTCACGGGAGACATGTTTGAACTATGTGTCGTCGAGCCCGCCATCGTGTGGGCGCAACTAGCCGAGGTGCTTGACCACGACGACCTCGTCGCGTTGGGCGACGCCATTGTCACGGGCGAAATGACGCCGGATGGCACTGAAGTCGTTATGAGTCCTGGGCTGGCAACGATCAGCGAGGTCGAGGCCGTTGAGCGAGCGTGGGCCGGCATGCGCGGGTCGCGACTGCGCGCGCGTGCTGTGAGACAGGTCAGGGTTGGTTCGCTGTCGCGCACGGAAAGTCTTCTGCGACTGATGGTTGTGCGCGCTGGCATTCCCGAACCATTGCTCAACGTTATGGTGTGCGCCCCCGACGGCTCACCGGTACGAGTGGCTGATCTCGTCTGGCGCGAGGAGCGTGTGCTAACCGAATACGAGGGTGACGATCACCGCACCTCGCGCGGCAAGTTTCGGGGCGATATCTCCAAGTTCGAAGAGTATGCCGACGGGGAGTGGCACGGGTTGCGCGCTCACGCCGATGATCTGTTCGTTGATCCGAATCCGCTCATTGCGCGCCTCTGGCGCCGACTCGTTGCGCGCGGCTGGCGACCGGATGGAGCTCGGCGAACAGTGAAGCCCGCCCGCCCCTAGACCGCAGCGCGCGACCGCGCGAACTCCTCGATTGCCGCCAGCATGCCCGCGGATGTGCCGAAGTGGTACGACGTGATGCCGACGCTGCGGGCACCTTCGACGTTGATCTGCATGTCGTCGGCGAAGAAGGTGTCTTCAGCTCGGGCACCGTACGCCTCGAGCACGCGCTCGAAGACCACCGGATTGGGCTTGCGCGCTCCGTAGTGGCTCGACGTGAACATGTGGTCGCCGAAGAGTTCAATGAGGTCGGGCGCGAGAGTGCGCAGGTGCTTGTGCGCGAGCGGGCCGTTGTTCGTCAGTAGTGTGACCTGACCTAGTTCCGATGCCCGACGCACGGCGGCGAACGAATCGGGCCACGGCGTCATCGCCGCGCGACGCACGCGCACCCACTCGTCTTCGTCAACAGTGACGCCGATCGCTTTCTGGAACGCCGCGAAGTACTCTTCGACCGACGCGAACTGGCCGGCCTCGCCCGCCCACTCGCCCTCATCGTGCCACCAGAGGCGACGCAACTCCGCGAGCGGAATGCCGGTGATCTCGGTCATTCCGGCCATCCGCACGCGCCAGTCGTAGTCGTACAGCACGTCGTCCATGTCGAAGATAAACAGCAGGGTCATCGGGTTCTTTCCGTAAAGGTCGTGATCGCGACATCCAAGTCTGCCGGTGTTGTGAAGAGGTGCGCGTGAATGCCGAGCGCGAGCGCGCCGCGCACATTCTCGGCCGAGTCGTCGACGAAAAAGGTGTCCTGTGCCCGTGCACCGTACAGATCGAGCGCCCGAGAATAGGCGAGTTGCGACGGCTTTCGCACGCCGAGTTCGCAGCTGATGAGGCGGTTGTCGCCGACGAGCGCGCACACGTCGGGCGCGAGGCGGGGGAGCGCGGCAGCGAACGGCGCCGGGTTGTTCGACAGAAGCGAGACAGTGCCGATGGATGTCGCGCGGCGAAGTGCTGCAACGCTTCCGTCGATGCGTGTCATTGCCGTGAGCCTCGCGTCTGCCCATTCGTCGAGCGAGAGAAGCCGTGACCCTGTAACGCGCGAAAACTCTTCGAGGTAGGCGTCAGCCGTCGGCCATTCGCCGCTCTCCGCGCGGCGCTCGTACCCCGCCGCCCACCAGGAACTGGCGAGGCGGTACTGCGAGACCCCGGTGATTCGTGAGAACTCCGGCAAGCGTCGACGAAAGTCGTACTGGTACAGGGTTTTGTCAAAGTCGAATAGATAGAGGTCCACAGCACCTTCAACGCTACAGCGCTCAGACTTCATCCCCGTCGCGCCCGGTACTATAAACCCTGACATGGCCCCCATCTACGACACCTCGGTCGCCTCTGAGCTGCTGACCGGCACCCGCCTCGCACGTTCGGCTATCGGCAGGGGCGAGCTCGCTGTCATTCCGACCGACACCGTCTACGGGGTTGCCGCCGACGCATTTCAGCCGGAGGCCGTCGCGCGCCTGCTCAAGGCGAAGGGTCGCGGGCGCCAGTCGCCGCCGCCCGTGCTCATTCCGGGTATCCCGACTCTCGACGCCCTCGCCGAGGTGGTGCCCGATGAGGTTCGCGCGCTCGTCGCCGAATTCTGGCCCGGCGGCCTGACGATCATTCTGCCCGCCCGCTCGTCACTCATGTGGGACCTCGGCGAGACCCGGGGCACCGTCGCGCTTCGTATGCCGTCGCATCCAATCGCTCTCGAAATTCTCTCGGAGACCGGGCCTCTCGCCGTCTCGAGCGCCAACCTCACGGGTGAGCCCGCGGCAATGACGGCGGCCGAGGCAGAAGCCATGCTCGGCGAGAGCGTCGCCGTCTACCTCGAGGCGGGGCCGTCGGGCACCGGCTACGAGTCTGGTCCCGGAACCGGTTCGACAATCGTGGATGCAACGGGCCTGCTGCTCCCTGAGGGCAAGCTCCGTATCGTGCGCAGTGGTGTGATTTCCGACGAGGCGATCATCGAGGTCGTCGGCCGGGAGCGCACAGAGTGATCTTCTACGCACTTGTTGTGCTCGTCGCCGCGGTTGTGACCTTCGGCTTCGCGCACCTCGTTCTGCGGCTCAGCCACCGCTTCGAGCTGTATCCGAAACTGCGCGAGCGCGACGTTCATACCCTCCCGACGCCTCGCCTCGGCGGAATCGCGATGTTTCTCGGCATCGTCGTCGCGTTTATCGTCGCCTCGCAGTTGCCACGATTCGCGCTGATCTTCTCGCAGCCGCTCGTCATCTGGGGGCTCGTCGGGGCGGCGCTGCTCATTGTGCTCGTGGGTGTTGCCGACGACATCTGGGATCTCGACTGGATGACAAAGCTCGCCGCGCAGATCATCGCCGCGTGGTTGCTCGCCGCGACCGGAACGCAGATCTACACGCTGCCGATTCCGGGCTCCGTTGCAGTTCTCTCTCCGACGATGTCGCTCATCGTGACGATCTTCGCCGTTGTGCTCGTGATGAACGCCATCAACTTCATCGACGGGCTCGACGGACTCGTGGCGGGCGTCGCGCTCATCGCGAACGGTGTCTTCTTCATCTACAGCTACATCCTCGCCGTCAACACGGGGCAGACCGAGTACTTCAACCTCGCCTCGCTCATCTCGGCATTGCTCATCGGCGCGTGCGTCGGATTTTTGCCGCTCAATTTTCATCCGGCGAAGCTTTTTATGGGGGATGCCGGAGCCCTCCTCGTTGGCCTGCTTATGGCGGCCTCAGCGATCTCCGTCACCGGAAGCGTTGACCCCGCCACCTGGGGTGGTCGCACACTTCTCCCGGCCTTTATCCCGATCCTGCTGCCGTTCGCGATTCTCGTTGTGCCACTTCTCGACTTCGGGCTCGCGGTCTTCCGTCGTCTGCGCGCGGGCAAGTCGCCGTTCGCCGCCGACCGACTGCATCTTCACCACAGGCTTATGGACATGGGGCACACCCACCTGCAGTCCGTGCTGATCTTCTACGGTTGGACGGCTGTTGTGGCGTTTGGCTGCCTGTCGTTCCTTGCCTTCCCGTGGCCCGTCGCCACGATTCTTATCGTCACCGGGCTCATCCTGTGCTCGGTTGTGACCTTTGGTCCGTTGCGCAAGCGCGGCCGCTCAACCTCCGCACCCACACAGAAAGACGTCGCCCTGTGAACAGCGCTACGCCCATCCTCAAACGCATAATTCTCTGGGGCGCAATCCTCGCCGGCGTGATCGCCGTCGTCGGTTCAATCGTCGGCCTCATCGTCGACCCGGAGAAGGGCCTCGTGAGCGCGCTCATCGGCGCCGTTGTCGGTTTCGGCTTCGTCGCCATCACGGCGCTCAGCGTGCTCTTCGGAATTCGCGTGAGCAAAGGCGACATGCTCAACCCGGCCTTCTTCGCTGTTGTGCTCGGTGGCTGGTTTCTCAAGTTCATCGTGTTTCTCGTCTTGCTCGTTCTGCTCAAAGACCAGCCATGGGTCAACACGATCGTGCTCTTCCTTACCGTCATCGTTGGCGTTGTCGGAAGCCTTGTCGTCGACGTTGTTGTCATCGCCCGTTCGCGCCTGCCGTACGTCAGCGACGTAAAACTGCCCGGCGACGAGGCAGGCACTGAGCGCACTGCGCCCTAGTAATAAGGATTCGGCTTAACCCTCATTCGTTGATAGGGTTATGGAGTTCCAAAACCCCCCTTTCTTTCGCCGCGTGGTTACACGCCCCGAACCAGGAGCTAGCGCTGTTACACCTCGCTTTGTCCCCGCTACTTCCCTTCGCCGCTGACGACGACCACGGCGGGGTGACCTTCCATGCGCCGTCCATCAACGAGTTCTTCCCCGATGCGATCTTCTTTGCAGGTACGCCTTTCGAGATGAACCGCATCGTGTTGATCCGCTTCCTTGCGGTCATCGTGATTGTGCTCATCTTCTGGCTCGGCACCCGCCGCATGAAGCTTGTGCCGACCCGCTTCCAGGGTCTCGTCGAGATGGGTCTCGACCTCGTTCGCGTCAGCATCGCTGAAGACCTGCTTGGCAAAAAAGACGGCCGTCGCTTCCTGCCGATCCTGACAACGATCTTCTTTATGGTGCTCGTGATGAACATCACGGGAATCATCCCGCTGCTGAACATCGCGGGTTCCTCGGTCATCGGTGTGCCGCTTGTGCTCGCCGCAGTCTCGTACTTCACCTTCATCTACGCGGGTATCAAGAAGCACCCCGGTGCATTCTTCAAGAACGCACTGTTCCCGCCCGGAGTCCCCAAGGGTCTCTACCTGATCGTTACTCCGATCGAGTTCCTCTCGATGTTCATCCTTCGTCCGGTCACCCTGACGCTGCGACTCCTGATGAACATGATCGTCGGCCACCTTCTGCTGGTGCTGTTCTTCGCAGCCACTCACTTCTTCTTCTTCGGCCTTTCCGGCGGCTACATCGCTTTCGGTGTTGGCACCCTGGCCTTCGGCATCGTCTTCACGTTCTTCGAGATCCTCGTCGCCGTGCTGCAGGCCTACGTCTTCACCCTCTTGACCGCTGTTTACCTCCAGCTCGCGCTGGCAGACGAACACTAAGCACTAAAAACCCGGGACGAGCACTCGCTCCTCCTGACATCACGGAAGGAAACACAACGTGGACGCAACATCCATCGTCGCCGAACTCAACGGAAACATTGCAACTGTCGGCTACGGCCTCGCAGCAATCGGCCCGGCAATCGGTGTAGGTATCGTCGTCGGAAAGACGATCGAGTCCGTCGCTCGCCAGCCTGAACTGCAGGGTCGCCTCACGGTGCTCATGTACATCGGTATCGCATTCACCGAGGCGCTCGCCTTCATCGGTATCGCAACGTACTTCATCTTCGTTTAATTCGATCCCCCCTAAAGGAATCTCATGCTTCACGCATTCATCAGCGCCGCGACTGAGGAAGTTGCCGAGACCAAAAACCCGTTGATCCCCGAGATCTACGACATCATTTGGTCGCTCGTTCCTTTCGCGATCATCCTCTTCCTCTTCTGGAAGATCGTTCTCCCTGCAATGCAGAAGACGTTGGATGCGCGTGCCGAGCTCATCGAGGGCGGCATCAAGAAGGCGGAGAACGCGCAGGCAGAAGCCGACGCAGCTCTCGAGGAGTACAAGAAGCAGCTCGCCGACGCGCGCGCTGAGGCAGCGAAGATCCGTGAGCAGGCTCGCCTCGACGGAACCTCGATCCTCAACGAGCTCAAGGAGCAGGCAACGAACGAGTCCGCTCGTATCGTGGCAAGCGCACAGTCGCAGATCGAGGCCGAGCGCCAGGCTGCGGTTGTTTCGCTTCGTGCAGAGGTCGGCTCGCTCGCGATCGACCTCGCCTCCGGTGTCATCGGTGAGTCGCTGAGCGACGACAAGAAGGCGGCCGGCATCGTCGACCGCTTCCTTGCAGACCTCGAGGCTTCCGAAAAGCAGAAGGCATCCAAGTAATGGGATCAGCGACAAGAGAAGCTCTCTCCGCCTCGCGCTCGGCTCTCGCCGGGCTCGGCGGAAAGACTGATCTGGCAAAGGGTGAGCAGCTTCTCGCTGCCGGCCGTGTCATCGGCGAGTCTTCGCCGCTGCGTGCCGCCCTCGCCGACCCGTCCACGGCCGCTGCCGACAAGTCGTCAATCGTTGAGAGCGTCTTCTCGACGATCAGCACAGAGGCTCGTTCGTTGCTCGCAACGATCGTGACAAACCGCTGGTCGAGCGAAGACGACCTTCTTGCGGGAATCGAAGAGATCGGATTCCGTGTCATTGCGGACTCCGCTAAGAAGGCCCCCATCGAGGCGGAACTCTTCGCCTTCGGTGAGGCAGTCAACTCAGACAACGACCTCGAACTCGCTGTCGGATCGAAGCTCGGCTCCAACACGGCGAAGGTCGCGCTCATCGAGACGCTGCTCGGTTCCAAGGCGAGCCCGCAGACCGTTTCGATCATCGGACATCTCGTACAGCAGCCGCGAGGCCGCCGCATCGCCGAATTGCTTCGGAACGCGGCATCCATCGTCGCTGATCAGTCTGGTCTGAGCGTCGCGACGGTCACGACCGCAACTGCGCTCGACGCAAAGCAGCTCGCTCGCCTCGGCGCAGGGCTTGCTCAGAACTACGGTCGCGAACTGCGTATCAACCAGGTTGTTGACCCCACGCTTCTCGGAGGCGTTCGTGTGCAGATCGGTGACGACGTCATCGACGGCAGCATCGCTTCACGACTCAAAGAACTTCGACTTCAGCTCGCTGGCTAGCGCGCCCGTACTTTTACGAAAAAGAGGAACAAATGGCAGAACTCACAATCAGCCCCGCGGAGATTAGCGCGGCGCTGAAGGACTTCGTCAAGGCTTACGAGCCCGGCAAGGCCTCGAAGACAGAGGTCGGATACGTCACAGACGCAGCCGACGGCATCGCTCACGTCGAGGGACTCCCCGGCGTTATGGCGAACGAGCTCATCAAGTTCGCCGACGGCACCCTGGGCCTCGCTCAGAACCTCGACGAGAACGAGATCGGTGTTGTTGTCCTCGGTGAGTTCAGCGGCATCGTCGCTGGTATGGAGGTCACCCGCACGGGTGAAGTTCTCTCCGTACCGGTTGGTGACGCGTACCTCGGCCGCGTCGTCGACCCGCTCGGCAACCCGATCGACGGACTCGGCGACATCAAGTCGGAGGGCCGCCGCGCTCTCGAGCTTCAGGCTCCGGGAGTTATGCAGCGCAAGAGCGTTCACGAGCCCATGCAGACTGGTATCAAGGCAATCGACGCCATGATCCCGATCGGCCGTGGCCAGCGCCAGCTCATCATCGGTGACCGCCAGACCGGTAAGACGGCAATCGCGATCGACACGATCATCAACCAGAAGGCCAACTGGGACTCGGGCGACGTCAACAAGCAGGTTCGCTGCATCTACGTTGCCATCGGCCAGAAGGGCTCGACCATCGCAGCCGTCAAGGGCGCGCTGGAAGATGCTGGAGCACTCGAGTACACGACGATCGTCGCCTCGCCCGCCTCCGACCCCGCTGGCTTCAAGTACCTCGCACCCTACACCGGTTCGGCAATTGGCCAGCACTGGATGTACGGCGGCAAGCACGTTCTCATCATCTTCGATGACCTGTCGAAGCAGGCAGAGGCCTACCGCGCGGTTTCGCTGCTCCTTCGTCGCCCGCCGGGACGTGAGGCATACCCCGGAGACGTCTTCTACCTGCACTCGCGTCTTCTCGAGCGTTGCGCAAAGCTCTCAGACGAACTGGGTGCTGGCTCGATGACCGGTCTCCCGATCATCGAGACAAAGGCGAACGACGTTTCGGCCTACATTCCGACAAACGTGATCTCGATCACCGACGGCCAGATCTTCCTGCAGTCGGACCTCTTCAACGCTAACCAGCGCCCCGCTGTCGACGTCGGTATCTCGGTATCGCGCGTTGGTGGAGACGCCCAGGTCAAGTCGATCAAGAAGGTCTCCGGAACTCTGAAGCTCGAACTGGCTCAGTACCGTTCGCTCGAGGCATTCGCGATGTTCGCATCCGACCTCGACGCAACGAGCCGTCGTCAGCTCGCACGTGGTGCGCGCCTCACCGAGCTTCTGCGCCAGCCGCAGTACTCGCCGATGCCCGTTGAGAAGCAGGTCGTCTCGATCTGGGCCGGTACAAACGGCAAGCTCGACGAGGTTCCGGTTCAGGACGTTCTGCGTTTCGAAACCGAGCTTCACGACTTCCTCGCACGCAACACCGAGGTTCTCAACACGCTCCGCGACACAAACGTTCTTGACGACGACACCGCTAAGGCACTCGATGCCGGTGTTGAGAAGTTCAAGCTCGAATTCCAGACCGGTGAGGGCAAGCCTCTTGCCTCGGTCGGCTCAGAGCAGTTCGAAGAGCTTCCCGCGGAAGACGTCAACCAGGAAAAGATCGTCAAGGGCAAGCGCTAAGCGCCCCCTGACGAATTCGATCTAGTTACAGACAGGTAAGAGATACATGGGAGCGCAACTTCGGGTCTACCGGCAGAAGATCAAGGCTGCCCAGACGACCAAGAAGATCACTCGGGCCATGGAGCTCATCTCCGCTTCGCGCATTCAAAAAGCGCAGCAGAGAGTGGCGGCTTCAGGGCCGTACTCGCGCGCTGTAACGCGCGCGGTCTCGGCCGTGGCAACGTTCTCGAACGTCGACCACATCCTCACGACTGAGCCGGAGAAGGTCGAGCGCGCAGCGATCGTCATCTTCACGTCAGACCGCGGTCTCGCTGGTGCCTTCAGTAGCAATGTGCTGAAGGAATCGAACGAGCTCGCGACTCTGCTGAAGAGCCAGGGCAAAGAGGTCGTCTACTACATCGTCGGCCGCAAGGCAGCAGCTTTCTTCTCGTTCCGCAAGCGCGACGCTGAAGAAGTCTGGATCGGCGAGACAGAACGCCCGGAGTTCAGCCGTGCACAGGCGATCGGCGAGGCGGTTGTCGCCAAGTTCCTTCAGCCTGCAAGCGAGGGCGGCGTCGACGAGATTCACATCGTGTACAACCGCTTTGTGAGTGTTGTGACGCAGGTTCCCGAGGTTGTTCGCCTTCTTCCCCTCGAGGTTGTTGAGGGTGTCGACGAGCCGGGTGACAACGAGATCCTCCCGCTCTACGAGTTCGAGCCCGATGTCGGAGACGTTCTCGACGCGCTCCTGCCCGTTTACATCGAGAGCCGTATCTTCAATGCCATGCTGCAGTCCGCTGCATCAGAGCACGCAGCTCGCCAGAAGGCAATGAAGTCCGCAAGCGACAACGCGGACAAGCTCATCAAGGACTACACCCGACTCGCGAACAACGCTCGCCAGTCGGAGATCACCCAGCAGATTTCCGAGATCGTGGGCGGCG
>Ga0247805_1000859_pt1 | contig 15220 bp, 14 predicted proteins | sample UWRJL044104R1_FD_180930 | JGI IMG/M metagenome (GOLD analysis project Ga0247805, IMG submission 180930) | Plant litter microbial communities from Arlington Agricultural Research Station in Wisconsin, United States - UWRJ-L044-104R-1 | ecosystem: Environmental > Terrestrial > Plant litter >... | reverse complement strand
CATCCTGAAATCGAAATTATCGGAGAAGCGGAAAATGTAGATTCCGGTTTTGAATTAATACAGGAAACCCAACCGGATTTACTTTTTCTGGACATCAATATGCCTGAAAAAGATGGTTTTGAATTATTGGAAATGCTGGACAAAGTTCCCATAACCATTTTCACTACTGCTTTTGACGAATACGCCATTAAATCATTTGAATACAACGCTTTAGATTATTTACTAAAACCGATAAACCCAAAAAGATTTGCCCAGGCAATTGAAAAAGTGGGTCAAAACCTAACTGAAAAAGAAGAAAAAAACAACAAAAAACTAACTTTAAGTAATCAGATTTTTATAAGAGACGGCGAAAAATGCTGGCTGGTAAAAATTGCTGATATTTATTTGTTTGAAGTCGATGGTAATTATACCAAAATATTCTTTCAGGATGAAAAAGCGGTTATCAACAAATCATTAAATCAAATTGAAGAAAAATTACCGGAAGATTTTTTCTTCCGCGCCAATCGAAATCAAATCATAAATGTTGAATATATTAATAAAATAGACCCTTGGTTCAGCGGGAATCTTCTTGTACATCTTCCTAAAGAAATAAAAGTAGAAATATCAAGAAGGCAGACCAACAACTTTAAAGAGAAATTAAGCCTTTGATGCTGTTTAATTTATTTTTACTTTATGGTAACTAAACTTTTACTTTCGACAAATAAATTATATTTTTGTTTAAAATACATTCTCATGTTAAAAGTAGGAGTTTTAGGTGCTGGTCATCTGGGTAAAATACATTTACGCTTGTTACAACAATCTGACCAATATGAATTAGTTGGATTTTACGACGAAAATCAGGAAAATGCCGAAAGAATCTCAAAAGAATTTGGCTACACAAACTTCAACACTATTGCAAAATTAATTCACGCTGTCGATGTCATCGATATTGTAACTCCCACTCTTTCGCATTACAAATGTGCTAAAGTGGCAATCAAATCCGGTAAACATATCTTTATTGAAAAACCAATTGCCAACACTGTTGAGGAAGCGGAAGAAATTATTGCTTTGGCAAAAGAATATAACGTTAAAGGTCAGGTAGGTCATGTGGAGCGTTTTAATCCTGCGTTTATTGCAACAAAAGACATGATTGAAAATCCGATGTTTATAGAAACACATCGTCTGGCTGAATTTAATCCACGCGGTACGGATGTTCCTGTGGTTCTGGATTTGATGATTCATGACATTGATGCGATTTTGAGTGTGGTGAATTCAAAAGTTAAAAACATCAACGCAAGCGGTGTTTCTGTAATTAGTGATACTCCGGACATTGCCAATGCCCGAATTGAATTCGAAAATGGCTGTGTAGCAAACTTAACTGCCAGCAGAATTTCAATGAAAAATATGCGTAAAACACGTTTTTTTCAAAAAGATGCCTACATATCTGTTGACTTTTTAGAGAAAAAATGTGAAGTGGTTCGTATGAAAGATGCCCCTGAAGTTCCCGGAGATTTTGATATGATCCTGCAAAATGCCGAAGGTGTTAAAAAGCAAATTTATTTCACTAATCCTGATGTGGACCAAAACAATGCAATTCTCGACGAGCTTGAATCTTTCGCCAATGCAATCAAAACAGATACAACTCCTGTAGTTACACTGGAACAAGCAACTGATGCTTTAAGAGTAGCGTATCAGATTATAGATTGTTTCGAAAAATAATACTATATATAACTCATTATTTTTAAGGTTTAAAGCTGGCAAATAAGTCACTTTAAACCTTAACTTTTAAAATTTAAATACGAAAATTGAATGAAAACAATAGCAGTAATTGGTGCAGGAACAATGGGTAACGGAATTGCGCATACCTTTGCCCAGAGTGGTTTTGTTGTAAAACTGATTGATGTTTCCGAAAAATCACTAGACAAAGGGATGGATACAATTGCAGCAAATTTAAACCGAATGCTGTCCAAAGGAACTATTACTGAGCAAGATGTTGCCAAAACTATTACCAATATCATTACCTATACAGATATAAAAGACGGTGTTGTAGGTGTTGATTTAGTGGTAGAAGCTGCTACAGAAAATGTGGAACTGAAACTAAATATCTTCAAACAATTAAACGAATTATGTTCACATAATACGATTTTAGCAACTAATACTTCATCAATTTCAATCACTCAAATCGGTTCTGTAGTCGTTCATCCTGAGCGTGTCATCGGAATGCATTTTATGAATCCGGTGCCGATTATGAAACTCGTAGAAATCATTCGTGGTTACAATACCAGTGATGAAGTCACTAAAATTATCATGGATTTATCTGAAAAATTAGGTAAAACTCCAGTTGAAGTAAACGATTATCCCGGTTTTGTAGCCAACAGAATATTAATGCCTATGCTAAATGAGGCAATTGAAACGTTATATAATAAAGTAGCCGGCGTTTATGAAATTGATACGGTGATGAAATTAGGAATGGGTCACCCAATGGGACCTTTGCAATTAGCTGATTTTATTGGTCTTGACGTATGTCTGGCTATTTTAAATGTCATGTACGAAGGGTTTAAAAACCCAAAATATGCTCCTTGCCCATTGTTGGTAAATATGGTAAGAGCCGGAAAATTAGGAGTAAAATCCGGTGAAGGATTCTATGATTACAGTGAAAGTAAAAAAGCGGAGAAAATTTCTAAGCAATTTATTCTTTCATAAAAAGAAATGTTATGTCAATACAATCGAATTTAAATACTATCAAATCAAGCTTACCGGAAAATGTTACTTTAGTTGCAGTTTCTAAAACCAAACCTGTTTCTGATTTGATACAGGCCTACGAAGCCGGCCAGCGTATTTTCGGAGAAAACAAAATCCAGGAAATGGCGGATAAATATGAACAAATGCCAAAAGATATTCAATGGCACATGATTGGTCATGTTCAAACGAATAAAGTCAAATTTATGGCACCATTTGTGAGTCTGATTCACGGTGTTGACAGTTTGAAATTATTACAGGAAATAAACAAACAAGCTTTAAAAAACAATAGAATTATAGATTGTCTGCTTCAAATATACATTGCCGAGGAAGAAAGTAAATTTGGTTTGGACGAAAATGAATTAAAAGAATTATTGTCATCCTCAGAATTCAAAGAAATGAAAAACATTCGTATCTTAGGGTTAATGGGAATGGCAACTTTCACAGAAAATCAAAATCAAATCAAAAAAGAATTTCTTCATTTAAAATCGATTTTCGACTCATTACAAAATAAAGATGCACAATGCAGGGATACACAGCAATGTATTTCGACAGCAGCACATTTTTCCACGATTTCAATGGGAATGTCCGGCGATTATCAACTGGCAATTGAATGCGGCAGCACAATGGTTAGAATTGGAAGTAGCATTTTTGGAGGTCGATAATTTAATATAAATTACAAAATTCAATGGCAATATCAATTACTAATTAAATGGAAAAAATATTCAATTTTGAAGATCGATTAGTTCGGTTTGCCGGAGAATGTATTTTTTTTACGAGACAATTAGAAAGGATATTTGAAAATGAATATTATAAAAATCAATTAATCAGGTCTTCGGGCAGTGCTTCATTAAATTTTGGAGAAGCCCAGGGAACTATAAGTAATAGAGATTTTATTTTTAAAGTTTCTTAGTCGTAAAAGAATTAAAAGAGTCCAGAAATTCATTAAAAATACTGGATTACATAAAAGAAGGAGATCCAGAAAAGCGGAATTCACTCTTAATTGAACTTGAAGAATTAATAGCTATTTCTTCAAAAATGATAATAAATAAAAAATAATTTTTTCAATGACAATATGACAATGATATGCACAATAACAATTTTGAAAATTGATATTGACATTGAAATTGTTTTTTTGATATTGATATTGATTTTTGACATTGAAAATGTACGCAATATTAGACATAGAAACCACTGGAGGCCAGTTTAATGAAGAAGGAATAACGGAAATCGCCATTTATAAATTTGACGGACATGAAGTTGTTGATCAATTCATTAGCCTTGTTAATCCCGAAATTCCGATTCAGCCCTTTGTGGTGAAGTTAACCGGAATCAATAATGCCATGCTGCAAACCGCTCCAAAGTTTTTTGAGGTGGCCAAACGCATTATCGAAATCACTTCAGATTGTATCATTGTAGCCCACAATGCTACATTTGACTACCGAATTTTACGTACAGAATTCAGACGTTTAGGCTATGATTTTGAAGCGCAGACACTCTGCACCGTTGAGCTTGCTAAAAAACTGATTCCGGATCAGTCTTCGTATAGTTTAGGAAAGTTAGTTCGTGCTCTGGGAATTCCAATGGCAGACAGACATCGTGCAAGCGGAGATGCCATTGCAACAACCAAGCTTTTCAAAATGCTTCTTGAAAAAGATTTGGAAAAAACAATCGTAAAAGATTTTATAAAATTTGAAGTAGAAAAAGGGATTGCTCCAAAATTACTGGATCTTGTAGGGCAAATGCCCTCTAAAACCGGTGTTTACTATATTCATAACGAAGGTGGAAATTTAATTTACATTGGCAAAAGCCAAAATATCAGAAAAAGGATCAATCAGCATTTTACGGGAATTACAATAAAAAGTAAAAAAATCCAGGCTGAAGTTTTTACCATAACTTATGATGAAACCGGAAGTGAACTGATTGCACTTTTGAAAGAAAGCGAAGAAGTAAAAATAAACCGTCCTAAATACAATCGTTCCCAGAAAAAAACTATTTTTCCGTTTGCAGTGTATGCAGAGAAAGATGCTAACGGCTATCTAAATTTAAAACTCGAAAAAGCAGACGGGCGTAAAAAAGAAGTGACCTCATTTGCATCTTTGCAGGAAGCTAAAAATATGCTTTTCAAATTCACGGCAAAATACCATTTGTGCCAAAAATTAACCGGATTGTACTATAGCAAAAAAGAATGTTTTCAATATAAAATAAAAGAATGTGACGGTGCCTGTATTGGCGAAGTTTCTCCTGAAATTTACAATCTGAGAGTACAGCAATTTATCTCTGAAAATAGTTTTGAAAACAAAAGCATGATCCTGCTTGACCGAGGCCGTAACGTAAACGAAAGAAGTGCTGTCCTGATTGAAAACGGAATTTACAAAGGCTACGCCTATTATGACCTCAATTATCAAATTACCAATATTGCTATCCTCAAAAATATTCTGATACCCATGCAGCATAATCGAGATGTAAAAAACATCATTCAGCAATATATTCGAAAAAGTAAATCACTGAAAATACTTCACTTTTAACCTAACAAAACTTTCATTATCTTCGATATATGAGAAAAACCAAATCACATTACGAAATCTTCAGGGAAAAGATTAAAATCATTCTTTATGGTACCAATACCATTTTAGGAAGAATGTTCGATTTGATTTTATTGGGCCTGATTCTTTTGAGTGTCGTTTTGGTGATGATGGATACCGTTCAGGGCATCAACCAAAAATACCACTCAGAATTGTTGATTTGCGAATGGGTAATCACAATCTTTTTTACCGTCGAATATATTTTACGCATCATTTCTATTCAAAAACCAATAAGGTATATTTTCAGCTTTTACGGTATTATCGATTTACTGGCTGTACTGCCTATGTATTTATCACTATTTTTTCCGGGAGCGAGCATCTTGTCGATAGTAAGGGCATTACGCTTTTTCCGGTTATTCAAAATATTGCACATTCCCCAAATTTCGCAACAGTCGTTCCAGCTTAAGGAAGCAATCGAAGCGAGCAAAGAAAAAATTCTGGTATTTATCTACTTCGTCCTTATCAGTACCGTAATTATTGGTTCCATAATGTATTTGGTTGAAGGCAAAGAATCCGGATTTACGAGTATTCCAATGGGTATTTACTGGACAATTGTTACATTAACAACGGTTGGTTATGGAGATATTTCTCCCCAAACGCCTTTAGGACAATTTATTGCGGCATTGGTTATGATTTTAGGTTACGGAATTATAGCCGTACCAACCGGAATCGTAACAGCTGAATTTGCAAAAAAGAGCCTGCGTGATAATACCGTAAGCACCAAAAACTCCTGCCATATTTGCGGTTCTCAGCTTCATTTTGATAATGCTAAGTTCTGTCATGAATGCGGAAGTGAATTACATACTTAATTTATGAAGCTATTCCGGCTGTACATTGCAACTCCTCCTTATCTTTGTTGTTTTTTAAGTCATAAAAAGAGCTTCTAAAGTCGCTCTTTTTATTCCAAAAAACGAAACAAACATAAGTCCGGGGTTTCCATTCCCATCCGGGCTAAAAAATATGAAATACTTAATTACCATTGTCGGACCAACAGCCATAGGCAAAACAGCCTTGAGTATTGCTTTGGCACAACACTTCAAATGCGAAATAGTATCTTGCGACAGCCGTCAGTTTTTCAAAGAAATGACTATTGGCACCGCAGTTCCAAATCCCGAAGAATTGCAGGCTGCCCAACATCATTTTATTCAAAATAAATCAATTTTCGATAATTATACGGTTGGAGATTACGAAAAAGAAGCTTTACAAAAAATTGAAGAACTTTTTCAAACCAATGATTTTGCTATTTTGATTGGCGGATCAGGTTTGTATGTAGATGCTGTTTTAAAAGGTTTTGATGAGTTTCCTGAAATCAATCCTGAAATACGATCTGAGGTAAATTCGAATTACGAAAAACTCGGTATAGCATATTTGCAGGAAAAATTAAAAGTTTTAGATCCGGAATATTTTCAAAAAATAACATCAGAAAATCCACAAACCCTTCAAAACCCTCAGCGAATGATGCGATTTACAGAAGTTTGTATCGGAACAGGAAAACCGTATTCTTCTTTTCTCAATCAGAAGAAAAACAACAGGGACTTCACTCCTATCCTGATTGGTTTAGATGCTGACAGGCAAGTTATTTACAACCGAATCAACCAGCGTGTGGATATCATGATAAACGAAGGTTTATTGGAAGAAGCTAAAAAATTGCATCCAAATAAAGAATTGAATGCATTGCAAACTGTCGGTTACAGAGAATTATTCAGTTATCTTGACGGAGAATTTTCATTGCCCTTTGCTATCGAAGAAATCAAGAAAAACACCAGACGTTTTTCTAAACGCCAATTGACTTGGTTCAAACGGAATGAAGCTACAAAATGGTTTGATTATGCTGCGCCAAAAAGCGAAATCACAGCATACATTGAATCTAACATCTAAAATTCTAATAATCTAAGAAGTCTAAATAAAAATGCCAATATCTCCTAATTTCACATCCGTTCTAAGCAAAGACTGGGAAATCAATTTCACACAATGTACTCCTGGCGGTTACTTAAAATATACTGATTTATGCAATATTTTACAGCTTACCGCGTCAGCACATTCTGAAGTTGGCGGTATTAGTTTTTATGATATGCAGGCGTTTCACCAAGCTTGGGTTTTAAGCAGGATGCGTGTTGAAATCACCAATTTACCAAAATCAGGTGATATTGTAACTGTAACCACCTGGATCAACAGTTTAGAGAATTCCCGTTCTGTTCGTGCCCTGGAAATGCATGTAAACGGAAAAAAGATTGTTGGAAGCGAAACATTCTGGGCAGTTTTCAATACAAAAGCCCGGCGTCCGGAAGGATTGGCTTTACCATTTGCACATTTTGAACTGTTTCCTGAAAAAAGAGCCACCATAGAAGGTTTTTCTAAAATTACTATCAATCCGGAAAAAGAATCTGTTTTTGAAAAAACGGTTTATTTATCCGATTTGGATATTGTGAATCACGTTAATAATGTAAAATATCTGGAATGGTCTCTGGATCACGTTGAACCAAAACGAATTTTAAATCAGGAAATTGAAAGTTTCGAAATGAATTTCATGAAAGAATTATCTTTGGGTGACACGGTTATCATTCACGAAAGCGAAACAGAAACCGACACTACTTTCAGTATTACAAAAGAAGACAAATCCTGTTTTGCGTTACAAGTCAACTGGAAAAAATAAAAGAGCTCCGGTTTCCCGAAACTCTTTTAAATAATTAACCTATTTATTGTATTCAATTACATTTTTGGTAATAACACTGTATCTACAACATGTATCACACCATTTGACTGGTTTACATCTGCGATAGTCACTTTGGATTTATTTCCGCTTTCGTCAGAAATATACAAATCCTTCCCATCCATCCAGGCAGTTAAAGTTCCACCACTAACAGTTTTAATAGTTGCTTTACCTTTACCCATTTTTATTGCTTTAGCAATATCAGAAGCATTCATTTTTCCGGCTACAACATGATACGTTAAAATCGTTTGCAATGTTTTTAGGTTTTCCGGTTTCAATAATGTATCTACAGTTCCTGCAGGTAATTTGTCGAACGCGGCATTTGTTGGGGCAAAAACGGTGAATGGTCCTTTACTTTGTAATGTTTCTACTAATCCTGCCGCTTTTACAGCAGCTACTAGTGTTGTATGGTTTTTTGAATTAACGGCGTTCTCAACAATATTTTTATTTGGATACATGGCCGCTCCGCCAACCATTACTGTTTTTTGAGCAAATGAAGTAAACGCAAATCCTACAGTTAAAATTGCTGTGGCTAAAAAATTTCTAGTTTTCATAATGAATGTTTTAAGTTATAAGGTTATTTACGCTATAACATTCACTTTGGTTTTAATATTGATAAAATTAAAAATAATAAAAACAAGACTTATTATTAAATGATTATATTACAGCATTTTAGCAGATTAAAAAAATAGATTGAATATAAAACAGTCTGTATTTTATTTCTCTAAAATAATAACTTGTTAATTAAAAAGCACCCTTTCTTCCAATATTTAGCAAATTTCAATTGCATTTGCTGTAATGAGATCAATTGGCCTGGAAGGTAAATATGATAAGAATGAAGAACAACCTAGAACTTTTTTAATAAAAAATTAAAGCTCGGTTTATGGTAAAAGCAAGATATAAATAAAAAGTCCCCTTTTTTTTAATAAAAGGGGACTTTTTTGTCTTTAATTTAGCGCCAACCGAGTTCAGGAGCAATATATTTTAATATAGATGACAGCACATGAATATTGTAGTCAACACCCAATGTATTGGGTATTGTTAGTAACAGTGTATCGGCTTCCTGAATAGCTTCATCCTCAGCTAGCTCTGCAATGAGCTTATCCGGCTCAGCTGCATAACTTTTTCCGAAGATTGCTCGTTTATCTTTTTCAATATTACCAAAACTATCTGAGCCTTTGCCCTGCTCTCCAAAGTAATACCTGTCCTGATCATTAACCAGTGCAAAAATAGAACGGCTTACTGAAACTCGTGGTTCCCGCTGATGTCCTGCTTTTTTCCAGGCTTCCTTGTATAACCTGATCTGTTCTGCTTGTTGAATATGGAAAGGCTTACCATTTTCGTCATACTTAAGAGTAGAACTTTGCAAATACATACCGTTTTCGGCTGCCCAAACAGCAGTAGCATTCGATGCAGCTCCCCACCAGATTCGCTCTCTCAATCCTTCTGAATGTGGTTCCAGACGTAATAAACCCGGCGGATTGGGAAACATAGGGTATGGATTTGGCTCTGCAAATCCTTCACCATTAAGCCTATTCAAAAATTCCAGAGCTTTTTTTCGTCCCATATCAGCATCTGTTTCACCCTCCATAGGTTTGTATCCAAATTCACGCCAGCCATCAATCACCTGCTCTGGCGATCCCCTGCTGATTCCTAATTGTAAACGTCCTCCTGAAATTAAGTCGGCAGCACCGGCATCTTCCACCATATAAAGTGGGTTCTCATACCGCATATCGATAACACCTGTACCAATTTCTATTTTACTTGTTTTAGCACCTATTGCCGAAAGTAAAGGAAAAGGCGATGCCAGATGTGTTGCAAAATGATGAACCCGGAAATAAGCCCCGTCCAATCCAATTTCCTCTGCAGCGACAGCCAAATCAATGGATTGAAGAAGTGTATCGGCTGCCGTACGAGTCTTGTAGGAAGGATGATTGGCCCAGTGTCCAAACGATAAAAATCCTATTTTCTTCATAGATAGCATTATTATTGATTACTATTCCAAATATACGCATCATTATTGAGTGATAGCTTAATTGATGGATAGAAAATATTATCCCATTTGTTAATAACTAGCATATATAAAATTACTTTTAACTCCTGAATCAACTTATCATAAAATAAGTAAGTTAAAATGGATTCAATTACATCTTTATCGCAATCCTTATGTTTTGCTCATCATATATCTGAAAAAGTATATATTAGGAATAAAAGAAAACTGAAGAATCATGATAGCAATAATCTTCAAAAAAACTATATAAAAAGAAGAATTTTAAAAATTGAAATTCTTAACTTTTTAATCTGCAAAACTATATATCTTCTTTTTTTTGATAACTTTAAATCAAAATAGATTCATTATGGAAAATCTGCCTAAAAAAGTAAGAAGCAAAAAATTGAATACAAGAGTCGATTTAACTGCAATGGTTAGCGTTTCTTTTTTGTTGATTGTGTTTTTTATGGTTGTTGGAGAATTGGCAAAACCGAAAGGAATAGATTTAGGATTACCTGATAATGGCGATATAACTTGTGGCTGGTACGGCAATTGTGGCGAAAACAGATCTATAACAATTTTGTTAGGCGATAATAATAAATTAGTTTATTACATGGGAATTTTAAATTCTCCAATACTTCCTGCCAGAGAAATTGAATATGGTAAAGAAGGGATTCGTAAAGAATTGCTAAATAGAAGTAAACAAATTCAGGAATATACAGGAAAATCAAAAAATAACTTAACTGTAATCATAAAACCAAGTAAAAAATGCAATTTCAAAAATTTGGTTGACATTTTAGATGAAATGGCAATAACGAAAATTGATACTTATGCAATTGTAAATGATTTCACTCCCGAAGAAACAAAATTATTAGCAGCCAACTAAAATTCAAAACTTATGGAAATTAATAGAAAAGTCAGAAGCAGAAAACTAAATACCAAAGTTGATTTGACTGCTATGGTGAGCATTTCTTTTTTACTGATTATATTTTTTATGGTGGCAGCTGAATTAAAGAAACCTAAAATGATGAACCTTGGATCTCCAGAATATTGCGGTCCTATAGTGAAATGCAATAAGCCAGATGAAAATCGTGTTTTGACCCTACTACTTGATGATAATGATAAAATTATTAGCTATATGGGCTTAATACATTCTCCTGTTCAAAATCCTAAAGAAGTAAAATATGGTAAAGACGGAATTCGTAAAGAATTATTAATTATTGATAAGAAAGTTCATGAATACTCAGCTGGAATGGACAGACCTGAAACAGGTGTTACGGTGATTATCAAACCAAGCAGGAAATCAAATTATGGAAATCTGGTTAGTATTCTAGATGAGATGAAAATAACAGGTATTAATTCTTATGCAATTGTAAACGATTTTACTTCCGAAGAATCAAGATTACTAGCATCAAAATAAATTTCTTTTGAAAATAACTGCCCTAGCCCTGATGGAAGCGGCATCCTTTTTCTGGCTTCTTTAGCCAGGAAAAGATCTAGCGGACAGCAGGAAAGAGCTCCAGAAAAAATTGATCTTCAAATTGCTGTTTTAAACATACTTTTCTAAATCAAAGACATAAAAAAAGTCCCACATCACAGTGGGACTTTGTATTTTAAAAAAAACATTTTACTTCTTTATAAACTTTATATTTGAACTTCCTTTATCCGATTTTACTTTGATAAAATAATTACCACTTTTAAGCCTTGAAACATCAATAGCAGAAACAGATTTTGCATTTGGAACTGCAATAACCAATTGACCTAAAACATCATAAATTGCTAATGATTGTATTTCTATAGCTTGTACAGAATTAATGTTTAAAATGTCACTAGTAGGGTTTGGATACAAGGTAAAATAATTAGAAAACTCAAAATCGGGAGTATCTAAAGTTGTTTGAAATTTTGATGTCGCTTTATTAGTAAGTATCGGGAAATTATAATCAAAATAGATATTGGCATCGTTGGCAAATGTATCTCCCACTTTTAAAGTTGGAAGTGTCTTGATTTTAAAAGCTATATAACCATCATTATTCGCATCATCAAAAAGAAGATTGATATTTTCGAAAATAAATTCTACTTTATTCCCTTCCGAAATTTTAGTCACAAAAGAATGGTTTGAATTTGTTGGAATTAAAGTTGAAATATCAAATTTATCCAAATCAATCATATCTTTTACTACAATATTTTGTGCCGGATACGTTCCTGTATTTTCAAAACGGATCATATAATGCACGTACTCGCCTATTAAACTTGGTGTGATAATGGAACCCTCTAAACAAGTTTTATCATTTGGATCGTAAGAACCTACAACAGTCTGATTTAATGAAAATGTATTATCATTTGGGGTTTCATCTGTACCTTGAGATGTTATTGTTGTTACAAATTTTAATATATCACCGTTATTTACTGCAGGAGTACTGATTGGGCTATTTAAATGTACCGTAAATATTATTTCTTTACTTTGAAAAGATGTTAAATTTGTAAAATTCCATTCCCTATTACCAATAGTTTCACTCGAAAATGTTGTATTTGAAGAAACATAATCCAAAACTCTGTCATCAAACTTTAGATTTATTGAACCAGATTGAGCCACATTTCCTTTGTTTTTACAGATAATTTTATATTTTGCGTCAAAACCAGGTCTTGCTGGTTCTAAAGGTAATAACTGAATTTCTAAATCTGCATGAGCACCGTTTGGAACAATACAAAAGTTTTGTACAGATGGGCTTGTCTCTGTAGGGAAAGAAACTACTATTTCACTTGGAGAAATACTAAAATAATTCTGATTCTCTAAAATTGGTGTTATTGTGTACGTCCCTGATTGAAGTTCAATTGAAGATTTACCTAAATTATCTGCTATCAACGTGCCGGAATTTACATCTCCAATTATATTATATTTTACATTGGGATAAGCAATATCCATTTCATCACAACCATTATTATCTAAATCAAGTTTATTATATGTATTAATTGTATAAAAAGTTCCTCCAGGAACAAAGGAACAATAGTCATTTATATTAGGTATTTGCATATTAAATATTTTTAAATAATTTTTTAAAAATTCAATATCAAAATCATCAGCACAAATGTATTTTAAATTTGGATTGTTATAAACACTTAATGCTCCTGTTTCACTAATACCATTTTTAATAAATAAATAATTTAAATCGTTATCGTTACACTCAAGGCTTTTGAGGTTTTTCAAATCATTAAGATCTAATGATGTTAATTGATTATAACTGCAATTAAGGTGTATTATTTTATTTAAATTTGATAAGTCTAATGATCTAATTTCATTTTTATGGCAATAGAGATATTGAAGATTTTTTAGGGGCTGAATATCCAAAGCTGTTAATAGATTTGTTCCGCAAATTAAATACTCTAAGTTTATCAAATTGCTAATATTTAATAAACTTATCTTATTATTACTACAGTTTAAATATTTTAACTTATTAAAATTACCAAGATTTAATTCAGTAATAGTATTATTTTCACACCCTAAAGTTTCAAGATTATTTGAATTTATTATATTTAATGTAGTAATTTGATTAAAATTGCATCCTAATTCTTTTAGATTATAGAGGTTTGAAGTAGTGATCGTCTTAAGTTTACCATGATTTACTGATAAAATTTCTAAATTTAACAAATTGCTTAAATTTAAATTAGTCATTTCAGTATACTGAGAGTTTATAGTTTTCAAACCATCTAATCCATTTAAAGTTAAGGACATAAGTGGATTATTGCTACAATTCAAGGTATTAAGTAACTTTAAATCACTAATATTTAAAGAGGTGATTTTTGTATATTCACATTTCAAATATTTTAAATTAAACAAATTATTTACATTTAAAGATAGAATAGGATTCGCGGTACAATCTAAAGTTTCTAAACTTGCTAAATCAGTCAAATTTAATGATGTAATCCTACAGCCATATAAATCGAGCGTCTTAAGATTAGATAGCCCATTCAAACTTATAGAAATAAGCTGCTGATTATTATCACATTCTAAGTACTCCAAACTTGTCAGACCGTTTAGATTTAAAGTAGTAAGCAAGCTCATCTCAATATTAATTTTTTTTAAATTCTTAAAATTTAAAATTCCAACTAATGAAGTAATTCTATTAGACGCTAAAGAGGCTGTCAAGTAGAGTGCTCCCACTTTTTCCGCTTCGTTTAATTCAATTTCTCCATTGTTATTTGAATCAATTTTAATTCCTTTACCCTCTAAATCCCGAGCAACATCATTAAAAGTCTGTGATGTTAACAGCATTTCTTTAAATTTCACATCAGGAAAGTTAATGATCTGTGCACTCAATCCATTAAAAAAGTAAAAAACAACAACCAAAAAGTATATTTTCTTCATATAGATTAATTTTCATACAAAAATAACTTTTCAAAACAATAACACAACTTTATTTGTTAAAATATGAAAAATTAGCACAAAAAAAAAGTCCCACATTACTGTGGGACTTTCTATTTATAAAAAACGTAAGAATTATTTTTTCTCAGTTTTTTCCATTTTAGCTTTCAATGCAGCTAATACATCATTGTTATCTCCTAAAGTTGCAGCTGGTGCGTTTGTAGAAGAGTTAGATGAAGTATTTTCAGTTGCAGCTTTCACGTTTTTCTCTTCTTCTTCACGGAAGATAGCAGTGTGAGAAGCAACTACTCTTTTGAATTCTTTGTTGAATTCGATTACTTTGAAATCAGCAGTATCACCTTTTTTCAATTTCTTTCCATCTTCTTTTTCAAGGTGACGAGTAGGAATGAAAGCAACGATATCATCTCCGAATTCTACAGTAGCTCCTTTGTCAACGATTTCAGAAATTTCACCATTGTGGATAGTTCCTACAGCGAAAGAATCTTCGTATTGATCCCAAGGATTAGCAGTAGTTTGTTTGTGACCTAAAGATAATTTACGTCCGTCAACATCTAATTCTAATACAACTACATCCAATTTCTCACCAACATTTACAAATTCAGATGGGTGTTTGATTTTCTTAGTCCAAGATAAGTCAGAGATGTAAATTAAGCCATCAATTCCTTCTTCTAATTCTACGAAAATACCAAAGTTTGTAAAGTTTCTAACGATACCTGTATGTTTAGAACCTACTGGGTATTTAGAAGTGATATCAGTCCATGGATCCTGAGTCAATTGTTTGATACCTAATGACATTTTACGGTCATCTCTATCTAAAGTTAAGATAACAGCCTCAA
>Ga0247805_1000857_pt1 | contig 15277 bp, 12 predicted proteins | sample UWRJL044104R1_FD_180930 | JGI IMG/M metagenome (GOLD analysis project Ga0247805, IMG submission 180930) | Plant litter microbial communities from Arlington Agricultural Research Station in Wisconsin, United States - UWRJ-L044-104R-1 | ecosystem: Environmental > Terrestrial > Plant litter >... | reverse complement strand
ATTACGGCTGGGTTTTACAGAAAAGTCAACAGCATTTAAACCTGCCAAAATATCCTGATGGTGTTGTTTGTAAAATCTTGGACCAATATCGGCCACAATTAGTTTATCTACAATTTCAGGATGTGTGGTAGCAAAAAGCATGGCTACTTTTCCGCCCATCGAATGACCTAAAATATCGATTTTAGTCAATTGATTTGCCTGGCAATATTCAAATACGTCCTGCACCATGGCTTCATAACTCCATTCGTCTGAATGAAAACTACGGCCATGATTTCGTAAATCTAAGATATGAACCTGAAATCCGGCTTCTACATATTGTCCTGCTAATGTTTTCCAGTTATCAGACATTCCTAAAAATCCGTGCATGATGACAAATGGTTTTCCTTCGCCTTCTATTTTTGAGTATAACATTTATATTTTGGTTTTAATGACATATAGACAAAGGTAAAACTTATCCCTTAATCTGCTACTTAATAAATTTTATCAAATATTTTTAATTAAATTTTATTAAAAAAATATTTACAATTTTACGGTTTACCGTAAGGCAACAATGAATATAAATATTATCTTGCGCCATTAAAAATCAAAGCTAAATTTTGATTTAATTACTTAATTTAAACTATTACCATGATTAAAAAATTTCTTTTATGTGCGGTAGTTCTTTCGCAATTTGCTATCTCTTGTTCTAGCGATGACAATACGGATCCTACAACAGATCCAACAACAGAAGAACCTACAAAAGACAAAACCCTTGAGGAACAAATTGCAGAACTTGTTAAAAAATCATATTCTGATTTGACTCCGGCACAGCAAAAACTAAAACTTGAGGCTGAAGCAAACGATATGTTGGTTCAACTGAACAAAACTAAAAGTTCAAGTGCTATTGAAGCAATTCAAAACCTGGGACATTTATTAAGCATCGACCAAGTTGACATTTTTGATGGAAAAGGCAATAATGGAGTTGAAGAAATATTAACTGTTTCCGGTGTTTATGGTATTTATACCTGGAATAATACTGAAAAGATCTGGGTTAAAACAGCTTCTAAAACTGAATTGAAATTTATTTTCCCAGCCAAAAAAAGCCAAACCGCAAACAATGCTATTTTATCAGCTAATAGTATTTCATCAGACATAAAAGTAAAGAATATTGATACTTACGGAGAATGGAACTATAATAGTGAGACAAAACAAATGGTACACACTCCAAGTGTATACGATTATTTCTTTTTACCTACATCGGCGAATGCAAGTTTAACAATTGATGGCTTACAATCAGCTACGCTTACACAAACTGCAAAATATTCTAACGGAAAACAAGCTCCTGATGAGTTTGCTTACAAGATGAGCGTAAACGATGGTTATGTTTGGGAAATGAGCGGTAAAAAAGGTACTGAAAGCACTTCGAAAGCTATACTTACTTATAACGGAAAAACATTACTTGACTTTAATGCAGCAAGCTCAGCAAACATTGACGCTTTAATGGACAAAGAAGAACTTCTTCAATACAGAGGAAAAGCAAATGGTCTATTTACATTACTGGATAATTTTGTTATTGTTGCTGATATGGATTTAGCTACAGAAGCAGCTGACAAAGAAGCTTTATACAAAAACACAGTTCGTCCTCCTTATCCCGATTACGATCAAGCTAACACTAATTACAAAGCATATTACACCAATTTGAATGCTTACGAATTGAAAATATCACAAGGCTTAGCTGCTAATTTTAACAAAAACATGAAATTAATTTTAGTTTCAAAAAAAGACGGAACTAAGATCGCTACGATTGTTCAGCATTCAGAAAAAGATGGAGATTATACTTTTGATCTGCCGGTTTGGATAGAGAACAAATGGTCTACAAATGGTGGTTATTGGGGACAAAATGGGGAAGGCGAAGCATTTAGCCGACCATACCTTGAAGAAGTTTACTACTTAAAATTCAATGATAATACTGAAGTAGCAGCAAGCGTTTATTTCTCTACTGGATTTAATGATTTGCAAACTAAGTTTAAAGATTTTGCAGCATCTTTTAAAAAATAAATAGTTTTTAAAAATTTACTTAAAGCCGATTTGAAACCATTCAAATCGGCTTTATTTTTTTTGGTGGAGTTTTGACAATTATAGTGCTTTGTCCATATCCTGCCCAAATACCAATGCCACCTTTTATATTCGATTTTAAACTTGTATTGGATGGATAAATTGGATTCTTGCTGTTTACAATTTCGTTTTGCCAGCTGTTCCAGAAATCTAAGGCGTCTTTGTTTTGAGTTCTTAATTTTACATGAATCAAATCGCCATCTGTAAAATAGGGCGTGAATTTCTTTTTAGAAAAAAGTAAAAGACCTCTGTTTATTTGCATTGAAATTGATGGAGTTGTAAAGTTTTTATCGTCTAAATTACCATAAAATGCAGGTGTAAAAAGAGGATCTTCTTTGTCTATTTTTGTAGCAATCTGATAATAATTTTTGTCATTTACAGGATCGTCAAATTTTACAAAAATGTAACCCACAGTATCTGTAGTAGCCTTTTTTATATACTCGGCACTTTTTAACTCCACAGATTGGGGAATTGATGTCATGGCCTCAACCACTCTGTCCAGATATTCTATTTTTAATGAATATTCTTTTCCTGCTTCACCTATTAAGGTATTTCCAAAATAAACAAATGGCGGTATTCGGTTTTTATCATTTTTCACTTTCAAAACCTCTGAATTCAAACCGTCAGAAATCGTGATTTTTGCAGATCTTATCACGTGACTTAAAACATTTGTAGAATCTATTACATCTGTAACCGGAATACTGCTCGATAATAAAACCTGAGCATAATCGCCTTCTTCAATCCATCCTTCTACTACGATTTTAGATTCGTTACTTTGTTCGCTAAAATCATCTTTAGAACAACTTACAGCAATTAAAACAAAAAGAAACAGAATATATTTTTTCATAATTTTTAAAATTTAAATCTCCAACTTATAGAAGGCAATATTCTGTACAAAGTTTTTTTCTCCTGTTTTACAATTACATTATTTTTATCTTCATTGACCTGAATATTCAAAAACACATAAATTGGATTATCAATATTAAATGTATTATAGATCGAAAAATTCAAAGCACTTTCTTTTTTATTTGTTTTCAGGAAAAAGTAATTAACTGACAGATCTGTCCTGAAATAATTTGGCATTTGTGCATTATTATATTCTGAATATTCTTTAACAGGATTGTTATTGACAAAATACCACGAAGTTGGCATTGTAAACCGATTTCCTGAACTAAATACCTGTGTCACACCGAAATTCCATTTTGCATTCAAATCATACATCCCGACTATCGAAAGATTATGCCTTCTGTCGTATTTGGCAAAATACGTTTTCCCGTTATTAAGTTCATCAAAATCCCGATCAGACCAACTTAGTGTATAACTTAACCAACCTGTAAACTTTCCGTTATTTTTGCGCAGCATCATTTCTAATCCATATGCTTTTCCTTTCCCAACTAATAAATCATTCTTTAATGTAGTGATTTCGTTAAACTGAGTTATTCCGTAAGGATATTCAAGTAAATCTTTCATCAATCGATAAAATCCTCCAAAAGAAGAAGTAATATTTTTTGAAAAATTTTGATTTGAACCTATTGAAAATTCATCAGAAGATTGTGGTTTTATTCCGTTTGAACTTGCAATCCAAAAATCAGTAGGGATTCCAACGCTTGAAGTAGTTATTAAGCTTAAGTATTGGTATTGTCTGTTATAAGATCCGTAAAAAGAATATTTTTCGTTCGCTATATAATTTAATAAAAAGCGAGGCTGGAAATGCAAATAAGAATCAGAACCTGAAGCATAATAATTGATTCGAATTCCTAATTCAGCATTTAACTGGTCGGTAAATTTTGGCTTAATAGTTGTAAAAAAAGCGGCTTCATCTGCATCAATTACATTGTTTTGAGACCTATTACTATCCGTTAGATTTTCTACATTCACTTTTTGAGGTTGCAACTTATGGTGCGCGTATTGTACTCCAGATTCAACAGCAACATTTTTTATCGAATAACTAAAGGCATTATTAAATCCAAAATCTTTCACGTAGGAAGAAACACCAAATTGTATTGTAGCCTGTTCCATGTTTAAGTCATTAGAATATTCACTAAAATAAACAGCATTTGACATACTTAATGCAGGCGAAAACGTAGTGACCAAAGTTGGAGCAACTGTAAAATTACTCCATTTTAAATTTGTTTGTAATGAAAGTTCATCATCTTTTATTTTCAGTTTATCTCCACTAATAAAAGCATCAACAGAAAGGAAATTGTTTTTTGAAAGTTGCGAAACCAAAGTAACATTTCCGTCAGAGAAACCATATTTCATATCCTGAACATTACTGCTTTCTGAATCTGAACGTAATAGTGGTGCAACAACTTCATCAATATAAGTTCTTCTTCCTGAAATATAAAAACCCACTTTATCGTTTGCAGGAACAGTTAAAGTAAGTTGTGAAGCCAGGATTCCAAGATTTCCCTGAATACCCAAATCAGATGGTATTTTTTTATTCGGGATTAAAAGCGTGGTAGAACTCAAACGTCCTCCATATTTTGAATTCGAACTTGATTTATCAAACTCAACTTCTTTAATATGATCTGTATTATAAAAAGGGAAAACACCTAATAAATGCGACATGCCATAAATAGGAGTTCCATCATACAATATGGCATTATGTCCAGGATCTCCTCCTCTCACATATAAGTATCCGTTTGCATCTCCGGAATTTTGCACGCCAGGCGTTAGTTGCAAAAGTTTTATAATATCAGTAGTACCTAAAACTGTTGGCACAGAGGATAACTCTTTTAGGTTAAAAGATAACTTGCCTCCTGACAAATTTTTAACACCCTTTTTTTTATCATTGGCTATTATAACTTCTTTTAACAGAGCAATATCTTTTTCTAAAACAATTGAAATTATAGTGTCTTTTACAAAATCAAAATGAATAGTTTTCCTAAGATAACCCAATTGTTTAACTGTTATTTTTAATTGCCCTAAAGAAATATTTTGCTGAAAATTACCGAGAGTATCAGATATAGCGTAGTAGTGCTGATTTTTTATATCTAAAGAAATACTGGCACCCGAAAGGTTTTCGTTTTCAAGAGATTTTATATTCACTGTTATAGTGGCTTTAGATTGCGCAAATACAGTAGAAAAACAGAATAAACAAAAGAGAATTATAGCTTTCAACACTTAATTTTAATAAGAAAAATGCGAAAGTAATCAATTATTAGTCGAAGTAAATATTTATTTGTAGTTTAAATAGTATAATCTAAAAAGTTCCTTGTGATCTAAATGCCGCATGAGGGATAGTAGTGGAAATCCTTTCGTTTTTTTCTTTAAAAAACGAAAGATTGTAACGAATAGCCCGACCCGCTTTTTCTGCGGGTCATGCTCTACTCTTTTTTATTTTACTTCAATTTATTCAAATACATATTCACTACATTATCCAATCCAAGATAAAGGGCTTCTGTAATTAAAGCGTGACCAATGGAAACTTCTAATAAACCTGGAATATTTTGTTTGAAGAACTGAATATTATCTAAACTTAAATCGTGTCCGGCATTAATTCCTAAATCTAATTCATTGGCCAATTCTGCAGCTTTCACGTAAGGGTCAATTCCGTTCTTGTTTCCTAAGTCATATTGATGTGCAAAAGCTTCGGTATACAATTCGATGCGATCAGTTCCTGTTTTTTTTGCTCCTTCGATAATATCCAAAACAGGATCAACAAAAATAGACGTTCTGATTCCGTTACGCTGAAATTCCTGAATCACTTCGGTCAAATACGATTGATTTTTTATCGTATCCCAGCCTGCAGAAGATGTAATTGCTCCAATGGCATCCGGAACCAATGTTACTTGCGTTGGTTTGCATTCTAAAACTAAGTCGATAAAATTATGCTGTGGATTTCCTTCGATATTATATTCAGTATGAACGATTGCTTTTAAATCGCGTGCATCCTGATAACGAATATGGCGCTCATCCGGACGTGGATGAATTGTAATTCCCTGGGCTCCGAATTTCTGAATATCAGTGGCCACTTTTAGTAAATCAGGAACATTTCCTCCTCGTGCATTTCGAAGGGTTGCAATTTTATTGATATTTACACTTAACTTTGTCATATAAATAGATAATTAATTCTAGTAACACTATATTTGTTACGACAAAAATACAAAGTAAAACGTAGCAGTTTTTGCTATTTTTTGATTATTTTGCATCAAATATCCTTAACAGATTTATGACAGAAATTACAAACTATATCACCAATGATTTCAGAGCGATAGATAGTCAGGAAACGATAGCCTCGGTTCAGGACTTTTTTGCTGATTTGAATTTTTCGCATTTTCCGGTTTTGGAAAATGGAATTTTCATTGGAAGTATCGCTGCTGATGATGTTGAAACTTTTGACACAGATAAAAAAGTTATTGATTACAAATACACTCTGGAACGATTTTTTGCCCGAAAATCAATGATGTGGCTCGATGTTTTAGAAGTTTTTGCAAAGAATCATACTAATGTAGTATCGGTTCTTGATGAAAATAATGCCTACATTGGATATTATGAAATGGAAGATATCATGAAGTTTTTTCAGGAAACTCCATTTTTAAAAGAACAAGGAGGCATCATTATCGTTCAAAAAGGACTTTTAGATTATTCTATGGGTCAGGTAACTCAAATTGTAGAAAGCAACAATGGTAAAATCCTGGGCTGCTTTGTATCTGAAGCTGATCTCGAAAATGTACAGATTACCATAAAAATTGGCGTTGGTCCAATGAATGAAATTATTCAGACCTATAGAAGATATGGTTATGAAATTATTTCAGAACATCAGGAGGATGCTTATATTAATAGCCTGAAAGAACGCTCAGATTACTTAGACAAGTACCTTAACATATAGCATAATTTAGAAAATGTGCCAATAAGAAAATTAGATTATTAATTTGTCTGATTTTCTAATGGTTAAATTTTCCAATTTACTCATTTACCACATTATCTAATTGACTCATTATCTAATTACAAAGAATGAAAGTAGCCATTTACGGACAGTATTATCAAAATAGTACCGAACCTATTATTAAAGATATCTTTATATTTTTCAATACCAATAATGTCGAAATGGTAATTGAAGAAAACTTTCTGAAAATGCTTTACGAAAAACAACTTATTAAAAAAGAATACAAAACTTTTTCGGCAAGTACTTCTTTAGATAATAGTTTTGAAATGCTGATTAGTATTGGCGGCGACGGAACTATTTTGAGAGCTGCAACTTTAGTTCGTAATTCTGGTGTTCCAATATTAGGAATAAATGCAGGCCGATTAGGATTTCTGGCAACTGTACCTAAAGAAAGTATTGATAATTTTCTTCAGTTTGTAATTGATAAAAACTACACTATTTCTAATAGAACTTTACTTAGTTTAACTTGTGAACCAAAAAACGATGCAATCGAAGAGAATCTGAATTTTGCCATGAATGAAGTGACTGTGAGCCGAAAAGATACCACATCGATGATTACGGTTGATACTTATTTAAATGATGAATATTTAAACTCATATTGGGCAGATGGTCTTATCATTTCTACTCCTACCGGTTCTACCGGATATTCGTTAAGTTGTGGAGGACCAATTTTAACTCCAAATGTCGAAAGTTTAGTCATTACACCAATTGCTCCACATAATTTAAACGCCAGGCCTCTTGTAATACCCGATAATACAGAGATCAAGCTTCGTGTTTCAGGAAGAGAAGACCAATATTTAGTTTCATTAGATTCCAGAATTGCTTCGGTAAAAAACGAATCAGTTTTAACAATTTGCAAAACAAACTTTAAAATAAATATGATCGAAATTCCAGGTGAAACTTTCTTAAAAACCTTACGAAATAAATTACTTTGGGGAGAAGATAAGAGAAATTAAGACCTTTTCTAATTTCCCACTATACGATAATACCACATTTTGCCGTTCTGCATGTATCGAATCATCATTAAATGTCTCAAAATCATATTGTAAATTTAAAAAAAAGCACATTTAACTAAAGGAACGTTGATTCGTATCGATAATTATTATATTTGCACGCAATTTTGAATTAAATGAAGAAAATTTTTAATTTATTGTTATGTTTTTTCCCCTTTATTACACTAAATGCTCAAATCAATGAGATTGGTGTTTTTGTTGGTGGAAGCAACTTTGTTGGTGACGTAGGAAGCACTACTTATATTGCACCTGAAAAACTGGCTTTTGGTATTTTGTATAAATGGAACAAAAGTCCGCGCCATGCGTATCGTTTTTCCTATACGCAATCTACAGTAGCGGGAAATGATCTTGACTCAAAAGAAACAGGACGAAACATGAGAGGGTATAGTTTCGAAAATAAAGTAAAAGAACTAGCTGCAGGACTGGAATTTAATTTTTTCGATTTTAATCTTCATGATTATCATACAAAAGTGACTCCTTATATATATTCGGGATTAAGTTTTTTTATGTATGATCAGTTATATCGCAACATAACAAATCCAAATGTGATGCAAAAGCAAAGCGGAAATTCACTTGCTATACCTATTATATTAGGGGTAAAATCGAATATAGCACCGCACTGGGTTTTAGGCGCCGAAGTTGGAGCCCGTTATACTTTTACAGATAATATTGATGGAAGTAACCCCAATACAAACAGTGCAAACGTACTAAAATTTGGAAATTTAAATAATAATGACTGGTATGTGTTTTCAGGTATCACTTTAACTTATACCTTTGGACAAAAACCTTGCTATTGCGCATATTAATAAAATGAATTTACTAGACTCTATAGATCAGACAAACTTACCCAAACATTTGGCCATAATTATGGACGGAAATGGCCGTTGGGCAAAACAACAAGGTTTTTTAAGAGCATTTGGTCACGAAAACGGAACAAAATCTGTAAAAAAAACAATTACAACTTGCGCCAAACTTGGTATTGAATATTTAACGCTATATGCTTTTTCTACAGAAAATTGGAATCGTCCTAAACTGGAAGTAGACGCATTAATGAAAATATTAATCAATTCATTAAAAAAAGAGCTTGTTACTTTACAGGAAAACAACATCAAACTTAATGCAATTGGTAATATTGATAAATTACCAAAATCAGCTCAAAAAGAGCTATTAGATGTAATTGACAAAACAAAAAATAATACACGTCTTACTCTAACCCTGGCTTTAAGTTACGGATCAAGAGAAGAATTGGTAAATGCTGTGAGAATCATCAGTGATAAAGTTAAAAATAATATAATTTCAATAGACGCTATTGACGATTCAATTATAAATGAGCATCTTTACACGCAAAATTTACCTGACGTAGATTTATTAATACGAACAAGTGGAGAACATAGAATAAGTAATTTTTTGTTGTGGCAAATAGCCTACGCAGAATTGTATTTTACTAACGTCTTGTGGCCAGACTTTAAAGATCAAGATTTATATGAGGCTATTATTAGTTATCAAAAAAGAGAACGTAGATTTGGAAAAACCAGTGAACAAATTAAATAATATTTTAGTGTTACAAAAAAGAGTACAAATAGTCCTTACCCTATTACTTTTGGGTAGTTTTTCACAAATTAAAGCACAAGATAGAGTTCCTTTTGATCAGGGAAAAAAATATATTCTTGCTAAAGTTTCTGTTGTTGGTAAAATAAGCTTCAATGAACAAACTGTAGTTACCTTTTCAGGCCTTCAAAAAGGACAGGAAATAGCCGTACCAGGTGAAGAAATTAGTGGCGCAATTAAAAAATTAGGCAAACTAGGCCTATTTGATGAAATTGCATTTTATGTAAATAAAATCGAAAATGACAGTATTTATTTAGACCTTAACATTGTTGAGCTTCCTAAACTAAATGAAGTAAAATTCGTTGGGGTCAAGAAAAGTAAAGTGGAAGGACTAATTAAGGACAATAATTTGACCAAAAATAAAATTGTCAACGAAAACTTAATTACGACAACCAAAAATTATATAGAAAACAAGTACAAAAAAGACGGATTCTATAACACTAAAGTTACCATTACGAATACTCTTGATACCGTTAATGGTCATCACGTAAACATGCTCGTTAGGGTAGATAAAGGTGACAAAGTAAAAATCAGCAGTATCGATTTCATTGGAAACAAACAACTTACCAGCTCACAATTGAGAGCTGCTATGAAAGATACAAAGCAAAAAAATATACTTCGTATTTTAAAATCTTCAAAGTTTATTCCTGAAAAATACAAAACCGACTTAGAAAAAGTTGTCGCTACTTATAAAGAAAAAGGATATCGTGATGCACGTATTATTTATGATTCTGTTACTTATAACAAGAAGAAAAATATGCTTGCTATCAAAATAAAGATGGAAGAAGGAAACAAATATTACTTTGGTAATATTAAATTCCTTGGAAATACTGTTTATCCGGATCAATTATTGAGCCGCTATTTAGGAATTAAAAAAGGAGAAACCTATAACGGAGTTTTACTTGAAAAACGTATCGCCGACAAAACAAAACCTGATGCAGAAGATATTACGAACTTATACCAAAACAATGGTTATTTGTTCTCGAATATCAATGCCGTAGAGGTAAAAACAGTAAATGATACTATCGATTTTGAAATTAGAGTTACAGAAGGGCCTATTGCTTATTTTAATAAAATATCTGTAGTAGGAAACGACAAAACAAATGACCACGTTATTTACCGTGAGCTTAGAACTAAGCCAGGTGAAAAATACAGTAAGGAACAATTGGTTAGAACTATTCGTGAAATTGGACAATTAGGATTTTTTGACCCTGAAGCAATTGACCCAAAATTCAAGAATGTTGATGCCAGTGCAGGAACTGTTGATATTGAATATCATGTTGTAGAAAAAGGATCCAGCCAGGTTGAACTTCAGGGAGGTTATGGTGGTGGAGGTTTCATTGGAACCTTAGGATTATCTTTTAACAACTTCTCTGCCAGAAATATATTTAACAAAGAGTCTTACAAGCCATTACCAATGGGAGATGGACAAAAAGTATCGCTTCGTTTACAAGGAAGTACTTATTTCCAGACCTATAGTATCTCTTTCTCAGAACCATGGTTTGGAGGTAAAAAACCGGTACAATTTAGTTCATCAATATCGTATAGTAAACAATTCTTAAACAATTATGCGACAAGAAGTGTAGATAAAAGCAAAAGCTTTAACATCTTAACATTACAAGTAGGTTTAGCAAAACGTCTTACTGTACCGGATGATTATTTTGTATTATCACAATCTGTGAGTTACCAACACTATGACTTAAATAATTACAACACAGGATTATTTACTTTTGGTAACGGAGCGTCAAGAAACTTAGCATATACAATTGGACTTTCAAGAAGTAATAAAGGTCTTAACCCGATATTCCCAACTTACGGTTCAGACTTTAGTATTTCTGCAAAAGTAACACCTCCTTATTCATTATTTAATGGTATTGATTACGGAAATTTACAAAACGAAAAAGAATACAAATCACAATATACAGGTGCACCCACTTCAGGTGCAGACGGGCAACCTCTTAATACAGGTGATTACGTAAAAACTGTAAGTATAAACGGCGGACAACCAGGAACTGTAAGTGTTGGATCTGATTATGCCAGCGCTGATACTGATCAGGGGAAAGTCGATCAAAAGAAATACAACTGGTTAGAGTATTATAAAATTAAATTTAAAGCAGATTGGTATACTAAACTATATGGTAAATTAGTTCTTAGAACATTAACGGAGTTTGGTTTCTTAGGGGCTTATGATCAAACAAGAGGTGTTGTACCGTTTGAACGTTTCTATTTAGGAGGAGACGGAATGCAGAGTTACTCAATGGATGGTCGAGAAACTATCGGATTAAGAGGTTATGAAAATAACTCATTGACTCCTGTAAATGCAAACAATGAGCAAATTGGAGCAACGATCTATAACAAATTCTCTATGGAGCTACGTTATCCAATTACATTAAAATCATCTGCGTCGATCTATGCTTTGGCCTTTTTAGAAGCTGGTTCATCATACCCTACTTTTAAAGCTTACAACCCATTTGACCTTTATCGTTCTGCTGGTGTTGGTTTACGTGTATTCATGCCTGCTTTTGGATTATTAGGTATTGACTGGGGTTATGGTTTTGATCCTCAACCGGGAGAAACTAAAGCACATGGTAAAGAAATTCACTTTATTATTGGACAACAGTTTTAGTAGAAATTTTAGTACATTTGTTTGAAATTTTCAAATAGACTAATATCATGAGAAAACAATTTTTATTTATATTTTTAGCTGTGATTGTAGCACATACAAGTCAGGCTCAGACGAGAACGACAAGGATTGGCTATATCGACATGGAATATATTCTAGAAAATGTTTCAGATTATAAAGAAGCTAAAGCTCAGTTAGAGTTAAAAGCCCAAAAGTGGAAACAAGATATAGAAGCTAAAAAACTAGACATCAACAAACTTAAAGAGGGACTTAAAGCAGAGAGAGCTTTGCTTACCAAGGAACTTATTGATGAAAGGGAAACAGAAATTAAATTTCTGGAAGATGAAATGCTGACGTATCAGGAGAAGCAATTTGGCGCTAACGGAAACTTGATCCATCAAAAAGCATCATTGGCAAAACCTATACAAGATCAGGTTTTTACAGCAGTTCAGGATATAGCCGAAGCTAAAAATTACGATTTTGTCTTTGATAAATCATCAGATTTAACCATGCTTTTTAGTAATAAAAGATTTGATATTAGCGATCAGGTTATACGTGTTTTGAATAGAACTGATAAGCGTGAGCAATTGACCAAAAAACAATTGAAAGACCAGGAAGCTAAAGAAAAAATCGAAAATGCTATTGATGAAAATCCGGCAATGCAGGACAGACAAAAAGTATTAGATGAAAAAAGAGCTGCCAGAGAAAAATTAATTGAAGACAGACGTTTAGAGCAGGAAGCTAAGAAAAAAGAATACGACGATCGAAGAAAAGCAATTGCAGCTGAAAGAGAAGCCAAAAAAAATGGCACGGTTTCTGAACCAGCTAAAACAGAAGCAACCAAAACTGCTACTGACGCAACAGCAAAACCTGCCACAACAACAGGGACTGAACCAACAACTACAGTACCCGCAGTTGACAAAGCAGCAGAAAGACAAAAACTTTACGAAGAACGTAAGAAAGAATTAGAAGAAAGAAGGAAGAAAATTTTAGAAGAACGAGAAGCGGCTAAAAAAGCAAAAGAAGCCGAAACACAAAAATCAAATACGACCAATAATTAATTAATATTTTTAAAAATGATGAAACAAATCAAAACTTTACTAATTGCTGCGATACTAATTTTAGGAGCAAGTAACACAATGAACGCACAGGCTAAGGTAGCTCATGTTGATGTTAGCGAGATTATGTCGAAAATGCCTGCAATGCTGGATGCACAAAACCAATTACAAAAATTAAGTGGTACATACGATGCAGAATACAAAAAAATGGTTGACGAATACCAAGTAAAAATCAAAAAGTACGAAGGTGAAGCTGCAACTGTAACTGAAGCTGTAAACACAGAGCGCTCTAAAGAAGTTCAGGACATGCAAAAAAGAATTGTTGACTACAGAGACAACGCTCAAAAAGAATTACAACAAAAAGAAACTGACATCGTAAAACCATTAATGGAAAAAGTTAGAGCTTCTATCCAAAAAGTTGGAAAAGCTAAAGGTTTCCAATATGTATTAGATGGTTCTACTCTTTTATTATCTGATGGTCCAAACTTGACTGCTGATGTAAAAAAAGATTTAGGATTCTAAAAAACAGATTCCTTAAAATAAAAAAACTGCTTAAACCTGTAATGGATTTAAGCAGTTTTTTTTTACATTTAATTAAAACTAAGAAACAATAATATTCGAACATTTCACGTAAATTGGAATACTAATTTATTTCAAAAAACACTAAATTTGTATCATGACGAATAACAATCCTATAGGCATTTTTGATTCCGGTATTGGAGGAACTTCCATCTGGAGTGCCATTCACCACTTACTTCCAAACGAAAAAACGATTTATTTAGCTGATAGTAAAAATGCTCCTTATGGTCAAAGAACAAAAGAAGAGATTGTAGCACTTAGCAAAAAGAATGTTGATTTTTTACTTGAAATGAATTGCAAACTTATTGTCGTAGCATGCAATACCGCGACAACAAATGCTATAGTAGAACTTCGTGCAGATTATGATATCCCATTTATAGGAATTGAACCGGCAATAAAACCCGCTGCCAATAACTCAAAAACGCAAGTAATTGGCATCTTAGCCACTAAAGGAACCTTGAACAGTGAGCTATTCAATAAAACAGCAGAAATGTTTCAGAACACTAAAATAATTGAACAAGTAGGCTACGGACTTGTGCAGCTTATTGAAGACGGCAATTTAAATTCCCCCGAAATGACTCAATTATTAGAATCATATCTAAAACCTATGATCGATGCTAATATTGATTATCTTGTTTTGGGATGCAGCCATTACCCCTATCTAATTCCTCAAATAAAAAAAATCCTGCCAGAGCATATTCAGATTATTGATTCCGGAGAAGCTGTGGCAAGACAAACTCAAAATATTTTGCGTGAGAGAGTTGGTTTTACTGACAATCAAAAAAGTGAGCCAGTATTTTATGTCAACTCAAATCCAGAAGTTTTAAAATCAATTTTAGAATACAAATATCCTGTGATTCAAAAAGACTTTTAGTCCTTAATCTATTTTTCGCTTAATAAACCATATCCCGTCTAATGATAAATTGAGAGATAATTTATGATAGTTTTCTTTTATTAAATTGTTTGAAATACTTCCTTTTTGTCCGTACGAATATGAAATATTCAAGGCTGAATAAGTATTTTCAAGTGGCAAAGAAAGTCCAAAAGAAACCGCTGCATTATTGACTCGTTTTCCGTCGACTTCCAGGTAGCCGGTATCAAAATTTACCCCAGTTGCGTATTGAATTCTATCCCAATATTTTCGAACATTCTTTTGATTTTTATACGTAAATCCAAGTGCGAATCGATCCTGATTAACAAAATTGCCATATAATTCTGATTGATTACTGTTACTCCACAAACTTTTTTCGTAATCTAATGTCAGGTTGAGGTTATTTTTAAAACGTTTACTGATCCCAATACCCATTTCTAAAGGCATGTAATAATCATCTGTATCTGATGCTGCATTAGACTCTACGGTAGTAACTACATCATCTGCAATAGTCTGAACCGTTTGCACCTTTGATGCTTT
>Ga0247805_1000855_pt1 | contig 15279 bp, 14 predicted proteins | sample UWRJL044104R1_FD_180930 | JGI IMG/M metagenome (GOLD analysis project Ga0247805, IMG submission 180930) | Plant litter microbial communities from Arlington Agricultural Research Station in Wisconsin, United States - UWRJ-L044-104R-1 | ecosystem: Environmental > Terrestrial > Plant litter >... | reverse complement strand
TTTAACGGCCATCCTGTCTTTGACAGAATTTCCCGGATTAAAAGTTTCAACTTTTGCCAATACCAAAGCATCTATTTCAGCCACAACCTTATTTAATTTCACAAGGGGCGTATTGCCAATTGTCTCTAAAATATTATTTGAAAAGTCCATTTTTTTGTTTTTAAATATTGAATTACACGATAAAAAATATCGTTTTATTGAAAGAAATTCCAAACCAAACCGAAACGAATGGTGAAATCTCTGTAAGGATTATTCGGTGCCGAATAAAAACTATTTTGTGAAAGTGAGGAATTAAAGTGCTCTGCTTTCAAATAAATTCTCGTTTGACGAATTCTGCCATTTACAAAGAAATCAAAAGTGGGGTAATTTCCAATTTCCTTGTTTTTCTGAACAAAAAATTCCCCAATAACCGGGTTATAATCATTTGCATAAAATTTCGTAAAATAGTTGAAAATAATTCCTGTTTGAAGATAAAGTGCTTTTTTAAAGAAGTAACCTGAATAATAAAATGTATTTCTGGTTACAAAATCAGGAACATTCAGAATCAAATCAGACTGCGTTACTTTTTGATATAAGAAAGTATTATCTAAAGCAAATCGGCCAAATTTAAATTCCCTGTTTGCTTTTACAGATAAATAGTTAATGGTATTTCCATATTGAGCAGGATTTATAATCTGTGTTTGAGCAGCGATTTGTGCGGGATTGGATATATCCTCAAAATATAAATGATCATTTAAAACAGTATATTGTACCTCAGCATTCCCCCACTGAGTAAAAACATTGGCCCCTAAAGTATTAATTTTTTCATTTTTAAAACTATTGGACCAATTGTATTCTACATAACTGCTTTGGTACAAATTGTAATTGTTGTTCGGCAGTTTGTTTACATTTCTGTAGAAAAAATCAAATTGTATTTTTTCATTCAGATTATATCTCAACTTGGCATCCAAATCTGAGAGAGATACATTGGTAATCGATCTCGAATATAAAAATCGGCCATTCCATTTGTTTTTCTGATACTCATATTGTCCGCCAAAACTGTTGATCTGCTGAAAAAGATTATCTGGTATAATGTCGCCATCATCCTGAAATATAATACGATTGTATTTATAGTTTGAACGGTAATCGTCTAAAAAGAAATTAAATTTTCCAAGAAGCGAATTTTCATACGCCAATCCGACTTTGTTATATAGTTTTTCAAATCGGGTATGATCTTTTAAATCAGTTGATGCATAAGATTCGCCGAATCTCTCAACTCGTGTACCATCTAGATTTGAAATAACCGTGGGTTGTTTATATTCGAAAAATTTATTTTCAAAATTAAATTGGTGTGTCACATATAAATTATTGTTTCCCGCTTTTGGATTTACTCTGAAAGCATGATCAAAAAACAACCTTTTTCCTTTTAAGAAAGATTCTGCATCAGTAAGATACACTTGCAATCGTTGTCTATTTGCAAAATTTGGGTCATCACTTTCAAAATCATCAGCCGTAGTAATACCACCATTTTCTTCATTCAATATATCCTGATAGGTATAATGCAGTTTTAGCACATATCGGTTATCAGTAGTGGAGTAACTCGAGCCAATTCTAAAATTTCCAATACTTGTTAATTGGTTGATATATTTACCTTCAGAGCGCAATCCGCGGTAAGCAACAAAAAAATTAAGGTTTTTGGATGTATTTAAAGTGATAAACGAATCAACATTCTGCCCCCTTCCGATTGAAGTATTAAAAAACAATTCTGTAAATGGAGTTGCAACAGAATAATACTTAATATCATTGGCTTCCAAAAAATTAAAATGCTTCCCTTTAAAGCCTATATCCGGGTAAGGATCAAAATCAGTCAGGCTGTATTGCAAAGTATTATATGTTTGTCCGATATTAGAAAAAGGCAAAAGTCCAAAATTGTCTCTTCGAAGATAATTTTGCCTGTATTCACTTTTTAATGTTAATGATGTATCAACATAAGTAGTATCATGCTCTAAAGTAATAATCTGATATTGCTCAATTTTGGCTACCAGGCTTTTTTTCTTTTTTACTGTATCAGTAATGCTGGAATATTTCGTATTCATATCCAAACTTTTCTTTGGTGTTTTTTCCTGAGAAAACAATAAAGCTGGCGTGATTAATAAATATAGAAAAAAGAATATTCTCATTTGATAACGTTATGTAGGTGGAATGTTTTTTATAATTGTTAAGCAAAGGTAAATGATAAATATGTATAAATAAAAAAACACCTTAATTTATATAAATCCTTTAACGAATTGTAATAGAACGGGGGATTTTCAAGAAAATTTTATAATCTTTGTGATTTCAAAATCAGTCATTATGCTTCAGAAAAACTTTTCAGGATATGTTTTCGAAACCGGAACCGATGAAGCCGGTCGTGGCTGTCTGGCTGGTCCTGTTACGGCAGCAGCTGTAATTTTACCTGCTAATTTTGAAAATGAATTTTTAAATGACAGTAAACAGCTTTCTGAAAAAATAAGGGAAAGCCTAAAACCGATTATAGAAGAAAAAGCAGTCTGCTTTTCAGTAACCCATCTGCATCCGGATGAGATTGATGAAATAAACATCCTGAATGCTTCCATGAAAGGAATGCAGGAATGCATTTTAAAATTAAAACAGCAGCCTGAATTTATAATTGTAGATGGCAATAGATTATTAAATGCAAAATTAGGCCTGAAAAATACATTTGGAAAACAGTTTTCCCCAACCGAAATAGAATTACTGAAATCAATTCCGAATCAAAGTATTATAAAAGGGGACAGTAAATTTTTGAGTATTGCTGCAGCTTCTGTCTTAGCAAAAACATATCGTGATGAATTCATGAACGAAATACATAAAGAATTCCCGATGTACAACTGGAAACAAAATAAAGGATATCCAACTAAAGAACATCGTGAAGCGATTCGAAAGTACGGCACGACAAAATATCACAGAATGAGCTTCAGACTTTTGCCGGAACAATTACAACTGGATTTTCTCGAACAATAAAGAGGCTTATCAATTTGATAAGCCTTTCTTGAATTAAATTATTTTAACTAAAACTGAAATTCATATTCAAATCCTGGCAAAAACCCAACCGGTCTCTTTTTGATTTTAGTTATCGTTATATTCATCTTCATATTTCAACTCAATTACTAAACAAATTCAGCTTCAAACAAATTTTTCAGATGTTTTACAATTTTTGATTTAATTTCCTCTTCATCCACTTTTTCTACTCCTAATTCTACGTTTAAAGATGTAACTGCTTTTCCGCGAATTCCACACGGTATAATATTATCGAAATAACCTAAATCTACATTTACATTTAAAGCAAAACCGTGCATCGTAACCCAACGTGAAGCCCGAACGCCCATGGCACAGATTTTACGTGCAAACGGAGTTCCATCACCCAGCCATACGCCTGTTTCACCGTCGCTTCTTCCGCATTCAACTCCATATTCGTTTAGAGTCAGAATAATAGATTCTTCCAGAAAACGTAAATATTTATGAATATCGGTAAAGAAATTTTCAAGATCTAAAATTGGATAGCCCACAATTTGTCCGGGTCCGTGATACGTAATATCACCACCACGATTGATTTTATAGAAAGTTGCCCCTTTGGCTTCGAGCTGCTTTTCGTTTAAGAGCAGGTTATCAAGATCACCACTTTTACCTAAAGTATAAACATGCGGATGCTCAACAAACAGCAAATAATTTGGAGTTGGTATATCGAGTTCTTCTCTCCTGTTTTTTATTTTTAAGTCTACTATGTCTTTAAAAAGTTCTTCCTGATATTCCCAGGCTTCTTTATAATCTTTCTGACCTAAATCCTGAAGTTGAATTTCTTTGTTCATTATTTTATTTTTCAAATTCTACCTCGAAGTTTAATTTTTCCGGGGTATCCATATACTCATTGAAATTGTGCTGTATCGTAATTGTTTTCCGATCCTCACTAAACAATGCAATAGGATTTGATACCTTTTTGATTTTTTTTGGAAAATGATATTTTAGAATATATTTAGACGACGCAAAAAGCATTTTAGACATATCTACCCCGCTATCTTTAGCTTTCTCAGCTAATTTTTGAGTGTCAATTATTGCTTTGCGTGTAAACTTCTTTCCGTTATAAGTATAGCTTAATTTGGTATTATTATTACCAAAATTATCACCAAATGGAGTTGCAGCTCCTGTTACCGTTCCTTTTTCTAATTTTTGAAGCGTACTTAAAGTCTGTAGGATATCCTGCAATTCATTTACGTTCTTAAAATCGGTTGAAAGCGTCATAAAGAACTCTTTGTTCTCTGCATTCATTTTGGTGTTGACTACAAAGTTTTCCAGTTTTTTAAGTTGTTTTTGCGCTTCGGGAGATAATTTTGAAATACTGTCTTTTTTCTCTTCCAATAATTGTTTGAAGGTAAAAGTAGAATCGATGTTTTTTCTGGCATCTGCTCCCATCTGCTGTCCGATTTGGTCTCCGGCCATTGCCATCAATGCTGAACCGTCCATATCTACAGAGAACTTTCCGGTACCGTTGTCGTTTATATAAATATTTTCAGTAAAGGTGCAGCTTGTAAGTGTTGCGATTAAAAATAAAAAACTAAGTAATTTATATAATTTCATTGTGATTAATTTTTATCAAAGATACGAAGTCTATTTTGAATGTTGAATTGGCGATTTGTTTAATCTTTGCATTGCTTTTTATTTTAACGCATTCAATCCGTTTCCAGACATTAGTGCCTTTTTTCTCTCTTCTTCATTTTTAAATAAATCCCATAGTATTTTATTTGGCACTAATAACAATGTTGGACCATGAACATCTCCTTCATCTTCTCTATGGATAACGCTAAAAAATTTAGGGCTTTCAATTGTATTTATATACTCTTTTATCAAAACTAGTTTTTGATTTAGAGCCTGATGAAATTCAAATTTGATAGTATCTCCCTTAATTGATCCGGCTTCAAGATATGCTCCTGCCAAAAAAGATTTCATTTGCAATTGCGTTATATCTTTTAAAACGTTTGGTTTAAAAAAACCATGTTGCTTTTCTACTTCTACTTCACCCAAGCCATAAACAGTTTCTTTATTCCTAGATTGCGTAAAATCATAGAAATTATCGTATTTATAAAAACTTGGTATATGTATAAACTCATAAAATTGATGACAATTGAGACAGTCTTTTTCAGGTTTACGCTTTTTAAATTTAAAACCTGTCACTTCTGAAAAACGATAAACCTTACTTAAATTGGATTGGTGTATTTCAAAACCCATTTTACGCGATTTTAAATCTCTTTCATAAGAAAGAGGAATACTAAAATCCCAATCATAACCAAGTATATAATATAACTTATCTAACTCCTGTGACTGAACTGCCGTCACGGATAACATAAAAAATATCGTAATTAAAAATCTCATATTTTTTTATCTTTTTTGACTTGATTAACTACAATATTACCTAAATAAACTTAAACTTTGGTTTAATGGAATTTATATATAGCTTTTTTATCTCTATTGAAAACTAAATTTTCTAACCCAGCCCCGATAGAAATGGAAATCCTTTTGTGCCGGTGTTCGGCATAAAAGATTGAAATGAATAGCGGGACAAAAGGCGATTGAAATACGATAATTTTCTGCTTCAAAAAACCTTGATACTTAAGGTTGAACTTGAAACAAAAATTTTATCTTTGCAGTCTTAAAAAAAGAGCACAAAATGGCATTATCAGAACAAGAAATCATTAGAAGAGAAAAACTTCAAAACTTACGCAACTTAGGAATCAATCCTTATCCGGCCAATCTTTTTCCTGTAAATCATACTTCGAAGCAGGTGAAGGAATTTTTTGAAGAGGGTAAGAAGGTGATCGTTGCAGGACGTTTGATGAGTGTTCGTGATCAGGGAAAAGCTTGTTTTGCCGAATTACAGGATAGTGAGGGACGTTTGCAATTGTACGTGAATCGCGATGTTTTGTGCGTTGGAGAAGATAAAACTTTATACAACACCGTATTTAAAAAATTAACTGATTTAGGTGACTTTATTGGTATTGAAGGCGAATTGTTTACTACGAAAGTAGGTGCACAATGTATTCGTGTTGACGGATTTACTTTTTTAAGTAAAACGTTACGTCCGTTGCCTTTGCCAAAAACGGATGAAGACGGAAATGTTCATGATGCGTTTAACGATCCTGAATTACGTTACAGAATGCGTTATGTAGATCTAACTGTGAATCAGCATGTTAAAGATACTTTTATAAAGCGCACCAAGTTGTTTAGCGCTATGCGTGGTTATTTTAACGATGCTGGTTATCTGGAAGTTGAAACTCCGGTTTTACAGCCTATTCCGGGTGGTGCTGCGGCACGTCCGTTTACTACGCATCATAATTCGCTTGACATTCCGCTTTACATGCGTATTGCGAATGAATTATACTTGAAAAGATTAATTGTTGGTGGCTTTGAAGGTGTTTATGAGTTCTCTAAAAACTTTAGAAATGAAGGAATGGACAGAACGCATAATCCTGAATTTACCGCTATGGAAATATATGTAGCCTATAAAGACTACAACTGGATGATGGAATTTGCTGAAGGTTTGCTTGAGCATTGTGCAATTGCCGTAAATGGAACGAGTGAAGTTACTTTTGGCGAACACCAGATTAATTTTAAAGCGCCATACGCTCGTGTAACGATGACCGATTCTATCAAACATTTTACCGGTTTTGATATTTCCGGAAAAAGTGAAGACGAATTGTTTGAAGCTGCCCGAGGAATGGGAATTGACGTTGATAAAACAATGGGGAAAGGAAAATTGATTGATGAGATTTTCGGCGCTAAATGTGAAGGAAATTATATTCAGCCGACTTTCATTACGGATTATCCTAAAGAAATGTCGCCTTTATGTAAAGAACACCGTGATAATCCGGAACTTACAGAGCGTTTTGAATTGATGGTTTGTGGTAAAGAAATCGCAAATGCGTATTCTGAACTGAATGACCCGATTGATCAGCGTGAGCGTTTTGAAGACCAAATGCGTTTGTCTGAAAAAGGTGATGATGAAGCGAACGGAATTATCGATGAGGATTTCTTAAGAGCTTTGGAATACGGTATGCCTCCAACTTCCGGAATGGGAATTGGTATGGATCGTTTGATTATGTACTTAACAAACAACGCCTCAATTCAGGAAGTTTTATTGTTTCCACAAATGCGTCCGGAGAAAAAACAGGCACAAATTGAGCTTTCTGATGAAGAGAAATTCATCGTAGATTTATTGAAAGGAAATGAAAATAAAATGGATCTTCAGCAATTAAAAATTACTGCGAATTTAAGCGGTAAAAAATGGGATGCATCTATGAAAAATTTATCTAAACATGGTTTGACTAAAGTTGCTGTTGAAGGTGAGTTTAAATTCGTAGAGTTGGTGGAATAGATTCCTTTAAAATAATATAAAATTTAAAAAGGAGCTTTTATTAAAGCTCCTTTTTCATATATAAAAATTTTCCTTAATTTTGAAAACATGGAAAGAGCAAAACTTATTGTTAAAAATTTCGGACCTCTAAAAGATATTGAAATCGAAGTTAGAGAAATGGTTACTTTTATTGGTGCACAAGCCTCTGGAAAAAGTACTTTAGCTAAGTTGATTTCTATATTAGAAGATGATGATTTTAGAAATGACGATACTTTAACTTTTGAAGAAGAACTTAAAAAATATAATATTTTCAATTATTTAAAAAAAGAAACATTTATCTCTTATGATAACATAAATTATATTGAAAAAAGTCCTTTCTCATTAAAATATGATAAAGGCGTTTTTTCTAAGGCAACTGCCTTTCGATTTTTATCATTAATCAAAGAAATGAGTAAGGATGTAAATAAAGATCAAAACAAAGTAATTAAAACCTTAAAAAGAAGTTTAAATGCTGAGATTGTAGATTGCTTTTTTAATCACTATGAAAAAACGCTTAATATATTTAACAAAAAATCTCAAAAGGTAAAATTTACTGAATTTTTTAATAAAAATACTCCGCAAATTTTTAAAGAAAATTGCATCGACATATTATTTGATATACTTGAAAAAGAAAAAACTACAGAAAATTATATTGAATTATTTGAACAAATAATTAATCTCTTCCCTAATTTATATTTATTTGATTCGATATATATTCCTTCTGAGCGAGGTTTTTTGCATTTAATAGAAGGAAAAGTTATGGGGTTAATTAAAAGTGGAGTTAACATTCCTGAACATATATTAAATATAGGAACGGAATATGAAAAAGCATTGCAAATAATAAAAGACTTACCATTAAGTATTATTGACAAAAAAATAAAGTACAAAAGAGAAGGCAAAACCTCATACATATATCATAATGAAATTGACAAGGTCGATTTATTAGAATCTGCATCAGGTTTACAATCAATAATTCCAATTCTTCTTTTAGTTGAGTATTCAAAATCATTGAAAGAAAAATACAATTTCAATTTTGTAGTTGAAGAACCGGAATTAAATTTATATCCAAAAGCACAACATGAATTAATTAAGTACTTAGTAAAAAATTGCTTGTTTGACAGAAAGAATTTAATTATTACCACTCATAGCCCTTTTGTTTTGGCATCTATAAATAACTTATTGCTAGCTTATGATAAAGGACAAAAACATCCAAAAGAAGTAAATAAAATCATTAAAAAAGAGTCTTGGCTTAATCCTAAAAATTTCATTGCTTATGAATTAAAAAATGGTAAAGCAAAAAAAATAATGAATGATAAATTAGGACAGATTTCGGAAAATATGATTGATGGTGTTTCTGACTCTTTTGCGAATGAATTTGACAAATTGCTTGATTTATGATTCAACATATTAAAGAAGCATTTCCTGAAATTGAAACAAACTGTTTAAAAACAATTACTGACAAACATACATTTGTATTTGAAGCTGAAAAAGTTTTATTTGTCTCTTCAAAAGAATCTTGGCATTTACATATTGAAAACAAATCAAACACTGAATTCTATTTCATACAGAATGATGATTGTGTAATGAAAAAAGTAAAAGGTGGTCAATGTGATTATGTCATTTGTAATAATCAAAATGTATTTTTTACAGAAGTTAAAGTTGCAAAAGGAAACCAGGCAAATCACAGAAAAGATGCTTATTCTCAATTGGAAAATACATTTAAGCATTATTCAAATTTAATAGATTTTGAACCTTACAACTTGAATGCTGTAGTTTGCTTCCCAACTAAAAGAAGAATTGTAAAAGCAAGCGCTTCAACAAAAAGAAAAGAATTCAAAGATTCATATAAATTAAATCTTATTGAAAGTAATTATATTTCTTTCGAATAAAATAATCCAAACCCTACAAATTTTAAAACCTGTCGGGTTTTTTCATTCTAAAACGAATGTTTTTCTAATTTCTTTCCTTCAATATCCAAAACCTTTGTGCTCTCTTTTGGATCTCTGCCTGTCAATTCCTGCTGTACAGATGGGTTTGACGGATATTTGCCGTTCTTCATTTTTACAATATGAAATTTTCCTCCGGTTTCCACTATCAGATCATAGAATTTTTCAGTGGATGATGTTGCAATGTAAATTGGGAAATCAGTTACGGTAAAAGAGTTGATTTCACTTCCGTCATTATTCAGGATATAACCCGAACAGCCTCCGCTTCCGCAGAAATACGGATTCGAGAACCCAACGAAATATTCATCTTTTTTATCGTTATTCAAATCGAAAGCTTCGTAATAAAAGAACCTATCTTCTTTAGTCATCGCTGGCAGGTCTTTCTTTAGTAAAACATTCAGTTGTTCCTGAATTAGTTTAACCGCTTTATCGTCTTTGGAAGGAGCGTCACTTACATCTGCTGTACCTGAAACTGTTTTCGTCAATGTATCCTCCGCAATGGTTTTAATAATGCTTTTATCTTCGGTTTTATCTTTATTTTGGCATCCAAATACAATTACTATTGTAAATACCATCAAAAATTTATATTTCATGATTTTACTTTTAAAATTTGCAACTTAAATTTACAGAGAATAAAATTTAAAAACTATCATTTTCTAAACTAACAATGCAGCTTTGTTTTTAATATCATTCTCAGCCAACAAAGATTTGATATTATTAAAAGTAATCAAAGCGATCTGAGTTAAAGCTTCATTGGTAAAAAAGGCCTGATGCGCGGTAACCAGAACATTTGGAAAACTCATTAATCGCTGAATGGCATCGTCCTGAATAATATCGGCAGACAAATCCCTGAAAAAGAGTTTTTCTTCCTGTTCGTAAACATCAATTCCAAGATAACCGATTTTTCCTTTTTTAAGACCTTCAATTACGCAGGCGGTTTCGATTAATCCACCCCTGCTGGTGTTGATAATCATGACATGCTCTTTCATTGAATCAATTGATTTTTCATCAATAAGATGTTTGGTTTGATCGTTTAATGGACAGTGAAGTGAAATAATATCACTTGTTTCGAAAATAGTTTCCAGCGATACAAATTCGACTCCGTCTTTTTCCATTTCCGGATTCGTTACAATATCATACGCTAATACTTTACAACCAAAACCTAACGCAATTTTCGCAAAAGCTTTACCGATATTTCCTGTTCCAATGATTCCGATTGTTTTTCCGAATAAATCAAAACCCAATAATCCATTTAGGGAAAAGTTTTGTTCACGGACTCTGTTGTAGGCTTTATGCGTTTTTCTGTTTAAGGTTAAAATCATCGCCATCGCATGTTCTGCAACTGCCTGAGGTGAATATGCCGGGACGCGACACACTTTTAAATTGTATTTTTTAGCCGCTTCTAAATCGACGTTATTAAAACCGGCACAACGCAAGGCAATAATTTTAACGCCTTTTTCTGCCAATTGTTTGATGACTGCTTCGTTAACCACATCATTTACAAATACGCAAACTACAGATGCATTTTCGATTAAAATTACGGTTTGAGGATTTAATTGTGTTTCAAAGAAATCCAATTCGAAACCAAAATCACTGTTATATTGATTAAAAAAAGTTTTATCGTAAGGCTGAGTAGAAAAAAAAGCTATTTTATTTTCTTTTTGTGTCATATCTTTTTGAATTATTTAAATTTCTTTATTCTCTAAATTTAATGAATTACAATTAAAGGAGACAATAAAAACTTATCAGATTCAGATTCAATCTGTTAAAAATAATACAATTTTAATGTCACAATTAAACCTAATGAATTTAATACTATCTAATTCATATAACCTAAAAAGAAAAAATCATGAAAAAATTATTTATTGCGGCTTTATTATTCGTTGGAATAGCAAGTTTCGCCCAAAATGACGATATGGATCAAAAACCTGTTCGTGAGCAGAGAGAAAGATTAACCCCTGAGCAACGAAATGACAGGCAACTGAAAAAAATAACGACAGAGTTAAATTTAAACTCAGCACAGCAAGAACAGGTAAAACTATTTATAGCTGAAAAAAGTGCCAAAGCTGAAAAGATGAGAGAAGCCAGAAATAAACAAAAAGACAATAGCAATAAACTCACTGCAGATCAGAGAGAAGCTTTCAAAAAGGAAATGATAGCAGAAAAGGATGCAAGCGATGCTAAAATGAAAAGTATCTTAACTGCTGACCAATACACCAAATGGAAAGCAAGTCAGCAACAAGACAGGGATAAAGTTAGAGATAAAATGAAAGAGCGAAGAAACGATAAAATTTAGTAAAACACAAAAAGAGGCTTTATATGTCTCTTTTTTTATTGAGTAAGATTATGTGTAATATCACTTTTCTTGTATTTTCTTTATAAAACAAGATGTGGACATTCCTGTTTTGGAAAAAAAAGCATTCGCAAAACGTTGTGTAGTGCTGAAGCCTATTTCTTATGCCATTGCTTTATTTGTATAGTTTCTTATTTTTTTGTTTTTATGCAATAAGGAAATCAAATAATCTACTTTTAAATCATTTATGTACTGTACAAAACCTTTATTTCTGTATAAAGAGATAATCTTAGACAAATATTTTGTGTTCGAATTAAAATCTGCTGAAAGTTTACTCAAAGTGATTTTCTCTTTTAAGTATTTTTTATCTTTCTCAAATTTTTCTAATTTCTTTAAAAGCAGTAAAATAGTTTTTTCATTAATATCAAATTTTTCACTGAAAAGATTAAACTTTAACTCTTGCTTTAAAATTAATTCTTCAAATTTCTCTTTATAAATTATTTTGTTTTTTAAATGACAATATGTAATCATTAACAGTTCAATAAATTGTAATAAAATAAAACTTACCAAAATAAAGCTATAGTATTTTCCTCTAGTGAGTTCTTTTTCTATTTTTCGCTTTTCTTTAATATTTTTTCATTGATTTTTTTGTGTTTCCTAACTAAATATTTATAAGTTACATTAATCATCACTTCAGTTTTAAGCAACAATAACAACAATCGTTTAAGTATAATAAAATTAATATTTTATTTTAAGATACTTTTATTTTAATAAAAAAGCTCAACTTTATTATGAAGGTGAGCTTTAAATTCAATTATGTTGGTTTATAATTTTAAAATGTCTTTGAAACCTTATCAACCGCATTAATCGTATAATCTAAATCTTCGTATGTCAATGCATCTGTTATAAACCAGGTTTCGTAAGCTGATGGCGCAATGTAAATGCCTTCGTTTAACAAACCGTGAAAGAATTTCTTAAATGTTTCATTATCACCTTTTGCAGCCGTTTGAAAATCAACAACCGGATTTGCATCAAAATGTACAGAAATCATAGATCCTACTCTATTAATAGTAAAAACAACATTATTTGCTTTCAAAACTCTGTCAATTCCAGCTTCTAAATAAGCTGTTTTTTCTTCCAATCGGTTAAAAATAGTCGGGTCATTATCCAATGATTGCAGCATTGCTAATCCTGCAGCCATAGCTAGGGGATTTCCAGATAATGTTCCTGCCTGGTAAACCGGACCAAGCGGAGCCAGATAATTCATGATTTCTTCGCGGGCAGCAAAAGCGCCAACCGGCAAGCCGCCACCAATTACTTTTCCGAAAGTGACAATATCAGCATTAATGTTATACAATTCCTGAACTCCACCTCTTGCCAAACGGAAACCCGTCATGACCTCATCAAAAATTAGTAAAATTCCGTTAGCGGTACATAAATCCCTCAAGCCTTGCAAGAAACCTTTTTGAGGCGGAATACAACCCATATTTCCGGCAACCGGCTCGATAATAATAGCTGCAATTTCGTTTTTATTGGCTTCGATCAACGCTTTTACGTTTTCTAAATCATTGTATTTTGCCAATAGAGTATCTTTTGCAGTTCCTTCCGTTACCCCTGGACTGTTTGGTGATCCAAAGGTCACAGCTCCACTTCCTGCCTGAATCAAAAATGAATCAGAATGTCCATGATAGCAACCCGAAAATTTGATTATTTTATCTCTTTTTGTAAATCCGCGAGCCAGACGAATCGCACTCATACAAGCTTCAGTTCCTGAATTTACAAATCTGATTTTATCAATATTAGGAACCATAGAAACAGCCAAAGCAGCAATTTGAGTTTCCAGTTCTGTTGGCATTCCAAATGAAGTTCCCAGCTTTGCTTTTTCGATTACAGCATCAACGACAGGCTGATACGCATGACCCAAAACCATTGGACCCCAGGAGTTGATATAATCTATTAATTTATTACCGTCTTCATCATACAAATAAGCACCTTTGGCACTTTTTACAAAAATTGGGGTTCCGCCGACAGCTTTAAATGCTCTTACTGGCGAATTTACTCCTCCCGGAATTACTTTTTCTGCTTCAGCAAAAAGCTGACTACTTCTTTTATAAATCATTTTTTTTTAGATTTTTAGATCTTTGGATTTCTTAGATTTTTAGATTAACTAAGATTTTCTTTTTCATTGATAATTAATAAAAACTATTTCACTTTCAATCTTTGCCCAACAGAAAGTGTATTATCAGAAAGATTATTTTTTCGTTTTAAGTCATCCACCAGTATATTGAATTTTTTGGATATTGAATATAAAGTATCTCCTTTTTGAACTTCATAAAGTGACGGATCGTTTGAATTTGAATTTGAGTTATTGACAATGGATTTATCAGAAGGTTTGTAGTTTTTACCTGTAACCTGACAATCGTATTGGTGAAGATTGTAACGTTCAATATAGCTGATTAATTTATCGGGATAATTAGGATCTGTTGCATAGCCTGCCGCTCTTAATCCTTTTGCCCACGCTTTATAATCGTCTTTTTCGTAAGTAAATAATGTAGCATATCTATTCTTTCCCACTAAAAACAAAGCATGATCCCGATAGGATTCTGAAGCTTCCTTATATTTCCTGAAACACTCCTGAGCCGAATCATCATCATGACGAACACTTTCTCCCAACCAGTCCTTGTGGCATTTTATTCCAAAATGATTATTGGCATCAACTGCCAAGTCTCCTCTTCCCGCTCCGGATTCGAGAATTCCCTGGGCTAAAATTATACTGGCCGGAATGCCATATTTTTTCATGTTTCCCATAGCAATATCTTTGTACTGCAAAACATAATCGCTGATCAAATTGCTGGTTACTACCGTTTTTGAAGTAGACTGAATGACCTCCGTAGTATTATTTGTAGATGGATAATTTTTAGCAGTTGCCTTTGTGTAGGCCGGCTTTTTTGTCGTGGCCGTTCTTGGTTTCTGCACAGCAGCTGCTTTTTTGGTTGTAGCAATAGCCGGCTTACTTGATGAACAGCCTGCCAATGTTGCTATTAAGAAAAACACTATAATTTTTTTAAACATTCCTTTTGAGTATTGGTAATTTTTTCTGCTGCAATTTTAAATTCATCCCATCAATACCCTGCAATCCGCCGGTATGAATGAGCAAAATTTTTGAATGCTCAGGAAAATAGTTCTTATTGATTAAATCTATAACGCCAAAAACCATCTTTCCCGTATAAATTGGATCTAAAGGCACTTTATTCTTTTCAAAAAAAGCATTGATAAATTCAATTAATTCCAAATTTACCTTGCCATATCCTCCAAAATGATAGTCAGAAATTAAATTCCAGTTATCTTTTTTTGCAAAAATACGAATTTCATCTTTTAAAAAGTCACCTTTTAGTGCCGGAAATCCTAAAATTTTCTGATGTGACAACGCACTATTAATCAAACCGGAAATGGTTCCGCCCGTTCCAACTGCACAGCAAACGTAGTTAAAAACAGCATCTTCCTCAGTCAAAATCTCTTCACAGCCTTTTACAGCGAGTTCATTTGTTCCGCCTTCGGGTATCAGATAAAAGTCTCCAAATTTCTGTTTTAATTTTTCTATAAAGGAAGTTTCACTTTTT
>Ga0247805_1000854_pt1 | contig 15288 bp, 8 predicted proteins | sample UWRJL044104R1_FD_180930 | JGI IMG/M metagenome (GOLD analysis project Ga0247805, IMG submission 180930) | Plant litter microbial communities from Arlington Agricultural Research Station in Wisconsin, United States - UWRJ-L044-104R-1 | ecosystem: Environmental > Terrestrial > Plant litter >... | reverse complement strand
TGGTTATGGAGGTTGGGCAGGTAATACACCTATGCAGAATATGGTCGATGCTTATCAGCTTACGAATGGTTTGCCTGCAAATACGTCGAACCCATTATATAATCCGGCAAATCCTTACGCGAATCGTGATCCGCGTTTTGCCGCGACAATCCTTTATAACGGCGCTCCTTACAGAGGTCGTAATGTGGAAACTTTTATACCTGGAGGTAAAGACAGCAGAGATGGGCAGGATAACTGGAATACAAGTAAAACAGGGTATTATCTGAAGAAGTATATGAATGATGCTTACCCACTGCAAAATCCATGGGGAAATGCCGGTTTTCAGCCTTGGATCTATATTCGTTATGCAGAAGTTTTATTAAATTTTGCTGAAGCCAGCAATGAAGCTTATGGCCCGCAAGCCGTAGCTCCAGGTTCTTCTATATCTGCTGTACAGGCAATTAATATGATCCGGGCGAGGCAGGGTGTAAATATGCCAGCACTTCCTGCAGGTATTAATCAAACAGATATGCGTCTGGCAATCAGAAATGAAAGACAGGTGGAACTCGCCTATGAAGAGCACCGTTTTTATGATGTGAGAAGATGGCAGATTGCTGCGGTAACAGAAAATGAACCCGCAAAAGGAATTATCATCACTAAAAATTCAAATGGCACTTTTACCTACACTCCAAAAGTAGCACTGGATGGCAGAAGGTTTGAAACCAAGCATTATTGGCTCCCTATTCCACGTTCTGAAATCTTAACATCAAATAATCAACTGGAACAAAATCCAGGTTATTAATACCAAACAGCTTCAGAAAGATCCTTTCTGAAGCTGTTTTCTAATTAAAATTAACAAGAACCATTGCTGCATTATGAGAAGAAAATACTATTTATTATTCACGTTACTTTGTTTCCTTTGTCCAGCTTTATTGAATGCACAGGATGCCAGTGAGCGCATACTGTTTAATACGGGCTGGAAATTTCATAAAGGAGACCTACCGCAGGCTGAAAAGGTCAATCTGAATGATCAAAAATGGCGTAGTCTGGAATTGCCCCATGACTGGAGTATTGAAGGGCCGTTTAGCCAGGAATGGGCCAGCAGCACAGGATATCTTCCAGGGGGTATTGCCTGGTATCGTAAAACATTTAAATTAAAACCTGAAGAAATTTCTGCTAAAACGTTTATTTATTTTGACGGGGTTTATAAAAATAGTGAAGTCTGGATTAACGGACATTACCTGGGTAAAAGACCTAATGGTTATGTATCCTTTCAATATGAACTTAGTAAATACCTGAATAAGAATGGCAGTAATGTGATCGCTGTCAAAGTAGACCATACCAAATTTGCAGATTCACGCTGGTACCCTGGTTCTGGGATTTACCGTAATGTCTACTTGATTACGAAAAATCCGGTTTATATCCCGACTTGGGGACTGACGTTTACCACTCCGGAAGTTAGAACTAACAAGACATTGGCGAATGTGGTCGTAAAGGTAGAAAATTCAAATGCTAAAGCTGCTGTGGTCACCGTAAAAAGTACGCTGAAAGACCCTCAGGGAAAGGTTGCTGCGACGGCGGAAAAGCAACTGAATCTGGGTGCTGTAGCAAAAGGAGAAACAGCTATGGATTTTGTGCTTAACTCCCCGCAGTTGTGGTCAGTAGACAAACCGGCATTATATGACTTGAATGTCTCTATTTTTATCGATGGAAAGAAAGTAGATCAGCAGACAGAAAGAGTTGGCTTGAGAGATATCCGTTTTGATGCTAACGAAGGTTTCTTCCTGAATGGCCAGAATATGAAAATGAAAGGGGTCTGCGTACATCATGATGCAGGCGCATTAGGTGCTGCGGTACCTGTTGAAGTATGGAGAAGGAGATTACAGCAATTAAAAGATGTAGGGTGTAATGCAATCAGAATGAGCCACTATCCGCACCAGGACTATTTATATGATCTGTGTGATGAAATGGGATTTCTGGTTATGGATGAAGCATTCGATGAATGGGCACTGGGAAAAAATAAATGGATCAAAGGTTGGAATGAAGGCACGCCGGGAAAAGATGGTTACCATGAATATTTCGCAGAATGGGCAGAGCGTGATCTGGAAGATATGATCTTGCGGAGCCGTAACCATCCCTCTATTGTTATGTGGAGTATAGGTAATGAGATCGACTATCCAAATGATCCTTACTCTCATGAAATACTCAGCAGTGGTCGTAATCCTCAGATTTATGGAAGAGGTTATTCTCCGACTAGTCCACCTGCCAGTGAGATGGGAGATATTGCAAGGAAACTGGTCGATATAGTCAAAAGGAATGATACAACGCGTCCTGTAACTGCTGCGTTAGCTGGTGTAGTGATGTCTAATTTTACAGATTATCCTGGACTACTAGATCTGGTAGGGTATAACTATCAGGAATACCGCTATGCAGAGGATCATAAAAAATATCCTAAAAGAATTATCTATGGTAGTGAGAATGGTAAAGGAAAAAATGAGTGGTTAGCTGTTGACAGTAACAAGTACATATTTGGCCAGTTCTTATGGACAGGGTTCGATTTTGTTGGTGAAGCGAGAAAATGGCCGATGAGAAGTAGCGGTGCAGGTTTATATGATATGGCAGGCTTCCCAAAAAATGATTTTTACCTGAGACAGTCACTTTGGACAGAAAAACCGATGGCTTATATCATGGCTTCGAAAAATGATGCTGACGAGGATATGAAGTTTCTATGGAGTTCTGTTCCTTCCTGGAACTGGGAGGCAGGAGCTCAATTGAAGATTCAGGGGATCACCAACACGGAAGAAGCTGAGCTTTTTCTGAACGGGAAGTCTCTGGGCAGAAAAAAGGCCGGGAAGCTGGAGCCTACTCTTTATTGGGATGTAGCCTATCAGCCGGGTACGCTGGTGATTAAAGGCTACCGAGACGGAAAAGAGGTCGCATCTTATAGTTTGATTACCAGTACTGATGCTACTCAAATAACGGCTAATACAGATCGGACAACTTTCGATAAAAAAGCAAAAGGAGTCTCGATGGTCGAGTTACTTTTAAAAGATAAAGACGGAAACAGCGTTTTTAATGCAGATCAAACTGTTGAGGTTACGATTGAAGGTCCGGCTAAGCTTTTAGGTCTGGAAAGCGGAGATCTCGCCAGTCATGAAAGTTACCAGTCAAATCGCAGAAAAGTATATAGAGGAAAACTATTGGCTTATATCCAATCTGAAGGAAAGGCAGGAACAATAAAAGTAACCTTTAGTTCTCCGGGACTGACATCTAAAACAATTACCTATAAGTCGGAGTAAATTTCATTGATTAGCTTAAAATAAAAAACCTGCCCAGAGACATTGATGTCTCCAGGCAGGTTTTTTGTTTTAAGCTGCCATTGGCAGACAATATAATGCTGCGTTTATTTTACACCGATAATGACCACATTATCCAGGCGCATGCCTAGTGTATTTGCTGAAGCAGAGCCGAAAAATTCGACTGTGTTATTTTCGAGTGCTGAGATATCAGTTAATTCTATAGTAGAGAATTTATTGTTGTCTGCATTGCTCACCGGACGACTTGGAACTGTGATTTGTACACCGTTTACTTTAACAGAAATTACGTTGAAATCTGATACAGAGCTTGCTGAATTCGCATTTGGAGCAAGGTCATATTTGAGCTTAAGTTTTGTATATCCGGATGTTTTAATCCCTTCTATTTTCAAAGAAGCATCTTTAGTCGCTGGTAACCAGGCGTGGATATTGTCAGGGTAAGCACTAATAGTTCTCAAGTCTGTAGTACCATAGCTATCGCTGAAGATAAATGATGAATTTGACCAGCCCGTATAAGAACCGACTTTTGGCTTATTTGCTGCGGCACCTGTTCCAAAGGTTTCAGTGAAAAGCACTTCCTCTACACCTGTTGGTGGATTGGTTTCGTCTTTATCCTGATTAACTTCGTGAGAACCAGAGGGTACTTCTGTCCAGTTGTTAATAGTTGCTCTTAATGATAACGCTACTGGTGTTCTTGAAGGACCATTTCTGAGTTCTATATCGTAAATGTATTTTTTACCTTGTTCGAACTTCGTATTTGCAGGCAGGCTCAATTTAAATTTACCACCTGGTAAAGTGAAAGTGATTTGCGTAGCAGCCGCTTCAGATGAGGGTAACAGGATCGCTTCTGCAGTCACCACTGAATTTATGCTTTCGATCTTTGCAGATAAGTCGGCAGTTTCTGAGGCGTCACTCAATGAACCTGTCGCTAAATCAAAATTTGCTTTGGTATTTAAGCCGGCGATGGTAACTGCCAGACCACTTAAATCAGTAACGCCTTCCCCTGTTTTTACGTTGAATTCTATTTTCGATAATTGGTGAGAAAAGACAAGGTTTGCATTTGAGTTGGTTTTGCTTAATCCGTTAGCATTATTTGAGTATAAAAGATCAATCGCTGCCTGGTTGTTTTGATTACTGATATCTACTGGATATACATTACCGTTAAGCGTAGATTTTAGTGGGTAGTAAGCAATAAAGTCAACCGTTTTTCCATCTTCCGGAAAGTATATAGTTTGATTTTTCGCTGAAGGATTGAAATCGCCATCACCATTAGTCTTGTATGCTTTATTTGCAGCCAATATATCAGTTAACCCGGTTCCGGTTTTCATGAAAACCCCGATTTCATCGTTAGCTGCCCAGGCATCGTTCAATGCTGTGGTTTTAACCAGGTTATTAATACTCGAGGAGAAAGATATTGCCTTAGCACCAGGTGTTAGCTCAGGAGGTGTTGTTGTATCGTCTTTTTTGCAGGAGCTGCTCATGATGAACAGCGCCATAGCCGTAGCCAGTAGAATGTTTTGATTTTTCATTTAGCGTTATGTAAGCTCGTTAGGTTTATTTCCAGATAGTATTATCAATAGTTGCTTTAGCGTCATTCGGGATTTTCGGAAAGAAAGTATATCCAGTTTCTTTCTCCAGGTCACTTACATTCATTCTGTAGCTATTATAAGAGGTTGAAGAAGGAATAATTTGATTATTAATCTTGAAAGCGATTGTATAATAAGTATTCCCTTTTTTCATCGCCAGTGCTTTATAATAATATTTAGGTATTGCAGACCCTTTGGCATACGTTACCGTTTCATCCGTTTTTGTTTTGATTGCTGCTCCCGTCACTACGTATAATGTGTCGCTTTGCGCCGTCCATGTTCTTACCTGTTGTTCCAGGTTGTTCCAGATTCCCTGGTTCATGGAAGATATCTGAGCGGTCATATTGCTGTAGTAGAATGTTGTTGCATTGAGGTCTCTTGTCGCTGTACGGTCCCCGCTTGGAATCTGGTGACCACGGTCATACCCATTACCAAAAGAACTGCTTAAATTCACCTGTGAATCCTGGTTAATCAGCGGGTCAAAAGCCCAGGCATCACTACGGCCGGAACTGCCTATGTAGGAAGAATGCATAGGATAAGCCACCCAGTATGCCATTTTATATTTCTTATCATATAACATAGCGTAGTTTCTGACATTTGGACGGCCCGGGAATCCATGAGCTATATAAACCGTGTTTTCGTCGGTACTGATTACCGGAGTTTCCAGATAACCTGATGTGGCGGGCGGCGTAGTTACCGTTTCCTGATCCAGTATGAATGTGCCCGAAGGAATGTCTGTCCAATTGGTAATCGACGCTTTTAAGGACACAGCTGTACCGGTATTTCCGTTACCATCGCTGTTTAATACAATTTCATACGTGTATTTTTTACCCTTTTCGAATTTTGTATCTGCAGGGATTTTCCAGGTGAAGTTTTTTCCACCAACGTTGAACACAACTTTGGTTGCCGACACAGCCGGAGATGGGATCAGGATAGCTTCTGCAATCGTCAATCCATTTCTGACACTTGTCCTTGACTGAATATCGGCAGTCTGATCCTGCGATGTTAAACTTCCGGTAGCTAAATCAAATTCAGCAGTAGTTTTCTGGTCAGTCAGACTCGCACTTAATCCATTAAGATTAGAAACACCTGTGCCGTTTTTTACCGTAAATTCAACTTTAGAAAGCTGATGTGAAAAAATAAGGCTTGCACCAGGTTTAACCTTACTCAGGTTTACAGCATTGTCTGCATATAATAAATCTATGGCACTTTGTATAGTTTGATTAGTTACATCAACGGGATATTTAGTAGAAGTTAAAGCCTGCATGTAAGGGTAGTAGGCGATAAAATCCACTGTACTGCCGTCTTCAGGGTAATAAATTGTCTGATCTGGGGAGACAGGCGTAAATTCGCCGTCGCCCGGGGTCGAATACATTTTATTGACAGAAAGAACATTAAGCAGTCCACTTCCTGTTTTCATGAATACACCAATGTTATCATTTGTGTTCCAGCTGTTGTCAACAGCTTTCGTTTTTATTTCTCCATTAATCGATGAAGAGAATTTTACTGCTGTACCGCTGCCGGGGATAATTTCAGGAGCTCTATCCTTCCGGCATGCGGTACCAAACAGTACAAGCAAGAAAATAGTAGTTAAGTGTAGATTTTTAATTTTCATATTTTGTAATTTATTTCGGTTTTACTTTGCAGGCGCCGACTTGCATAATTTGTGCTTGAATGACGAGCAGTTCATTTTTATAATGGGCGCATTTAAATGTGAAATCCGGTTACAAAGGAACGTTCTGCGGCGTAAGGATTTGTTAACGATTTGAAAAGCTTACGTTAAGTTTTGGAAGGTCTTGCGGTTTGACGGGTAGGTTTTAAAGCTATGCAGTGTCCAGATAATTAACAGAGGGAGGCGTATAATAGTCAGGACGTAGTGAATATCAACCTTCCGGTTTTGCTTATTACTTTATAAGTAAATTGAGTTTTTCAAAAAAATATGTCTAAGAAAGTTTTGACTGTATTTGTATTTGCAATGCTTGCGTTGTCGCTGGGAGGTTACCGTGTCTATCGTTATTATACCTCCCGGGTTCCCAATGAAACTGAGTATAAAAGGTTGGTTGTTCCTAAAGCGATTCAGCTTTATGAAATGGATTTCACCGGAAAAAGTGATCAGCCTGTAAAGAAGTATAAGATACTTCCTGCAAAGTCTGCGGTTTTGGTCGCGGTGAATGAATGGGCCTCCCATGACGACCTGGGGGATCTTAGAAAATTGAAAGGTTACGATGGAAAAGATAATATTTACGCCGAGGAGATTATCGGTAATTATTTACCGGAAAGTATGGTGAATGCACATGGATCTGGAAGACTGATGTATTACCAGATTTTTCCATTATCAGTTTATAATGAGATCCCGGGAAAGATTAAAACTTGTATTGCGGCTTATTTTCATGAGCATGATTTTCAGCGTACCAAGGAGTACCAGTTTACAGCCATTGCGGACAGGGCAGCGAAGGTTATGGCTTACGGTGATTTCACGGGAGACAATGGACAGGACATGGCCGTGCTATTGGAGAATAAAGATAAAACAGGTAGTAGACTTGTGATATTTCATGTAGATAAAAGCCAGGAGTGTCATGTAATTTTCACGACAGATCTATCCGGATTGTTCATCATTAAATCTCTTAAAAAGGGATCGCGTGTTTTTATGAATGATTATAACCTGGAAAGCGCGCCTTTAGATGGAATTATTATCAAGGACAAAGAAAATAAATATGCTATTATTTACGATTCGGATTATAAGAGTTTTAGGCAACACTATCAATATAGTGATCAGGAAATCAATGAATTAAAAGAGACGCAGCAGAAGCTGGAAGATGATGTAACTGATACTGTCGAATCCAGTTACTGATTCTGGTTACAATAAAAAACCTGCTTTATTTGCATTTTAAGGGATATTACCTATATTCGCCCAGCGTTAGGGGGGATACCAGAGTGGCCAAATGGGACAGACTGTAACTCTGTTGTCGCAAGACTTCGAAGGTTCGAATCCTTCTCCCCCCACTTTAACAAAAAGCCTTTCAGTAAATAACTGAAAGGCTTTTCTTTTTTGATAACCCGGGGTTTAAACCATAGGGTTGCTTATACTAAAAATGGTATCCGATACCACCCGACACTGTACGTGGTCTCATTGGTTCCAGTGTACTCCATCCTTTAAAGTATTCTTTGTTCGTCAGGTTGTCAACTTTTAACGAGAAAGTGAAATTGCCTGTGCCATATGATGCCGATGCGTTTAATATTGTATAAGAAGGGACAGTAAACACACCCACTGTTGCGTCATTAACGATCAGGTTTTTGCTGGCGTAATTTCCTCCAAAGCCAAATCCGAGACCTTTTGCAGCTCCGTTAAGTATTTTATAACTAATCCATCCGTTTACCAGGTCCTCCGGACCCGCGCTAGTAGGTCTTCTGCCTTCTGTTGCAACGCTTGCATTTGTTAATTTACTTTTGTTTTTAGTGTATCCTGCAGTTATGTTTAACCCCGGGAATGGGTTGGCGGTAAATTCAGCCTCAACACCTTTGCTATATTGTTCGCCACCTTGCGAATATTGATTCATACCGGTACTTAATACAATATTGGAAACTTTAATATCGTAGTAGCTTAATGAACCAGATAATTTTCCATCGAAGATGTCTGTTTTAATTCCTCCTTCGATTTGATTTGCATGTTCAGGTTTAAAGGTAGTTACTGTAGGGACGCCATTAATTTCTGCATTTACAGGAGCAACGTTACTAAAACCATTCATGTAATTTCCGAATACAGACAATTTATCCTGCAGGATTTGGTAAACTAAACCGAATTTTGGAGACCATGCGGTTTGACCGTACTTATCTGCCGCTGCTGTGCTTAAACCGCCATTTTGAAAACGATCAACACGTACACTCACCATACCGGAAAACTGAGAAGTGAAGTTCACTACGTTTGAAACATAAGCGCTGTACACTTCCTGTGTCGTTCTGCTGTTGCCACCATAACCTGCTGCGGCAATAGCTTCATCTGCACTCTGACGTGTTAAGACACCCGAATCTTCACCATTAGGCTTAACTGCACCAAGTGGCGCATAATTCGAGCTGTTACTGATTGAAGTTCTGTTAAAATAATCTAAACCAGCTACAATGCGGTTACGGATACTTCCAATGTGGAAATCGCCGGTGAAATTTTGTTGAATGTCAGTAGTTTCTGTATTGGTGTTTTGGTCGCTTATCCAGCGATCAAATATGCCATTGCTGGTTGTTTTATCGCCGGTCTTTTTGGTCCCTTCGAACAAATAAGAATAATAACCATCTGATTTTGCAGAACCTCTTGACACAACGGTCTGCGAATTCCACTGGTCACTGATCTTGTAATTCATCTGTGCCTGAACTGATGTTACCGGTGTTTTGATGCTCAAGTCATTGCTCGTAAAAGAGTTTTTAGGGTTATAACCGAGCTGAGCAACATTATTGTAGATCAATGGTGCACTTCTATTGAAGAACAGCATCGTAGGATTTGTTCCTTCAGCACGCAGGAATTGTGCATTTAATAGGAATGAAAGTCTGTCATTAACTTTATAAGACAGGGATGGTGCAATAAATGTCGACTTCCTGAATCCTGCATCCTGAAAACTATTTTCTTCCTGATACGCAGCGTTAACACGGAACAGTACTTTATGTTCTGCATCCAGCGGCGTATTCACATCAACGCTCAGTCTGTTTAATCCGTAACTTCCGGCTACATAATTTACGTCGGTTGACACTGCGTCAAAAGGTTGTTTGGTTACAGTGTTGATCAAACCACCATAAGAGATCAGGCTGCTGCCAAATAAAGTTCCGGAAGGCCCTTTGATTACTTCAATGCGTTCTATATTGGAAACGTCAAGACTTCCATTGGTTAAACCTGGTAAACCGTTAACCAATGTCGGTTGTACTGCAAAGCCTCTTAAAGAGAAATAACCAGCTCCGTCACCACCGCGACCCGTTGATGACCACAATTTATCTACCCCCGGTGCATTCTTTAAAGCATCATCGAAATTAGTGATTACCTGTTCTTTCAGGAGTTCTTTAGATACCACGGAATAGACCTGCGGGTTTTCCAGGTTTTTTAAAGGCATTTTAGCCACAAATTCACTTTCTTTAACTGCAAATTTGTTCTTTTTACCTCCGCTGACAATCACTTCTTTCAGCTGCTCGTTTGACGCTTGTAAACCAAGCTGAACGGTCGAAGTTTCACCGGCCGTCACAAAAACCAATTTTGTATCGGCTTTTAAGCCTACTAGTTTTGCAGTGATCATATAATCTCCTGCTGGAATATTCTTTAGCGTAAAGTTTCCATTTCTGTCTGTCGTTGCATTAGCTACTCCGCGAATACTCACCTCTGCGGATTCTACAGCTCCGCCGTCGCTGGTAACTACTGTTCCCTTTATAATTCCCGTATTCGATTGTGCAAAGGAAATCACGCCCGTGAACAGCAGGATAAGTGTCATTAAATAAAATTTAAAGTATTTGTTTTGCATTTTGTGTATTTGTTGTTTAGAATGATTTTAAACTGCAAAACTACAATAAGACTTGAGTGTGTAACAATACTATTGAGATTCATTTTAAATAAGACAGAATTATGACAAAACTGCATAGGGGTAAATCCAGTCGCCAGATTCAGGCGAGCGATTATGGTTAAATTAATGTTAATTGATATCTTCATTTAAAGCACTTTACTTAACATATGGTTCATATAGGAAGGCGTCCTTTGCATCATGTCATACTATTCTTGCAAATCTATCAGCAGATTGCTGTGCGTAATTTTACTGTCTGCCCTGATCTATAGCAACGCTTTCGCGGCCGAAGATCCTGCCATTAAACTCAAATACACCCTAGCCTTGAGTAAACAGTATCCTGACTCGGCATTTTTGATCTTAAAGAAATTATACGGGCAGGCTCAGCTCAGTAATGATCAAAGGAGCTCAGGAATTTGTCTCCAGCAAATGGGAGAGATATCGAGTGCACAAGGGCATTTTTCACAGTCATTAGATTATTTTCAGCAAGCCTACAAAATATATGAGCAGGTTGGAGACCGGAATCTGCTTGCTCATAATTTTAATGATATGGGTAATTTATACTATCAGAATCTGGATAAAGTATCCTCCCGTAAACAATACGATAAAGCACTTCAGTTGTATCAAACCTTGAATAACCGGGTTGGTTTGGGCGAAACTTATGGTAATATTGGTCATTTATATGAAAAAGAGCAGCGTTACGATAGCGCTTTTTATTATCAAAAGCTTGCGTTAAGTGCGTATCAGCACGCGGATCATAAAGCTGGTATGGCAAAGATCTATGAAAACCTGGGAAGTATATTCGAAGATCTGGTTCGCTATGATTCTGCAAGATATTATTTTGATCATTCCCTTCAGCTTTATCAATCCGTAAATAATCAGGTTTCCAGCATTGAAGTGATGAATAACATTGGTGATATTCTACGTAAGACAGGGGATTATAAACAAGGGCTGCGTTATTCTCAAAAAGCACTTGTAATGGCTGTGGATACTAAAAATGAATATCAGCAAGCTTCAGCTTACAGGGATATTGCCAAAGCATACAATCTGATGGGCAAAAATGACAGTGCTTTTCATTACCTGGAACTTAGCCGTAAGCACCTGCTTAATATATATTCTACGCAGAACAACAGGCAGATGTCATTCCTGAATATTGTATACGATACCGACAAAAAGAACGATGAGATTGCCGCGCTTGAAAACGGTCGTAAAGTGAATATTATAGTTACTGTTTCTATTGTGGTAGTTGTGATTTTATTAATTGTAATGGGATTGCTGACGATTTCCAGGCAACGGCTGAAGCTGAGAGAAAATAATGCCGTGGTGGAAAAAAATAAACAGCTTACTCTTGCCCAGCAAACGCAGCTTGAGTTAAAAACGAAAGAGCTGACTACCCATACGCTACAGGTAATTCAACATAATCAGTTCCTGGAAAGTATGCGTAATACAATGGAAGAGATGATCAAAGAGGAGAAAAGAGATCAGAAGAAACAGATGCAACAATTAGTTAAGCAGATCATGCAGCATATGAATCAGGATCAGCAATGGAAAGATTTCACAGAAATGTTTGAGCAGCTGCATCAGTCCTTTTTTGACAAACTGAAAGCAAAGGGCGAAAATCTGACGGTTAATGACATGCGTCTGATTGCGCTAATTAAAATGAATATGAATGCCAGGGATATGGCTGCCATCTTTGGAATATCGCAGGATAGTTTACGCATGGCCAGATACAGACTTCGAAAGAAACTTAACATAGCTGAAGGTGATAACCTGACAACATTTATACAGGCTGTATAGACTTAGAATCTTCCGGATTCTACTACTTAACAATTTGTTAATGTTACGCTAACTGAATGGTAATGGTGCTTTTGTCTTTTGTAAGTATTTGTTTTCCAGTTTATTGCATGCTGGTTGTCTATGCTGTATGCGCTTCGTATACAGCCTTGTATACGCTGTTGACGCTTTGTATACGGTGATAATTTGACGCTTCAATAAACACCCTGCACATTTGAGGAATAGTTGTAAAAACAGCAAACGACTTTAAAATCTCAATTCAAAATGAAACCAATTTTTAAGATTATTTTATGCTTCTTTCTAAGTATTACTGTCGCAAAAGCGAGTAATATAAAGGGGCATGTGTACGACAAGAAAACAGGTGAGGCACTAGTTGGTGCTTCTGTCAGATTGGAAAACACAGACAAAGTTACCATGACCGGTCTGGATGGTTCATTTGAATTTAAGAAGGTGAAGGCAGGTCTCGCGGTTTTAAAAGTGTCGTATGTAACTTATCAAACTTTTACCAGGCAGTTGAATGTACTTGATGAAGACAATCCTTCGATCCAGATTTATCTGAGTGACGCCAATGGAAATGACCTGAATGAAGTGGTTATTGGTGCCAAACATGACGGGGCCTCAGAACGCACAGCCAGAAAACTGGAGCAGAAAGCCATGCAGGTTACGAATGTCGTATCTGGCAGGGCAATGGAAATCTCCCCGGATCTGACTGTGGCGAATGTAGTTCAGCGTGTTTCTGGTGTATCTATTGAACGAAGCAGTAATGGTGGTGGACAATATGCTATCCTGCGGGGTATGGACAAACGCTATAATTATACCCTGGTTAACGGGATTAAAATTGCAAGTTCTGATGATAAATTCCGGTATGTACCACTGGATGTGTTCCCGACAGAATTATTACAACGTCTGGAGGTTTATAAATCGCTAACTCCAAATATGGAAGGTGACGCCGTGGGTGGAGTTATCAATATGGTTATGAAAGATGCGCCCGCTAAACTGGAAATTAATGCTAATCTGGCAGGGGGATACAACCAGATGTTGCTGGACCGTAAATTTCTGTCTTTCGATGCTGGCGCGCTGAATGCTAAATCACCTTATGAAATTAATCGGAAAAACTATAATGCTAAATCGGGTGATTTCTCCAATGGAGCAGTAGATTATAAGGCTAAACAGCCAGCTCCTAATGTAGTCGGTGGATTGTCGATAGGCCAGCGGTTTCTGGATAATCGGCTGGGCGTAATCATTGCAGGAAGTTATCAGAATAATTATACCGCGACTAACAGTACTTTTTATAACTCTACGGTAGCTGGAACAGATGCAGTTTCCAGAATTACTTCCCAGGATTACCGTCAGTACAGTGAGCAGCAGAGAAGATACGGGTTGCACGGCAAAATAGATTATACGCTGAATAAAAATAATAAGCTGGCATTGGTAAACTCGTATGTTAACCTAACCAGTATTCAGACCAGAGATGTCCTGAATACCAATTTCTCCAATGCAGACTATAACCCCGGAGCCGGGAATGCACAACTCACTTATCAAACCCGCTCACGATTAGCTGAACAACAGATTTACAATACCACTTTACAGGGGGAACATAAACTGTTCAATGAAAAACTAAAGATTAACTGGTCTGGTGTATATTCTTCAGCGAAAAACGATGTTCCGGAAGAAACTTCAGTTACATTAAACGGGCTCAGAACTAATTTCCTGGATCAAAGAACTACGGCTTCCAAAAGTACGCGCCGGTGGTCAAGAAATACAGATGAAGATAAAGCAGGATACCTTGATCTTACCTACTCCGCAGCTATTGCAGGCCTGAAAGTTGATTTTACAGCCGGTGGCTTGTACCGCGATAAACAAAGAAGCAGCTTTTATAACAACTACGTATTTGAGCCATCTGCACCTAAGTCACTTTATGGTGTTGATTTTAATAATTATACTGAGATTAACTGGGATATTCAGAATCCTAAAGGTGCAGTAGCCAATTCGCTTACTTACAATGCTTCGGAGAAAACGACAGCCGGTTATGGGATGTTCAACGTTAAAATAGAGGATCTAGAGGTAGTAGGAGGGGTCAGAGTCGAGCATACCAACCAGGGATATGACCTGTTGTTCCCTGCAGGAGAAAGCAAACCAAAAGGCAGCCAGGTTTATACAGATGTACTTCCAAGTTTAAATCTGAAATATGGATTGACAGCGCAACAGAACTTGAGAGCCAGTTATTTCCGCTCGCTGAACAGACCTGGTTTTTATGAGATCGTACCTTCGAAAGTTGTTTACGAAGAATACACAGAACGTGGAAACCCCGATCTGAAGCGTGCTACAGCAGATAATTTCGACCTGCGGTATGAATTTTTTCCAAATAGCTCTGATCAGCTTTTAATTGGAGGATTCTATAAAAACATTCAGGATCCTATTGAATACACGATTCAGGCAGATACCCGCGGAGACCTTTATTACAGTGCCGGCAATTTCGGTAATGCTAAGAACTATGGATTAGAACTGGATTATGTGAAGTTCATCAGCAAATTTGGTTTCAAAGCCAATTACACATACACGCATTCACGTATTACAACCAGCAAAACCAGCCGAATCAGAAACAGTGCAGGAGATCTGGAAACTATCTCTGTAGAACAAACAAGACCACTTTACGGCCAGGCAGCACATATTGCGAACCTTTCTCTCTTATATAAAGATACTCAAAACGGCTGGGATGCACAGCTTGCCGGATCCTATACCGGTGACAGAATTAATACTGTTTCCCAGTTTGTCGATAATGATTTGTGGCAGAAAGGTTTCATCCAGATGGATGCTTCAGTTGAAAAGAAATTCAAGAATAAAATAAGCGTCTTTATAAAAGCCGGAAATCTATTGAACACGCCGACGACCTTATTTATTAAGGGTGTAAATGCTGTAAATGCAGGACTTCCTGACCAGAAAGACGGAAAGAATGAAACCCTGATCCGCAAAGACTATTACGAGCAGACCTATTTACTGGGCTTACGTTACAAATTATAAATAAAGCATAATCAAAAAAGCTATGAAAACTAAATCATTTATCCTCTCTCTGCTGATGGCTGTGGT